>FTDB01001983.1_pt1 | contig 26432 bp, 25 predicted proteins | sample 1639741 | NCBI WGS metagenome assembly FTDB01 (sample SAMEA3914869, study PRJEB12502) | metagenome | biome: forest; material: soil | place: USA | collected 2012-03-12 | depth 0.1 m | reverse complement strand
GGCCAAGGGCCATCCCGGCGCGCGCATGTGGGACGACGCCATGAGCCGCGCCCGCTTCGAATTCCGCTGGGAGGACCAGTTCAACCTGGGCCTCGATCCGGAAACGGCGCGCGCCTTCCACGACGAGACCCTGCCCAAGGAGGCGCACAAGACGGCGCACTTCTGTTCGATGTGCGGCCCGAAGTTCTGCTCGATGAAGATCACCCAGGAGGTGCGCGACTACGCCGCCAACATGACGGACAACGAAAAGGCCGACTTGGAGGCCGAGATCGGCATGCAGGAGATGTCGGCAAAATTCCGCGAACTGGGCAGCGAGATCGACGTCCCGGCGGAATAGCCCCCTCCTCTGAGCGTAAAAAAGCCCGGCGCTGTCGCAACAACGCCGGGCTTTTCCTTTAAGGCTTCGGCTTGACCTCGGCCGCCTTGTTGACCGTCAACGGCACGTGGGTCAGCGGCACCTTGATCACCTTGCGCTGGGCGCTGTCGATGACGCCGTCCTGGTTGGCGTCGAGCCGCGGGTTCTGGGCGATCTCGACGAAATCGTCGATGCCGTTCTTGTTCAGGTCGGGATGGATGCCTTCGACCTGATAGAAGATCTTCGCCTCGACCGGCCCGGTGACATAGGCCTTCTTTTCGGCATCCCAATGGCGGGCCTTCGGGTCGGTGACCGTCGCCGACAGGTAGGTCGTGGTCGACGGGAATAGGGCCGCGACCGTGCCCTGGCGGCAGGCGGCGGTGTCCGGCGCCGCATTGCTGCGGTCGCCGCGCTGCTGCCCCTTGCAGGTCTCGGCATCGACACGGTCGACGAAGTGCGGCCGTTCGGACAGGCGGGCGATGGGGATGGTCAGGCCCTGCTTGGCCGTGACGACGCCGCGGGTGACGCGCAGCTTGGCCTCGCGCCACGGCGTTACGGGATCACCCAGGACGTCGGTCGCGCGGTCGACGCCCGGCAGCATGGCGTTGATCGAGGCCAGCTTGGGCAGGAACTGCACACGCACATCCGAAATGACCAGCTCGGCCGCGTCGAAATTGAAGGCATGCAGCGCAAAGGTGCCGTCGCTGGCGTCCAGAGTCCCGCTGTCGAAGCCGCTGATGCGCGGATGCAGGGCCAGCGTAGCGTTGCTGGCGTCGATCAGGTCGACCGAGGTGATGACGATCGGATTGGTCGTGTTGTAATCGACGCCGGCAAAGCCGGTCCCGACGTGGAAGACCTGGCCGCCCGTCACCTGCCCCGGCGTGCCGCCGGTCCAGGCCTGGCCGGTCGACCAGGTGACGGTGTACTTGTGATAGGTAACGCCCTGGAACACCTGGGTGCCCAGCGCGGCCGACACGGTCGGCGCGCCCCACGGCGAGCGGTTGCCGGTATAGGGGCCCGACACGGCCAGGGACGGCTGGGTGCTGAGGAAGTTGATGCGCACCTTGACCGCCGTCTGGGCATTGGGATTGACGAAATCCCAGTTCCACATGGTCTGGACCGACAGGCCGACATTGGCCGCCAGCACTTCGTATTCGTGATCGCTGAAATGGCGGCGATAACCGGCGCGTTGTTCATCGGTGAAGTGCGATCCGCTGGCCATGATGTGGCGGGTCAGCGCGTCTTCCCCGGCGGCGACGGGAAGACCGTCATTGTGGCTGAGGCCGTAATTGTGCCCGCCTTCGTGGGCGGCGGTGCCGCCGATCGAACGCGCCCAGCGCGCCAGGGTCGAATTGGCGCCGTTGAGCGCCCCGCCCGCCCCGCCGGCGCTGAACTGATAGGTGCCGGCCCACACCTTGGCGAAGTCGATCGCCGTGCCGTCGCCGGTATCGACGGCCTGGGCCAGGCCCCAGGTCCAGCTTGAATTATCGGCGGCCTTGGACGTGTCGGTGCCGATGGCCACGGTATTGCGCCGGGCCGGACCGCCGGTCGGCTTGGTCGTCGTCTGGATGACCTCGACGTTGAATTCGCAATAGTCGTCGCTGACCACGTCGAAGATGGCGTTCTTCAGATCGGTGGCGTTGCCGGTATAGCTGGACAGTTCGGCGATATCGAACTTGTGCGCCGGCGAGGTCGAGGTCGTGCTGTCGACCTGGAACTGCGGATAGGTGGCGTCGTCCGCCGGCGGGAAATACAGGTATAGCTTGTTAGCCTTGGCGCCGGGCACGGCGCCGTAGCCGAGGTCGACGCAGGTCGGCGTGGCCATGGCTGCGGTCGCGGCGCAAAGGGCCGAGGCGCAGGTCGCCAGCAAGAGGATACGGGTATGGCTCATGAGAGTCTCCAAGACGTGTGCGGCCGCCCGGGGCAAAATGCGGCGATGAATGGCAGTCGGTTTCAAGGCATACGCAGCCATCCCGTCCGAGCAGGACGGGGATGAAAACGCATAGGGCAACGGCCGCGCGACGACAGGCCGGCGCGGCTTTTCAAAGTGAAACGAAAGCAATTGGATGCGACGCGGCCAGCTATTCCCGCCCCGGCCCGGGCTTACTGAAACAAAAGTGTAACGAAAAGCGGTACGCCAAATTGTTTCAACTACGATCACGCATGATCACCACCGCCGAAAATTATCGTGCGCAGACGGTGGCGATCGATTATTAACTCAATTTCCGGTTTATGGAAATAGATCAAATGGGATAATGCCGCGACGACTGTCATTTGATCGCGCCGCCGATGTCATTTCGCCGCGCTCTCCGGCGGACCGAGGTAGGACGGCTTTAGCCCGCCGGTATCGAGCACCAGCTTTTCCAGCACGACATTGCCGTCGATGCGGAAGACCTTGATCGTGTGCGGCCCGGCCTTCAAACCCGCAAACGGCGCCTTGAGGATGACGATATTGTCCGACACGGCCCGGCCCCAATCGCCGCCCTTGACCTCGGGATCGAGATTGAAGCTCAGCACTTGCGGCGGCCGGTCATCGATCGATACCGCCAAGCGCAGGCCGCCCTTCCCCGCCGTATCCAGGGTCGGGGCGAGATAGAGGTTGAGCGTGGTGTCGGCGGCGTGGCTGAGCGCGATATCATATTCCAGCCACATCGAATGCCCGTCAGACGGCGCTGCGACCTGCGGATAGGTGATCACCGACGACAGAGTGCGCCCCAGGTCGGAAATGACCTGCCAGTGCGCATCGGCGCTATCGACCTTGCGACTGAAGTGCTCGGCTTCGATGGAGATATAACCGTCGGCTTCCCTGAAACGCCGCTGCGAAGGCGCCGAACCCATGTCCTGCATGGAGATAAAATAGTGCAGATTCAAAGGTAACGCCTTGCCGTCGCCCACCCGCTGAACAGTCGGAATGACCTGCATATCCGGCTGCTGCCAATTGGTATAGCCGATGTGCGTTTGGTCCATCATATGATTCCACTTGCCGGCCTTGAGCGCATTGTAAGCGCTGGCTAGCTCGCCATCGTGCTTGAAGGCCGCTTCCGCCTGATCGGCATAGGTATTGGCACGCGCATCCCCGACGGCCGCCAATTTATGATTCCAGGCTACGCTGTTGTAGAGGTCATACAGGTTGCCTTCAGCCTGGACTTCGTAGCCGACGATCTCTGTGAAGGCGTCGTGCTGGTCCGGCGCAAGCACGCGGTCGACCTGCGTCGCTCTTCCAGTCAAGCCTTTAAATATTCCATCAAGCTCATTCCATTCATTATAATTATCTATATTAAAACTATCGGCATTGATGAGCTCAGGTTTCCGCCGCGCCGCATATTTAGAATACTCCGTCAGGATATCACCAACACCCGCCGCCGCCTTCGCACCGAACTGTTGCCCGGCCCATTTCGCCGGATAGGCCTTCAGCGCCGCGGGCGTCATCGCCTTGGGGTTCCACGCCATATCGAGGAAGAAGGACAACGGATATTCCATCGGCTTGATGTCGCCGACATTGACGATCCACAGCCGGTCGGCGCCGGCTGCATAGGCCAGGTCCATCTGCTGCCAGGTCTTTTCGATCTGGTTGGTGTTGATCCACTTGTAGTTCCGCGGCCCGCCGACATAGTCGAAATGGTAGTAGATGCCGTAGCCGCCGGCGCGCGGCGCGGCCTTCGGGTCGGGCAGCCGGCGGATATCGCCCCAGTTGTCGTCGGAAAACAGCAGGGTGACGTCGTCCGGCACGGTCATGCCGTGGTCGTAATAGGCCTGGACCTCCTTGTAGAGCGCCCATACCTGCGGCGTCTGGTTGGCCGGTTTGCCGGTGACGTCGGCGATGATCCTGCGCTGGTCGGTGACGATCTGCTCCAGCAATTGCGTCGCCGTGCCTTCACTCATCGGCTCGTCGCCGTCGCCGCGCATGCCGACGGTTACGACGTAATCATGGCTCTTGGCGCGCTCCATGCCTCCAGTCCAGAAGGCGCGCAGCTTGTCGGCATTGGTGGTGTAGTCCCAGGCGCCGCCGGTAATCCCGTCTTCCTGATGGCGGTGCCATTCGATCTGAGCGCGCGTCATCGGTTCGTGGTGCGAGGTGCCGAGCACCACGCCGTAATCATCGGCGGTATCCAGGCTTTGCGGATCGTCATCGGCGATCGACCGCCCCCACATGGCCGGCCACAGATAGTCGCCCTTCAGCCGCAACAGGAGTTCGAAGACGTGGGCATAGGCCTGGTGATTGGCGCCGCCGAATTTTTCCTTGGCCCAGCCGCCGAAGGCCGGGTCCTCGTCATTGATGAAGAAGCCGCGGTACTTGACCTGCGGCCGATCCGTAGCCGTGCCCGACACCGAGACATTGTTGTGGTGCGTCACCGGCACATCGGCCCACCAGTACCACGGCGACACGCCGATCTTCGCCGACAGATCATAGGCGCCGAAAACCGCGCCCCGCTTGTCGGAACCGACGATGACCAGGGCCCTGTCGATGCCCGGCGTGGGATGGTCGATGACCACCTGTTCGTAGGCTTCCCACTGACCGGTAATCGGTTCGAGCCTGAGCTTGCCCGCCGTGACCAGGCCGTCGATGACCGGCGAATGGCCGACCTCGCCGACAATGACCACCGGACCGGTTACGCCGTCCAGATCCTGCACGACCTTGGGCGCCTTGCCCGACACCTTCTCCAGGTCCGAGGCGAAGTCGGCCGCCACGCGCGTCACCGGCCGTTCGGCACCGGCGTCGACATAGATGGCGGCAGGCCGTCCGTCGCGGATCAGGGCAAAACCCTTGGGATCGGGTTTGAAGTCGACGGCCAGCGAAGCCATCATGGCAAAGGTAGCGATCATAGATTCAGGGCCACTTTCAACAGGGTGCGCAGGCGGTTGAGGCCGTCCGGCGTGATGTCGCCCAGCACGCCACGTGCCTCGGGCGGAAGGTGCGCGGCCACGGCTTCGCGATCGCCGAAGACATAGGCGTCCATCAGCGCCTTCCAGATCTGCTTCTGCCCGGGCGGCAGGTCGCGGATGCTGAGCAGGCCGGCATAGAGGGCCGAGAACGGATTGGGCCGGTCGTCGAGCGCGCTCCACCAGGTATTGACCAGGATGTTGAACCCGGCCAGCGACTGGACGTGATGCCACCAGGCATAGGGAATGAAGATGGCGTCGCCGGGTTCGAGTTCGGCCGACTGCGCCGTTTCCAGCGCCTGGGCAAAACGCGGATAGGCGCCGAGGTCCGGCGCTTCCAGCGACACCATGGAGATCGGTACGCCGCCGGGCGACAGGTCGAACGGCCCCGGATAGAGGTTCGGCGTCTGGTCCGGCGGGAACAGGGTGAAACGCCGCCGCCCGGCGCAGACGACGGCGACATTGTAGGACGGATCGAAATGGGTCTGGGTGCGCACGCGGTTGCCGATCCACATGCGCGCCCCGTGCGGCGAAACCGCCAGGTCCATGGCGTTGTCGCGGTCGAAGCCCGGCAGGCTTTCGGCGAGGCTCATCGACTGGACGTAAACCGTCGGCGCCTCGGGATCGTCGCCATTGGCCGCCAGCCAGGTCAGGATGTTGGAGACCGTGTCGGTCTCGGTGCCGAAGTTGTAGCGATTGCGCGCCGGGTCGAAATAGAAACGCCCCTCTTCGCCCGGCGGCGCCAGGCTCATCCGTACCTTGCGGCCGCTATCGAAGCCGCGGACATAGTCGATGACCGCCGCGTTCGATTGCCCGGCTGCCTGCACGACGGGCCAATCGGCGGCCAGACCGCGCAGGATGACCGGCTGGCCCGCCGGCACGATCTCGGCGTCGAAGCGCGCCCGGTCGATCCCGCGAACCTCGGGGATCGACCGCATGCTCAGGCCGCCTTGCCGGTGGCCAGGCGCACCGCGTTGAGCAGCACCGGCTGCATGGCGGCATAACCTTCCGGCCCCGGATGGACGCTGTCACCGTGATAGCCGAGATCGGAGCGCAGGCCGCCATCCGGCCCCTGCAGCACCGGCCAGTAGTCGCACCAGGTCAGCTTCTGCTCGACGCACGTCGTCTTGATCCAGGCGTTCAGCGTCTTGATCGTTTCCAGCTGGTTGCCGCGATAGGGCTTCCACGAGAAGCTGGTCGCCGGCGGCACCGAGGCCAGGATGACCTTGATGCCATTGGCCTTGGCCAGGGTGATCATGGCCTGCAGATTGCCGGTGGTCGCGGCGAAGTCGTAGGGATCCTGGTTCTCGGCGATGTCGTTGGTGCCGGCCATGATGTGCACGGCCTGCGGCTTCAGCGCGATGACCTCGGGCATGAAGCGGACCAGCATCTGGGCCGTGACCTGGCCGGAAATGCCGCGGCCGACCATGCCGTGGGCGCCGAAGAAGGTGGCATCGCTGAACTGCGGATTGGCCCAGTTGTCGGTGATCGAATCGCCCATCATCACCACACGCCGCGAAGCCGCCGGCAGCGCCAGGGCATCGGCATTGGCCTGGTGGTAGCGGTGCAGGTTGGCCCAGTCGAAATTGGCGACCTTGGGCGGCTGAGGCGGCGTAGGCGCGGCCGGCACGGGCTGAAGCGCCTGGGCCGCACGGGCGGCCGCGTCGCTGGGCTGAGGCGGAACGACCGGGCCGACATCCGGCGCCTGGGGCGAGCTTTGCGCGCTCTGGGCCGTTTGCGCCATGACGTTACCGGCCACGGCCGCGCCACCAGCCACCAGCCCGGCCGTCAAGAGTTTCCGCCGATCCATTTGATCTCCTTTACGCCACCGTAAGCGTTGCCGTTTTCAGGTCCACGCTATTCGGTCCGGAGAAGATCGTAAAGGTGCCCGGTTCGACGACGCGCTGCATATCGACATTATAGAACCAGAGGTCCGACGGTTTGATGTCGAAGGTGACGGTCTGCTTTTCACCCGGGTTGAGGGTGACGCGCTTGAAGTGCTTCAGTTCCAGCAGCGGCCGGGTGACCGAGGAGAAGTCGTCGCGGATATAGAGTTGCACGACCTCGTCACCCTTGACCTTGCCGGTATTGGTAACGTCGATCGACACCTTGACCGTCTCGTTTGTGCCGATCTTGGCCTTAGCCAGCATCGGCGCCGAGATGTCGAAGGTGGTGTAGCTGAGCCCATAGCCGAAGGGATAGAGCGGCTTGGTCGTGCCGTCGAGATAGCCGCGGCGTGCGGTGGGCTTGAAGTTATAATAGATCGGCAGTTGCCCGACATTGCGGGCGATCGATACCGGCAACTTGCCGCCCGGATTGGCGCGGCCGAACAGGATGTCGGCGGCGGCATTGCCGGTTTCCTGGCCCATGTACCAGCCCTCGACAAGCGCATCGGCCTTTTCGGCCAGCAGGTTGACCGACAAGGGCCGGCCGTTCAGCAGGAAGACGACGGTCGGCTTGCCCAGGGCGAAGATGCGCGCCGCCAGGTCGTTCTGGCGGCCGATCAGGTCGAGCGATTCACGGTCGCCCATATGGTTGTCGGCCCAGGCTTCGCGGCTGGTCATTTCGTTGTCGCCCAGCACAAGCAGAATGGTGTCGGCGGTCTTGGCGGCTTCGACCGCTTCCGCAATCAGCTTGTCGTTGACGGCATCGGGCGTGAAATGGATCTCGTCCTGGCCCCAGATGCGTTCCTCGGTCAGGCGCACGCCTTCGCGGTAGTCGACGCTGAAACCCTGGGCCTTGCCTTCGGCCGTGACCCCGTCGAGGATCGACACGACATGGCGCGGCACGTCGGAATAGCCGCCGATCGGGCAGTTCTTGGCATGCGTGCCCAGCACCAGCAGCTTGCCGACCTTTTTGCCGTCGAGCGGCAGCAGGCCCTTGTCGTTCTTGAGCAGCACGACCGTGCGCGTCGCCGCCTCGCGCGCCAGGGCGACCGCTTCCGGCGTCGCGGTCAGGCTGTCGGCCCTGGATGCGTCGACATAAGGGTGTTCGAAGGCGCCACTCAGGAATTTCAGCTCCAGGATACGGCGTACAGGCGCGTCGATCTCGGCCTCGGTGACGCGGCCCGCTTTGACGAGGTCCAGCAGCTTGGGGTAGCCCGCCGTATCCGGCGTTTCAATGTCGACCCCGGCCTTGACCGCGCGGTAGGCGGCTTCGGTCAGGTTGGGCACCAGGTGATGGCGCGTGATCATCTCATTGATGGCGAAATAGTCGGAGACCGTGACGCCCTTGAAGCCCCACTCGCCGCGCAGGATGGTGGTCAGCAGCCACTTGTTGGCGTGCGACGGCACACCATCGATTTCGTTGTACGACGGCATGACCGCGCGGGCATTGGTTTCCTTGATGATCTTCTCGAACGGCGGGAAGAAGTCTTCGCGCAGGTCGCGCTCCCCGACCTCGGCCGGGCCGACATTGGTGCCGTTCTCCGGCTGGCCGTGGCCGGTCATGTGCTTCAGCGTGGCGAACACCTTGTCCGGCGCCAGCGGCAGGGTCTCGCCCTGGAAGCCCAGCACGGCGGCCTTGCCCATCTCGCCGCACAGGTGCGGATCTTCGCCATAGGTTTCCTCGATGCGGCCCCAGCGCGGTTCGCGCGCCACGTCGACGACCGGCGCCAGCACGTGGTTGCAGCCGCGGGCGCGGGCTTCCTTGGCCGCCACCGAGAAGATGCGCGTTGCCAGCGCCGGGTCGAAGGACGAAGCCAGGCCGATGGCCTGCGGGAACGAGGTGGCGTCCTTCGCCACGAAGCCGTGCAGGCTTTCCTCGTGCATGATCATCGGAATGCCCAGCCGCGTGCCTTCGACCGCCCACTTCTGCATGGCGTTGATCAGGGTCGCGGCTTCCAGCGCGTTGCGGTTGGGCTGGGCTCCGGTATCGCCGGCGCCGGTCACGGCGGTGACGCCGACACGGTCGCCCGGACGGGCGATCATGCCCATGCCGTTCGGGTAATTCTTCTGCGCCTTGGCGAGGTCGAAATCGCCCTTGTCGTCGAAGATGGTGTTCTTCTGCTGCCACAGGCATTCCATCTGAACGACCTTTTCCTCAAGCGTCATGCGCTTGATCAGGTCATCGACGCGGGCGGAGACCGGCGCGGCCGGGTCCTTGTAGACGAGCTTGCCCGAGGGTTGCGCCGTCCTGGCCGCCCTGGGCTTCGCCACGGCGACACCGGCGGTGGCAGCGCTCAGCGCCAGGGTGGATACGCCGAAGGCACGGCGGGTCAGACGGTTGGTCATGTGTTTCGATTCCCTGGAACGGCGCCTTGTCGGCCCCGGTTGTCGTCTCCCCGCCTTGTCGTGGCGAGATTGGTTTGACCATTGATTTAACCGGCTTTCGGCCGTATGAAAAGGGGCTAATGATAGCGGTACCAAAAATTAATACCGCACCCGAAACCGGGACAGGAGGAAACCCATGTTCGACCGCCGCCACCTGCTGAAGGGCCTGGCCGCCGCGCCGCTGGCCGCCGCTATTCCCGCCCTGCCCGCCCGGGCCGATGCGCCCGCCTTGAAGGATCTGGCCGCCGCCAAGGGGATGCGATTCGGCGACGCCGCCGGCCTGATGAACAGCATCCGCCAGCCGGAAGTCGCCGCCCTTATCGTGCGCGAATGCAATCTGGTGGTGCCGGAAAACGAACTGAAGATGTACGCCACCCACCCCGGCGCGAACGACTACACCTTCGCGGCCGGCGACGAGATCCTCAAGTTCTGCGACGACCATCACATCGCCATGCGCGGCCACAACCTCTACTGGGCCAAGGACCAGTACACGCCGAAATGGCTGCTGAACGCCGACCTCGGCCCCCAGCCCAAGGCCGCGATGGAAAAGTTGCTGCGCGACTATATCGGCACGGTCTGCGACCACTATGGCTCGAAACTGGTGTCGTGGGACGTGATCAACGAAGCCGTCGACGAAAAGACCGGCGTGGTACGCGACAGTCTGGTCCCGCGCGTGCTGGGCGTCGAGGGCCTGGGCCTGTGTTTCACCGCGGCGCGCGAGCACCTGCCGCACACGCAACTGGTCTATAACGACTACATGAACTGGGAAGCCGGCGACGAAAACCACCGCGACGGCGTGCTTAAGCTGCTGCGCTGGTTCCGCGATCACAAGATCCCGGTCGACGCGCTGGGCCTGCAAAGCCATATGGGCACCGACCATGACCTGGGCCTGGGCCAGCCCAAGGCGTGGAAAGCCTTCCTCGATGAGGTCACGTCCATGGGCTACGACCTGTTGATCACCGAGTTCGACGTCAACGACAGGAACATCAAGGCCGACATCGCCACACGCGACGCCAAGGTCGCGGAGGTCGCCAAGGCCTATCTCGACCTGACGCTCGACTACAAGCAGGTCAAGGACGTGCTGTGCTGGGGCATCGACGACAAATATTCGTGGCTGCAGGGCTTCACCAAGCGCGACGACGGGCTGCGCCTGCGGCCGACGCCCTATGACGACGACTTCAAGCCTAAGCCGTTGCGCCAGGCCATCGCCGCGGCGCTGAGCGGGGCTTCCGCCCGATGATCGCCGCCGCGCTTCTGGCCATGGCAATCCTGGGCGGTACCCCACCCAAGGCCGTGTTTTCCGACATCGTCTATGCCGATGCCGGCTCGAAACCCGGCGCGCCGGCGCCGGTCCTGCCCGGCTTCTATCCCGACCCGTCGATCGTCCGCGTCAAGGCCGACTACTACCTGATCAACTCTTCCTTCGCCTTCTATCCCGGCATTCCGGTATGGCATTCGAAAGACCTGAAACACTGGACGCAGATCGGCAACGCCATCGACCGGCCGGGCATGCTCGACTTCTCCGGCCGCGCCACCTCGCACGGCGTGTTCGCACCCGACATCTCCTACCACGATGGCCTGTTCTGGATCGTCAACACCTGCATCGGCTGCAAGGGCAATTTCGTCATCACCGCCAAGGATCCCAAAGGCCCGTGGTCCGATCCCGCCTGGCTGCCGGCCGTCGACGGCATCGATCCGGCCCTGTTCTGGGACGACGACGGCCGCGCCTATATCGTGCATAACGGCCCGCCGCCGGGCACGCCTCAGTATCAGGGGCACACCGCCATCTGGCTGGAAAGCTTCGATCCGAAGACGCGGACGACCAGCGGGGCGCCGAAACTGCTGGTCAATGGCGGCACCGACATTTCCCAAAAGCCGATATGGATCGAAGGCCCGCACCTGTTCAAAAAGGACGGCGTCTACTACCTGATGGCGGCCCAGGGCGGCACCGAGGTCAACCATTCCGAGGTCATCTTCCGCGCCGACCATGTCGAAGGCCCCTACGTGCCCTATGCCGGCAATCCGATCCTGACCCAACGCGACGTGCCGCAAAGCGCGGTGTCGTCGACGGGTCACGCCGACCTGGTCAGCGCGGTCGACGGCCAATGGGTCGCCGTCTTCCTCGGCACCCGCCCCTACGCACCGCCGGCCGGGCAGGGACAGCAGGGCCTGTTCAACACCGGCCGCGAGACCTTCCTGCTTCCGATTTCATGGAAGGATGGCTGGCCAACTATCCTGCCCCAGGGCCAGGCCGTGCCGGCGACGGCCACCGCGGCGCCGGTGACAACCGGCTACGATCCGCTGAGCTGGCTGCAGATCCGCACGCCGAAGACACCGTTCCTGACGCGCGGCAAGGGTACGGTGATCCTGACGCCCCGGCCCGAAGCCATAGGCGACGTCGCCTCGCATCCGGCCTTCACCGGCCATCGCCAGCAGGAAGCTTCGGCCTCGATCGGCGCCATACTGGCCTGGCAACCGCGCCACGACGGCGACCGTTCGGGCCTGGCCGCCGTGCAGAGCGACGACTATTATACCTTCTTCGGCCTTGCCCGGCACGATGGCCATACGGTGGTCGAAGTCACGCGCCGCTCAGGCCCGAACGATCCGCGCGACGGCGTCGTGGTCACGTCTCAGCCCTGGACGTCGCGCCGGCCGGTCCATTTGCGCCTGACGGTCACGGATGGCGAGATGCGGGCCACGGCCGACGGAAAGGTGATCGCCGATCACATCGACGCGACCAACCTCAGCACGCAAAAGGCCGGCGGTTTCGTCGGCACGATCCTCGGCCTCTACGCCTATGGTCAAGACTGAGTTTTTGTGTTTTCCTTCCTTAAAGAAAACAAAAAACAGTATTGTACCGGGAGACGCGAAATGAAGCTCGTAACCGCAGCCGCGGCCGTGCTGGCCCTTGCCCTGGCGCCAATCACGGCGCGGGCAGCCGATGATATCACCAAGCAACTCGTCAACAATCCCAGTGCGGGATCGTGGATCGCCTATGGTCAGCAGACCAGCAAGCACGTCAAGGATGCGGGCGTGCAAGGCGGCCAGGCCTTCGAAGTCCAGGTGACCGCGGCGGGCCCCAACAGCTACGCCACGGCGGCCCAGCAGGACCTGACCGGCGACATCAGGAAGGGCGACAAACTGATCGCCATATTGTGGCTGAAGACCAATTCGCCCGACGCCACGCCGACGCCGCTGCACGTGCGCATCCAGGTCAATTCGGCGCCCTATGCCGGCGTCATGGAAGGCGATGTGACCATCACCAACACCTGGCAACGCTATCCGCTGCAGGGCGTGGCCGATGCCGACCACCCAAAGAACAGCGCGGTGCTGGTGGTACACCTCGGCCAGGCCAGGCAGACCATCGACCTGGGGCCGGCCTTCGTTGTCGATATGGGGGCAGCGCAGTAATTACGGCGCGGGTTTACCCACCATAACGCCCCGTCCGTCGGGTGCGATATAAAGCACGCCGTATGCGCGCGGATCACCGGCGATGGCCCGCAGGGCGCCGAAGCGATGGGCGTCATCATTGATCCGCGTCCAGGTCTGGCCGGTGTCGTCGGAGCGCCACAGGCCTTCGACGCCGCGGACCTTGCCCCACAGATAGACGGCCGGATAGTCGCGGCCGGATGCGGCCTTGCCGAAGGTCACCTGCCAGGCCGTGGTGACACCGGCGACGGCACTCACCTGGCCGCCGACGATATGCGATAATCCGCCGGGCGCGGCGAACCACAGCTCGCCGGCGCGTCCCGGTGCCGCGCGCAGTTGCGCCGTCTGATAGGCCGCGACCTCCGGCAATTGGCGGGTCAGGCCGTGAAAGTTTCGCCCGCCGTCGCTCGAGACCAGAATGACGCCGCCCGTCTTGTCATAGGCGTAGAAGACATTGTCCAGGCGCGGATCGGCGATCGGCTCCATGTTGCGGTCGGGCGCCCCCGGCCATCCCGTGGCCGCCGTCCAGGTCCTGCCCATATCCGCCGACATCGAAGCGCCCTCGCCCTCCGGCGCCCACAGCAGGGTCGTCCCTTCAGCCGATACGACGATCTTTCCGGAGGTATGGAATTTTCCATCCGGGGTTTTGGTTATGCGCGGCGTCGACGGCATCGGCGTCCAGCTTTGGCCACCGTCGTTCGACAGATAGCCCGACGTCGCGGCCTGGTCGGCGGTCCGCGCCATGATCCCGGGCTTCAGCGCCGCATAGGCCACCGACTGGTTGGTCTCGTATTCCGGCGTGAACAGACGCGACGGCCCGGCGGTCACATCGTCCCACGCCCCGCCCCCGACATCGCCGGCCGCGGCCATCACGCGCGGGCCGGCCGGCGGGCTTTCCAGCCCCAGGATCACCGTCTCTTCGAGATTGTCATCGGCGAAGTCGAAATCGACCTTGCCGCCGCCCAGCGCGCCGAGATTGTGTGTCATCCACACGCCGTAGCCCGTGCCGTAGACCAGTTCGTCGCTGTCGAACGGGTCTATCTTTACCGCGTCCATCCAGTGGCCCATATTCTGCCGCGGCGAAGATCCGCGCTCGGCATAGCCGGTATAGGCGACCAGCCAGGGCCGGGTCTCGGTATGATGTTTCGAGGATGCGTCGACCGAGGCCCAGGTCCCGCCACCGTCATGGCTCAGGTAAATGTCGTCCGTCCCATATCGATCGGAGGTCGAGACCACCACCGTGCCCGGATGCTGGCGGTCCAGGTCTATTCCTGAATAACCGAAATGTCTGCCGGCCGCCGGTCGGGCCGGCGTGATATCGATCCACCTCCCATCCGGCTTTAACCTGAACACCGCGCCGTCGGTGACGTCGTGCGGCCCGGGCCCGTCAGCGAAGGTGACGTAGAGCGTACCCTCGGCATCAAGCACCGCCTGATGCGGTACCATCTTCGGCGAACCCGGCACCGGCACGAAGGTCGCGCCCTTGTCACGGCTTTCGTAGAGGCCCATGCCGGCTTCCGCCGATCCGGCATAGATCACCGGCCCGGCGAACAATACGAAACTGACGCTGGGCCGGGGATAGCCGGCCACGCGGCTGAAGCGCTCACCGCCATCCGTGCTCTGCCATAGCCCGTCCTGGGTTGTGCCGAGCAGTAGGTGGCGGCTGTCGTCTGGGTCGACCTGCAACCGCTCGCCATCGCCGCGGCCCAGCATATTGGCGCCCAGGCGAAACAGCAGCGGCGTCTTTTGCCAGGTGCGGCCCTGATCGTGCGAGCGGATCACCGCCGCCGGCCCGGCGTACGGCGACGTATAGAGCCCGCAGGTGGCGTACAGCGCCTGCGGGTCCCTGGCGTCAACGGCCATCGACAAGGTACCGAAGCATTGCGCGTCGTCATGGCCGAAACCGTCGACAAGGGGGATCCAGCGCTTGCCCCCGCGGTCGTAGCGATAAAGGCCGCCGACGTCGGTGCGCGCGTACAGCAGCCCCTTCTGCGTCGGATGATACAGAAAACCGTCGACAAAGCCGCCACCGCCGAACGGCACGGTTGCCCACCTATAGGGCTCCGCATGGACCGATATCCCGAACGCCAGGACACAGACCGCGGCGACGGTTGTCAGAAGGCGTTTCATGGGGCGTTTCCGTGACAGCGCTGTCTTTATGCCCTGGGCTTAGCACATACGCGTCGCGCCGCAAAAGAAATCCCCCGGTTGCCTTTCACGAGACGCGCCCTATATTCCCGGCAAACGAAAGGTTCCGCCATGCAGCCCACCACCGTCAATCTCAGCAACGATCAGGTCGCCGCCGGTCTGGCCGACGACAGCATCGTCCTGGTCGACGTGCGCGAGCCTTACGAATATGACGCCGGGCACATTCCGGGCTCGGTCAACCTGCCCCTGTCGACCTTCGACATCGACGCCCTGCCGTTCGAAGACGGCAAGACCCTGGTGCTGAGCTGCCAGGCCGGCCGCCGCTCGCAGCAGGCCATGGACTATTGCCGCGCTCAGGGCGTCGACGTGTCGTACCACCTCGTCGGCGGCTTCGGCGGCTGGGCCAGTGCCGGCCTGCCCGTCGAATAGAATACGCGCCCCAAGACGCGATTAAATTTTACATACTTCGCCATAAAGTTTATTCTTTGCCCACATAACCGTGGGGGCAGAACATGGTGCCGATTACCGACGCGCAACTGAAGCAGGTCGCGCCCAATATCCGTACGCAATATCATCAGGCTTTCGCCGAGGCCGATACGGTTCTGGGCCAGTTCGGCATCAACACCACGGCGATTCGCCTTCGCCATTTCATGGCGCAGATCCTCGAGGAAAGCGGCCGCTTCACCGTCCTGTGGGAGGATATGAACTACAGCGCGCCCCGGCTGGTCCAGGTCTGGCCTACGCGCTTCAAGCCCAAGGGCCCGCTCGATCCGGCCGCCTATGCCCATCAACCGGAAAAGCTGGGCAACGAGGTCTATGGCAAGCGCATGGGCAATTCCGCGACCAACGGCTACCTCTATCGCGGTCGCGGACTGATCCAGACCACCGGCCACGACGCCTATGCCACCGCCATCAGCGTGATGAAAAAAGCCTATCCGGCCGCCACCGTGCCGGACTTCGTCGCCACGCCCGACCTGCTGCTGGATGCGCAGTGGTGCCTGAAGGTCGCGGCTGCGGAATATGCCGGCTATGGCTGCAACGCCATCGCCGACGGCGATACGGGCCACGATTCCACCAAGGAAGCCGCCGTCCTGCGCGCCATCACGCTCAAGGTCAACGGCGGCACGACCGGCCTGGCGGCCCGCAACACCGAATTGCAACGCGCCAAGGCCGTCTGGCCCTAAGCCAGGACCGATCCCGCCAGGCGCGTCTCAGGCAGAATCACCGGGGGAGCATCATGGCATTTCCGATAAAAGGCATATTGAAACTCACGGGCGATCTGCTGCGGCGCAGCTGGTTGCCGCTGATGCTTGTCACGTTTCTTCATCTGCTGCCGGAGTGGCTGACCAAGTTCGGGCAGGGCCTTTTCATGAGCCCGGCCTTACGTGATGCCTTCGTTTCTCCCCGCGGCTTCGGCCCGGTCGCGTGGGCGCTTATCGCGGTCAGCTGGTTTCTGCATGGCTTCCACATGAGCGCGGTCACCGAAATCGCCCTGCGGACAGCCGCCGCCAAACCGACGAAACTGAGCCGTCTTATGCTGAGCGCCACGGTCTATGCGGTGCCGGTCCTTATTCTGCAGGCCTTGCTCAAGCTCATTATCGTGGCCGGCAGCCTCTTTCTTATCGTGCCGGGCCTCTTCCTCGGCGCCGCCTTCTCGGTCGTCGTTCCCGCCTATATCTGCGAAGGCAAAAGCCTGCCCGAAGCGTTCCGCCAATCGTTCAAGCTGACCCAAGGCCGGCGCCTGCCCATCGGCGCCCTCTGGTTTTCCATCATACTCGTCATGGATCTGCTCACCGGCAGCCTGCTTTCCGCGGCGACCTCGCTGGAATACGCTGTTCACCAGATCCTGCCCGCCTTGTCGCTGCCGCCCCTGCCATTGCCAGAACCCCCGTCGCCGTTCTTCGTGTCTCCACTGGGTAAGGTGCTCACCACCCTTGCATGGCAGGTGTACATCGTCGCCCTGATGGTGCTGAACGTCGGCATCTATCTCGCGCTTCGCTTTCACAAGACCGATTCCACCGACAATCAGATCGCGGCCCTCTTCGAGTAATCTCCTTAATCCAGGGTCGACCGGTATCGCACCATGGCAATGGCCGTGGCGACCGCCAGGAAGACGATCATCGGCCAGATATTGGGCCAGATCGCCGCCCAGTCGGCGCCCTTCAGCATCACGCCGCGGACGATGCGCAGAAAGTGGGTCAGCGGGAAGATCTGGCCGATCGCCTGGGCCCAGCCCGGCATGCCGCGGAACGGGAACATGAAGCCCGACAGCAGCATCGACGGCAGGAAGAAGAAAAAGGTCATCTGCATGGCCTGCATCTGGGTGCGGGCAATCGTCGAGAAGGTGAAGCCGACGGCCAGGTTGGCGACGATGAACAGCCCGACGCCAAGCGACAGCAGCCAGGGCGAACCGATGAACGGCACCTGGAAGATGTAATAGGCCGCGATCAGGACGATGGCCGTCTGGACGATACCGACGCCGACATAGGGCACGATCTTGCCGATCATCACCTCCCACGGCCGCGCCGGCATGGCCAGCAGGTTTTCCATATTGCCACGCTCGGTCTCGCGCGTCATGGCGATCGAGGTGATCATGATCATCGTCATGGTCAGGATGACGCCCAGCAGCCCCGGCACGATATTGTACTGCGAGATGCCTTCCGGGTTGTACATGCGGTGAATGACGACATTGACCGGCGGATCGGCCGGATTGAGCGGCGCCCACTCCCCCTTCAGGTCATGCTGCAACGACGACGACACGATCTGCTGGATGAAGCCCACGGCGTTCGACGCCGCCGACGGGTCCGACGCGTCGGCCTCGATCAGCAGTTCTGGCTTGTCGCCGCGCAGCACGCCGCGCGTAAAGCCCGGCGGTACGGTGATGACGAAGGCGGCATCGCCGTTCTGCAGCTTCTGCGTCGCGGTATCCGGATCGCCGACCTGGCCGACGATATCGAAATACGAACTGGTCCTCAGCCCCGCGACCAGCGAGCGGACGATGGTCGAATTGTCCTGCAGATACAGATAGGTCGGCAGGTGACGCGGGTCGGAATTGATCGCGAAGCCGAACAGCGTCAACTGGATCACCGGCACGGCGATCATCATGCCGAAGGTCAGCCGGTCGCGCCGCATCTGGATGAATTCCTTCAGCAGGATGGCGCCAATTCTGTTGAACCAGGATGGCATTTTATGCGCCCCTCGCATCGGCGACGGAATTGTCCTTCGACTGGTCCATCAGGTGGATGAAGACGTCTTCCAGGTTGGGCCGCGCCTGCGACCACCTGATCCCGGTCTTGTCGCCGTCGGCGGCAATCAGCGCCTTCAGCCGGTCGAGATCGCCCCCGGAGACGTGCAGGGCGTTGCCGAAATAGGCGACGTGATCGGCGCCCGGCTTGCCGCGCAACCGCTCCATCAGTTCGCGCACGCCCACCCCTTCGGCGACGAAGGTATAGAGCCCGCTGCGGTCGATGATGTCGTCGACGCGCCCCTGGGCCATCAGGTTGCCGTAGGCGATATAGACGATCTCGTCACAGCGCTCGGCCTCGTCCATGTAGTGGGTCGAGACCAGCACGGTCAGCCCGTCCGCCGACAGGCGGTGGATCTGGTCCCAGAAGTCGCGCCGCGCCTGCGGATCGACGCCGGCGGTCGGCTCGTCCAGCATCAGCATCTTCGGCCCATGCAGGGTGCACGCCGCCAGGGCCAGGCGCTGCTTCCAGCCACCGGACAAGGTGCCGGCAAGTTGCCTCTGCCGCGAGGTCAGGCCCAACTGTTCCAGCGTCCGGTCGACGACCTGTTTCTTGTTCTTCAGCTCATAGAGATTGGCGACGAATTCGAGGTTCTCGCGGATGCTGAGGTCTTCCCAGTAGGAAAACTTCTGCGTCATGTAGCCGACCTCGTGCTTGATCTCACGGCTGTGCCTGAGAATGTCGTAGCCCAGGCAGGTGCCTTCGCCGGCGTCGGGCTTCAGCAGGCCGCACAGCATGCGGATGGTCGTTGTCTTGCCCGATCCGTTCGGGCCCAGGAAGCCCCACACCTGGCCGCGCGGCATGCGGATATCGACCTTGTTGACGACGGTCAGCTTGCCGAAGGTCTTGGTCAGCCCGCGAACGTCGATGGCGAGATCGCTTGTCACAGCGTCACATCCACCGGCTGGCCGGCGCGCAGGGCATCGGGATTGTCAGGGGTCGCCTCGATCAGGAACATCAGCTTCTGACGTTCCTGAACCGAATAGATGACCGGCGGCGTGAACTCGGCGACCTGCGAGATAAAACGGATCCTGCCGTGCAGGCCCGCACCGCAATTGTCGCAACGGATGCTCACCCCCTGCCCCAGCTTCAGTTTCGGCAGATCGGCCTGCGGCACGTAGAAGCGCACGAATTCTCGGCCCTTGGGCAGGACGGTCAGTACGGCGGAGCCGGCGGCGACGAATTCGCCGGGTTCGCGCAGCCGCTCATCGACACGGCCATCGAGGCGCGCCCGCACATCGCGGTCGCTCACCGTCCATTGCGCCTGGGCGATATCGGTCCTGGCCGCCTCGGCCTGAGCCTGTGCCGCGTGAACCTGGTCGGCCCGCGCCGCCAGTTGCTTGTCGGCGATCTGCTTGTCGACATTGTCGAGGTCGGCCTGGGCGGAACGCGTGGCGGCGCGCAGGCTATCCATCTGCGCCGGCGCGACATAGCCGCCGGGTTGCAGTTGCGCATAGCGCGCCTCATTGGCTTTCGCCAGATCGAGCTGGGCCTGGGCCTGCTTCCTTTGGGCCAGCAATGGCGCGATGTCGGCCGCGCGCGCGCCCTTGGTCAGGTCGGTCGCCGTAGCCGCCGCCGCCGTGGCGCGGCTTTGCGCGCCGGACAAAGCCGCCTGCTGCTGGGTGGCGTCCAGGCTGAACAGGGGCTGGTCGGCGGTGACGACATCGCCGCGATCGACGCGCACGCTGGTCAGCCAGCCCGACTGGGGGGCCGCAATACTGACCGCCTGCGCTTCGACATAGCCGCTATAGCCGCCTGGCGCCTTTTGCGCGCATCCCGCCAGAATCAAGGCGGCGCCACATAACCAAAGCCTACGCATGTTTCAGCCCCTTCAAGAACAGACGCACATGGGTTTCGAGATAGGTGCGCGGCGGCAAGGGCTCGGCCTCGACCGCCGTGAAGACCAGCGACCACAGAACGGCCTTCAGGCCGGGCGCGACGAACAGGTGCGCCAGGATAACGGGATCTTCCCGGGCGATCTCGCCGCGGTCCATGGCGCGTTCGAACAGCCGCCCCAGAGCCCCCAGCACCACGCCTATGACCTCGCTGCGATAGAAGGCGACCAGTTCCGGAAAACGGCCCGCCTCGGCGATCAGCAGGCGCGGATAGATCGGCAGGTCACCGCTCTCGATCATCCCGGCCAGGATGCCCACGATCTGCCGCAAGGCCGGCTCCAGCGGCCCGTTATAACCGTCGAGAAAACCGGCGACCGCGGCGACGCGCGGGCCGATATCGCGGCGGACCAGGGCTTCGAACAGGGCCTGCTTGGTCGGATAGTAGAGATAGACCGTGCCCTTGGACACGCAGGCGCCACGGGCGATGTCCTCGACCCGGGCGTCGGCAAAGCCATGGCGGGCGAATTCCGCCAGGGCCGCGTCGAGGATTGCCGCCTGGCGCACTTCGGGCGCGGCCCGGCGCGGGCGCTTGATAGCCGGATCGGCGTTATCGGGCATGGCAACCCCCATTAAGTACTGACCAGTCAGTACTACAATCGATCGATCAAGACGTCAAACATGAATGTATCCCCATACCTTGAGAAAAAATGTCAGGTCAACCTGACGTCAGGTTGACCTGACATCCAATCCGATGTAAGGTTCTCCTTACATGCAGAAAGGCCAAGACATGAAAGACCTGTCCGTCAACGCCAAATACACCGTCGGCATATTGGTCAGCATGTCGCTCTATGCGCTTATCCTGACGGCTTCGCTCTGGGCCATCCGGCACCAGCACCCGGCGGGGCTTTGGCTCGACGTCCTGGCCATCGCCCCGGCCCTGCCGATCGGCGGCGCCATCGTCGTCTTTCACCGCTATATCGCCGAGGTCGACGAATATATCCGCGCCGTGGTCGTCAAACGCTTCGTCACCGCCACCGGCGCCACCCTGTTCCTCTGCACGGCCATAGGCTTCCTGGAAAACGGCACCGGCAAGACCTTCATGGACCTGTACCTCGTCTACCCCTTGTTCTGGATGTGCTTCGCCGCCGCCGCCCTCATTCACAGGAAGGCGGCATGAAACAGATCCTGCGTGAGTTGCGTACCGAAATGGGCATGACCCAGGCCGACCTTGCCGCCAGGCTGGGCGTGTCGCGCCAGGCCGTCATCGCCCTTGAGACCGACAAGCATATCCCGTCGCTCGACCTGGCCTACAAGATTTCCGCCGTCTTCGACCGGCCGGTGGAAACGATCTTCGAAAACCCTTACCGCGGCTAAACCACCCTTTTCAAAGGACCATCCCATGCTGCCACGCCTCCTCACCGAGCGCGAGCGCCCCCTCGTGCGCGCGCTTCAGACCACCCGAACCCTGATCGCCATGATGATCGCGACCGTCGTCATTGCCCTGCTGATCCAGGCCGATCCCGATCATCACCTGGCCTTCGCCTTCTTGGCCGCCGCCCACGACTGGGCGCACGCCGTCTTCCCAACCCTGATCAAATAAGGAATTTCCCATGTCCAAATCGATCAAGTTCGGCGCTACGTTCGCCATCGCCGTCGCTATCGCCACGGCCTGTTTCGTCGCCACCCGATCGCATGCCGCCACGCCCTTCCCCGACGCGGCCACCGAGCGCTTCAGCGTCACGGTCACCGGTTCGGGACCCGACGTCATCCTGATCCCCGGCTTGGCCTCGTCGGCCGCCACCTGGGACGGGACGGTCGCCCATCTGAAGGCGCACTATCGCCTGCACGTGCTGAACCTGGCCGGCTTTGCCGGCGAACCGGCCGGCGCCAATGCCAGCGGCGAGATTCTGCCCGCCGAGGTCGAGACCATCGATGCCTATATCCGCGCCAACCATATCAAGCCGGTCGTCGTCGGCCACTCGCTGGGCGGCACTTTGTCCCTGATGTTGGCCAGCGCGCATCCGGACGACGTATCGAAGATCGTCATCGTCGACGCCCTGCCCTATATCGGCCTGCTGTTTGGCCCGACCGCGACCGTCGACATGGTCAGGCCGCAAGCCGCCGCGATGAAGGCCGGCATCGAAGGCGCCACGCCCAACGCCTTCAAGGCACAGGAAACCGCCGCCCTGTCACGCATGGTGACATCGCCGACCGATCGCGACCGGGTCGTCGGCTGGGCGCTGGCGTCCGACCGCCACGTCGTGGCCCAGGCGATGTATGACGACATGATCACCGACCTGCGCCCCGACCTCACCGCGATCAGGACACCGGCCGTCCTGCTCTATCCGGTCGATGAGGCGGCCGGGCAGAACGCCGCCATGACCGAAGCCTTTTACAAGACAAGCTATGCCGGCCTCGCCAGCCTGACGACGGTGCGCATCGACAACAGCCTGCATTTCGAAATGCTGGACCAGCCCGAGGCCTTCAATACCGCGTTGGACGCCGCCCTGAAGTAATCACATCCGGGCAAAATAGGTCACCAGCCCCGGCAGATCGGCGACCTTGTCATAGACCGAGCGCGCCGCTGCGTTACCCGTCTGGGTGACCCAGTAGACGCGCTCGCAGCCGTTCTGCCGGCCCGTTTCGACGACGTGTTCGACCAGGGCCCGCCCGGCGCCGGTGCCGCGCGCCGCCTCCCCGACGAACAGGTCCTCAAGATAAAGATAGTGCGTTTTCGCCCAGGTCGAACGATGCAGGACGAAGGTCGCAAACCCCACGACCGCCTCACCGCGCCGCGCCAGGACCAGAAACACCGGCTCATGCGGATCGAGCGCGCGCTCGAACGTCAGGTCGGTCATCTCGGGCGCCAGGTCGTGGCTGTAGAAATCGAGATAGCCCTGCCACAAGGGCAACCACGCTGCCTTGTCGTCCGCCTTCGCCGCCGAAACCTGGATCATGCCGTCCTCCGTACATCCTGTTTCGGCGGAATCGGCGCGGACGGCAATATCCCGATCTCAGGTCAGGCATGGGCCAGCTCAGGCGTGAGAATGCGTCGGGCGGCGTTCGTACATCGTCCAGGCGCAGACGGCGGCAATGGCGAACACACCGGCCAGCGACAACGTCGCCATGCCCAGTTCATGATCGCGATAGATATTGGCCATCATCACCCAGAACACCGCCCAGATCAGGCCCAGGCTGTAGCTCAGGCTGCGCGTCAACCAGATCATGAGCGAACCGAAAACCAGCAGCACAACCAGGAAAGCCATGGACACATTGGGATCGACCGGATCGATCGCGTCGTGTTGCGCCACCATGACCGAAGTGAAATCGACGAAGGCCGCGGCGGTCAACCAGCCGGTCATCAGCGCCATCGGCGCGAAGACGAAGCCCGTATCCTCGCCCGACACCTTGCCCATTTCGCGCAGCCGCATCAAACCGCTCAGACCCAGGACCACGGCGATGCCGATCAGGGCGAAGCTGATCCAGTCGAAGCCGCGCAACGGCACCCACACCTGCCATAGGCTGTTGATCAGGAACATCCCTGCCATGTTCCAGCCGACGGCCTTCAGCGCCGGATCGTCGCGATGTTTTTCACCCAGTTGCCAGAAGGCCGAAATCAGGCTCCACAGGTAGATGGCTGCCCAGATGGCGAAGGCGTAGCCCCACGGCACCAGGGGATGGGTTGCGGCGGCCGAACGCAATTGCACGCTTTGGCCGATATGCAGGAAGTCGGTCAGTTGCGCCGAGATAATCTGTGCCACGGCCAGCACGACGAGCATTATGGCCTGGACCGTGCGCGCGCCGGTCGGAAAACGGGAAGCAGGCATGTCGGATTTCCCTCGTAGGAGTCCTTGGGCGCCCCACCGCAATCCTGTTAGCAAGTGCGAGATAAAAAGTCTGTTGGCATTGAATCGTCAAAGAAAAATCCCGCCGCGGCAAGCCGGACGGGATTTCTGTCCGCCGTCCGGACCGCGACAAAAGCTCTCACCACTTTTGCGGACGGGTCACGGACGGCAGATGGCCATGCCTAGCGCGCGTTTCGGGTCAAAACGTGGCGCCAGATGCGAATTACTTGCAATATCCTTCGCCAGGGGCAACGACGATGCAGTCGTGCTTGCCCTTGAGGGCTTCTTCACCGGTCGCCGTGCCGTCGCCCTTGGTCAGGGTCAGGCTCGATCCATCCCGGTCGAAGGTCAGAGCGCCGTCCTTGACGGTAGCGGCGTAATCATGGCTGCCGGCGTCATTGGCGATGGTCAGGGTATAACCGGAGCCGTTCGGGACAATTTTCAGCGTCGCGCCTTTGGCGCCCGTCCATTTGCCGATATAGGCCAGGGCGTCGAACGTGCCGTTGACGGTCTGCGACGCCACTTCCGAGGCGGCGATCGAAATCGCCGCGGATTCCGACGTTGCGCTCTCGGACGCCGAAGCCTTTTCGTCGGGCGTCTGTTTCGGCGAACAGGCCGTCAGCCCCAGCACGACCCATATCGCCGCCAAACCCATGGATTTCATCGCAGCCTCTCCCAATTCACCTTGACGGTAGGGCCGCGGCCCCTCATGAAGCCATTCGCCCAGGCCGGCGATTTTGTAAGCACCTTGTCATCGCCCCTGCCGATGCCTTAGACACGCATCATGCCACTGACCGTCCGCACCGCGCCGCACCTGAGCGCCGAATACAACGCCGCCGTCGACCTGCGCCGCGCCGTCCTGCGCGCGCCGCTGGGGCTCGACTTCACCGCCGAGCAACTGACCGCCGAAGCCGGCGACACGCACTTCATCGCCCTCGACGGCGACCGTCTGATCGGGGCCGTAGTGATGACGCCCTACAATGCGCAGACCGTGAAGTTGCGCCAGATGGCCGTGTCCCCGGCAGCACAGGGGCAAGGCGTCGGGGCGGCCCTGCTCCGCGCCTTCGAGGCTCACGCGCGTGCCGCCGGCATAGCCGGAATTACCCTGGCCGCGCGTGTAACCGCGCAGGGCTTCTACGATCGCAACGGCTACGCCGCCGAGGGTGACGTCTTCGAGGAAGTGACCATTCCGCACATCCGCATGACCAAGCGGCTGTAACACAGAGGACGTACATTATGAGCGCGGCCAGGTTCTGCATCGTCGGTGGCGGCTTCCGGGCCAACTACTTCCTGCGCATCGCCCGCGCCCTGCCGCAATTGTTCGCCTGCATCGGCATGGTGGTGCGCAATGGCGACCAGGCCCGCCGCTTCCATGAAACCTGGGGCGTGGCGGTCTATCCCGATCTCGAAGCGCTGATCGCCGCGGGCCGGCCGGATTTCGCCATCCTGTCGGTAGCGAAGGAGGCCAGTCCCGGCCTGATCGTCGATATCACCGCGACCGGCCTGCCGGTATTGGCCGAGACCCCGCCGGCGCCCACACTGGGAGGCCTGCTCGATCTCTGGCAACACGTACGCAAGGGTGCGCGCGTCCAGGTCGCCGAACAGTATCCGCTCCAGCCCCTCAATGCGGCCCGTATCGCCGTGGCGCGTTCGGGTCTTCTGGGGACGGTCAGCGAAGTGCAACTGGCCGTCACCCACGACTATCACGCCATGGCCGTGATGCGTCAGATGCTCGGCACGGGCTTCGAAGCCGTGCGCATCACCGCGCGCGACTTCACCGCACGCGTCATGCGCGGCCCCGGCCGCGGCGGCCCGCCCACCGAACCCGCCATCGACGCCGAGCGCCAGGTTTTCGCCTATCTCGACTATCCGGACAGGCTGGGTGTCTACGAGTTCACCGCCGGCCAGGTCCGGTCGTGGATTCGCGCCGGCCGCGTGGTCATGCGCGGCGAACGCGGCGAACTCAACAACGACGAACTGCGCTACATGCGCGACTTCCGCACGTCGGTGCGACTGGACCTGCAACGCATCGACACCGGCCAGGCCAGCAATCCCGAAACCTATTATCACCGCGGCTTCATGGCCGGAGATCGCTGGCTGTACGAGAATGGCTATCCGGGCGTGGCGCTGGGCGATGATGAGATCGCCGGCGCGACCCTGATGCAGAAGATGGCCGAATATGCCGGTGGCGGCCCCGCCCCTTACCCCTTCGCCGAAGGCGCGCAGGATCAGTACCTGTCGCTATGCGTCGAGGAAGCCATAGCGCGTGGGGAACCGGTGACCACCGTGCTCCAACCCTGGGCGGGTTAAACGCGCCATCTGCGCCCGTGGTGCCCCAGGCCGGACTCGAACCAGCACGCCTCTCGGCAATAGATTTTGAGTCTACCGCGTCTACCATTTCGCCACTGGGGCACAGGGCGGAG
>FTDB01002593.1_pt1 | contig 26460 bp, 24 predicted proteins | sample 1639741 | NCBI WGS metagenome assembly FTDB01 (sample SAMEA3914869, study PRJEB12502) | metagenome | biome: forest; material: soil | place: USA | collected 2012-03-12 | depth 0.1 m | reverse complement strand
GTAGACGACCGGGAATTCCAGTCCCTTGGCGGCGTGCAGCGTCATCAGGCGCACGGAATTGGCGCCGTTGTCGCGTTCCAAATCCATGACCAGGGCGACGTGTTCGAGGAAGGCTTCGAGATTGTCGAAGGCCTGCATCGAATCGCCGAGTTCCTTGAGGTTGTCGAGCCGGGTGGCGCCCGATGTTTTATCAGCGCGCTGCATGTCGTAATAGCCGCTGTCGGTCAGCAGCGTATCGAGCAGGACGTCGGCCTTGGCCTCGCGCGCCATGGCCGCCCAGAGGTCGTAATCGCGCAGGAAGGCGATCAGCGGCGTCCTGGTGCGCGTCGGCAGTTCGTCGGTTTCGACCAGGTCGCGCACCGCCGCCATGACCGAGACCCCGGCCAGCCTGGCCTGTTGCAGCAGCTTTTGCACCGTGGCGTCGCCGATGCCGCGCTTGGGCACGTTGATGATGCGCTCGAAGGCGAGGTCGTCGTCCGGCGATTGCACCAGGCGCAGATAGGCGACGGCGTCGCGGATTTCAGCGCGTTCGAAGAAGCGCGGCCCGCCGACGACGATGTAGGGAATCTGCAGCATGACGAAGCGTTCTTCAAAAGCCCGCATCTGGAACGAGGCGCGTACCAGGATCGCCATGTCGGACCAGTTTCGTCCTTTCTTTTTCAGGCTTTCCATGTCCTCGGCGATGAACTGGGCTTCGGCGGCGCCGTCCCAGATGCCCTGGACCCTGACCTTGTCGCCGCCGGTCTGGTCGGTGAACAGGGTCTTGCCGAGGCGGGCGGTGTTGGCGCGGATCAGGCCCGAGGCCGCACCCAGGATATGCCGGGTCGAACGGTAGTTGCGTTCCAGCCGGATGACCGTGGCGCCGGGGAAATCGCGCTCGAACTTGAGGATATTGTCGACCTCGGCGCCGCGCCAGCCATAGATCGACTGGTCGTCGTCGCCGACGCAGCACAGGTTGCGACTGGCATTGGTCAGCAGGCGCAGCCACAGGTACTGGGCGATGTTGGTGTCCTGGTATTCGTCGACGAGGATATATTTGAAGCGCGCGTGATAGCGTTCGAGCAGGTCGGGATTTTTGGTCAGGATATCGAGATTATGCAGCAGCAGGTCGCCGAAATCGCAGGCATTGAGCACGCGCAGCCGGTCCTGGTACATCTGGTACAGCTTGACACCGCGGTTGCCGGCGAACTCGGTGCCCTCCCCTTTCACCCTGTCCGGTGTCAGGCCCTTGTTTTTCCACTGGTCGAGCTGCCAGGCGAAGGATTTGGGCGTCCAGCGTTTCTGGTCGATGTTTTCCTGCTCGAAAATGCCCTTGATCAGGCGGACCTGGTCGTCGTCGTCGAGGATGGTGAAGCTGGATTTCAACCCGGCCAGTTCGGCGTTGCGGCGCAGGATCTGGGCGGCGATCGAGTGGAAGGTGCCGAGATTCTGCAGGCCCTCCGCCGACGGGCCGATGAGATGTTGCGTCCGTTCGCGCATTTCGCGCGCCGCCTTGTTGGTGAAGGTGACGCACAAGATTTCCCACGGCCGGGCCAGGCCCGATTGCAGAATATGGGCGATGCGGGTGGTCAGCACGCGCGTTTTTCCGGTGCCGGCGCCGGCCAGCACCAGGACGGGTCCGTCCGTGGCGCGGACGGCGGCTTCCTGCTCGGCGTTAAGGCCGGTGAAAAAGGAGGGTTTCACCGACGCAAGGTCGCTGATTTTACGGGTATCGGAGGGAGCGAGAGATTCCATGACGACAATTTAGTTCGTCCTTGGTTCTCATCCAAACGGTTTGTTGCGATTTTCGCCGCCGGCCTGCGCACATACGCGTGCGTCAGGTAGGCCATGACCGGCCGCATCGTTCGGCCGGTCATACCGAAGGTTGAGTATACACCGCTGTCAGGCTTTCTTGCGTTTGGCCGCGCCGCCCTTGCCCTGCGCATAGGCCAGGGCCGACAACCGGCAAAATGACGCCAGCAGGCTTTCACCGCGTCTGGAATCGAGTTCGGCGATCAAAGCCGCCAGGCTGATTCGGCGATCCTTCGACATCGTCTCCAGCACCGCCCAGAACTCCGGTTCAAGGGCGACGGACGTGGCGTGACCGGCAAGATTGACTGACCTTTTTTTCAACCCAGGCATTGTTTTTCTCCGGTTTCATGAACAGCACCCTCAACTGCATACGCCTTGCCGGCCTTGGCCGGGTACGCAACGGAAGCATGGTTATTCATAATAACCTCTGGTATTATTTAACCCCGTACTCACAGTAGAACACAATTTGCGATTTTTTATTGTTGTTCGTCAATAGTTTTCGGCGATTGCGCTGTGGAGAGTCTGTGGCCGTCGAGCGTCTCGTCATGACGACGATTGGTGGCGGCATCCGACTTTCTCTTTTTGGTTGAGACACCGTAAAGGATGCGATTCTGCGCGGCCGCAGCGGCTTGACTTTGTTTTGCCTTGGCTTTTCGTGCTTTGTTGAGATTGATAAGGTCGGACATTTTACGGGTCTCCGGACATGCAGGTTCCGACTTACCCCCGTTCGTCGTGATCGGCCTTTAGCGGCAGGCGAATTGTGATCGCGCTTTCGCCCTAGAAAAAGTCGTGCCGCGAAAGTAAAAAAAACGCACGCGGCGGCGACTCGACTACGGCAACTGCAATATAAAGAAGCGATAAGGCGACTAGTAGCAGTTACACATAGTTTACAACTTCCCGCGGACGAAGTCCATAGTCGCCGCCGTGATCACACGCCGGACGCCCCCCGTATCGACTGCGCCGGCAGCGGATAAACGAAAATTAAGGTGAAGTTCGCAACCCGCCGCCCTATAATTATATACCACGGTTATTTCAAAAGGCGATGCCACATATGCGACTATTGCTCAATCTGCTCTGGCTGATTTTCGGCGGCTTCGTTTCGGGCTGCCTGTGGTTGTTCGGCGGCCTTGTGCTGGCTTGCACCATCGTCGGCCTGCCATGGGCGTTTTCCGCCTGGCGCATCGCAGGCTTCGTCTTCTGGCCGTTCGGCCGCCAGATCGTCGATCGCGAGGGCTATACGGGCGAAGGCGATCTCGGCACCGGCTGCCTGGGCTTTTTCCTCAACATCGTCTGGTTCGTCTTCGCCGGCTGGTATATCGCGCTCAGCCACGTCCTGATGGCCATCGTCGAGGCCGTGTCGATCATCGGCATTCCTTTCGCGCTCAAGGACATCCAGCTGGCGCAACTGGCGCTGGCGCCGGTCGGCAAGATGGTGGTGGACGTGCCGTGACGGCGCCGGCCGTTGCTCACGCCCGTAACGCGAATCCCGCAACATTAACGATTACAATTCCTTCATGAACCCCTTTTAATTTGATTTCATCCCCACCATGCCGCACTTTACGCAGACAGTTTCGGAGACAATCCATGCGTAAATCCCTTCTTATCACAACGGTTGGCTTCGCAGCCCTCCTGGCGCTGGGTACGGCGACGGGGGCTTCGGCCCAGTACAACCTGCTGTCGGACGGCCCCCAGATCGAACTGCGCGACATGGTCGCCCGCGTCGTCATCACGCCGGAGCCGCGCGCCGATGTCGACATCAAGGTGCGCTACGGCAACGCCCACGTACCGACCCTGATGGTGTCGCACCGCGGCAACGTCACCGTGCTCAACGGCCATCTCGACGCGCCGGAAAAGTCGATGAACTTCCGCATCAACCTGACCAGCAGCCACGAACAGACGATGAGCGGCACGGTCAGCATTCCCGGCATCGGCAATGTCGCCGTCGCCGACCTGCCGCTGGTCTTCGTGCGCGTGCCGGAAAACGCCGCCGTCAAGGACAGCGCCTACATCTTCGGCCGCATCGGCCCGGCCAAGAGCCTCGACTTCATCATGAACGGCTCTGGCGACTGGGTCGTCGATCCGGTGGCCGGGCCGCTCAACGTCATCAGTTCGGGTTCGGGCGATATCCAGTTTTCCACGGCCGGCGACAGCATCATCGACAATATGGGCTCGGGCGACATCAGCATCGATTCCGCGCATTCGCTGAAGGTAGCGCTCAGCGGTTCGGGTAATTTCACCTCCAGCCAGAGCGCCGACACCGACCTGCAGAACCAGGGCTCGGGCGACGTCACCCTGGCTCATGTCGCCAACCTGAGGGTCCAGCTCAACGGCTCGGGGGATCTCGATTCGAGCAGCGTCAACGGCAACCTCGTCCTGGTCAACAACGGCTCCAGCGATGTCAGCATCGGCCGGGTCAACGGACCGATCAATCTCAGCCTGTCGGGTTCGGGCGATGTCGGCATCGACGGCGGCCAGGCGCCGTCGTTCATGTTGACCGGGTCGGGTTCGGGCGATGTCCATTTCGGCGGCATCACCAATACCGTCAGCATCGATTCCAATGGCTCGGGCGATATTTCGATCCTGAAGGCCACCGGCGCCGTGACCAGCAAGGTCAACGGTTCGGGCGAGATGCACATCGGGCATTAAGTTTTGCGCTCAGGCGCCGCGCGGGCTTTGCGGGCGGTCGCCCTTGCCGAACGCTTTGCGTTCGGAGACACCACTCGATTGCCGCTGCAGTTTGGCGCTCAGGCGCCGCGCGGGCTTTGCGGGCGGTCGCCCTTGCTGAACGCCCTGCGTTCGGAAGCGCCACTCGATTGATGCTGCCCACCAATACGGTTTGCAAAAGGTTAACGCCGGGCGTAAAATGACCTCGTCCCACCAATGTCGGGACTTGGGGGCTTCTTTATGGATCGCGTCGCATCAACTGCCCAGGCCATATGGCACAGCGGCAGCGCCTTTTTCATCGGCCTTGGCGTCATGGCCATTCCGCTGGTCGTGCTGCTCGGCTTCTTCATTGTCAGCGGTTTCCGCATCAACCAGGAATGGGAACGCAGCGTCGTCTATTTCCTCGGCCGCTACGCCTCGACACGTGGGCCCGGCCTCTACTGGATCGTTCCGTTCCTCGAATTCGCCCGCCGCGTCGATGTCCGTATCCTGACGGTCAAGCTGGAAACCCAGGAAACGCTCAGCCGCGACGGCGTGGCCGTCAAGGTCAATGCCGTCGTCTGGTACAAGGTCGTTGATCCGGCCAAGGCGCTGAACGCGGTTTCCGATCCTTATCTCGCCGTTTTGCAGGCGTCGGAGACTTCGCTGCGCGACACCATCGGCCAGCACGGGCTCGATGAACTGCTCAAGCACCGCGACCAGGTCAATTCCAAGCTGATGGAACTGCTGGAGCGTTCGGCCGCCAAGTGGGGCGTGCACATCGACGCCGTCGAGATGCGCGATCTCGACATCCCCGAACAGATGCAGCGCGCCCTGGCGCGCGAAGCCGAGGCGACGCGCGAGGCCAAGGCCCGCCTGATCAAGGCCCAGGGCGAAGCGGCGGCCTCGCAGACCCTGGTCGACGCCGCGCGCATGATCCAGCAGGTGCCGGCCGCCCTGGAACTGCGCCGCCTGCAGACGCTGAGCGAAATCGGCGCCGAGCACAATTCGACCATCGTGCTGGCCTTGCCGATGGAAATGACCGCCGCCGCCGCCGGACTTGTCGATATGGTCAAGAGCAACCAGCTGGCGCTTGATCACATCAAGCCGGGCTAAGCGATAAACTTATTCCGTCGAATTTTCAGCCCTGCGCCCGATCGCGAGCGCAGGGTTGCGCTTTTTTGCAACGATTTCCAAGGCTTGTGCACTGCACGCAAAATCTTGTCGCGACCTGGAGAAATGTGCCGATTCTAACAAAATCGTAATGTTAACATACTGAAATCGTTAAATTATTAAATTGAATTCATGACATGGGTTTAATTTGAAACTATCCCGGAGCGGGCGCATAAGCAGCGTCGTCAACCGGACTTTTAAGGAGATTTACACCATGTCCAGCACCACCATCCAGGTTTCCGCCCTTGTCGCCATCACTCTTTTCATGATCGTTTCGCTGTGCACGGTCGGCGGCCAATCGCACGTCAACAACGGCCAGGTCGCCGCCATCGCCTCGACCCAGCTCAACGGCTGATCCAGCCCTCCAAACTTGTAAGATGCGTAATAAGGCGCGGGTGTCTCCCGCGCCTATTTCTTTGCCTGAAGCGGCCTTATGATACCGCTCATCATTGCCAAAAATTCACAATAACCAACTGAATATATTAAATTATTAAATCGACGTCATGACACGGTGTTAATTTGAAATCATGGCTGAGCGGGCGCATAAACAGGTCATCGAACACACCAACCCCTCAGGAGATTTTCCCATGACTAACTCAATGACTAACTCGATGACCACCCCGATCGCCACCGTTTGCGGCCTGGCCGCCATCACCCTGTTCATGATCGGCTCGCTGGTGACCGTCGGCCCGAGCACGCCGTCGGGCCAACTGGCCACCATCCCGGCGACGTCGCAGGCGAATGGCTAACCCCTTCCCGCTCCCAATTCCTCCGGGAAGCGTACCCTTGGCGCGGCAGGCCTTTCAGGCGGCCGCGTCTTTTTTTGATTGTCATCAATCGATGCCGCGCCACGTCAGGCCGCCCGGCAGAGCGGCTGTGGCGTAATCGATGTGCAGAACGCGCCGGCGGCGATGGCCGAGAGAGCGTTCGGAGGCATGCAGGATGGGCGTCGCATAGGCCCAGACATCGCCGACTACGGCATGGCAGGACAGTTGCGGACAACGGGCGGACACCTTCGCCGCCTGATCGGCCGGTACCAGACCTAAGCGATGCGAACCGAGCGCGACCTTCAGGGGCGCATTGTCTTCGTCACAATCGTCGAGGTGCAGCCGCAGGGTAATCATGCCGTCGAGGATTGCCATCGGCGGCGCAACGTGTGGCACACCCGCCTTGGTCGACCACGGCCCGAATCCGTCAACCTCGATGCGCTCGCGCACGGCGATGGTGCGATCCTGATGCCAGGCTAGCGCCCAGTTCATGTCCGGCGTCTTGTCAAAGGCGACGGCGCGCACGGGAAAAGCTTTTTCGCCGATCAGACCGGTCGCGACACGGGTCATGGGCTCGACGGCAGCGAACAGGTTGCCGGTCAACCGTGTGCCTGGGCGTCCCGCCAACGCTTGCTCAAGCTGCTTTCGGAGCCCCTCGACCTGAATGGGCGCGTAAACCGAAGCAAAATAGGCCGCCCCGTCCTGCGCGAGATTGAGCGTGGCCCTGTCCAAGACCTTAGCCCGGATGAACCATGTTTTCCGGACGGACCAGGGCGTCGAATTCTTCGTTGCTCAGATAGCCGCCGCCGACGGCTTCCTCGCGCAAGGTGGTGCCGTTCTTGTGAGCGGTCTTGGCGATCTTGGCGCAAGCGTCGTAGCCGAGCTTGCCGTTGAGTGCGGTGACCAGCATCAGCGAGTTTTCCAGGCCGCGCTTGATGTTGTCGAGACGCGGCTCGATGCCCGTGACGCAATGTTCGGTAAAGCTGACGGCCGCATCGGCCAGCAGGCGCACGCTTTGCAGGAAGTTATAGGCCATCACCGGATTATAGACGTTGAGCTCGAAATGGCCCTGCGAGCCGGCGAAGGTCAAGGCAGCATTGTTGCCGAAGATCTGCACGCACACCTGGGTCATGGCCTCGCACTGGGTGGGGTTGACCTTGCCCGGCATGATCGACGAGCCCGGCTCGTTTTCCGGCAGGGCCAGTTCGCCCAGGCCCGAACGCGGGCCGGAGCCCAGCAGGCGGATATCGTTGGCGATCTTGAACAGCGAGGCGGCCACCGTATTGATGGCGCCGTGGCTGAACACCATGGCGTCGTGCGCTGCCAGGGCCTCGAACTTGTTGGGCGCCGAAGTGAAACCAAGCCCGGTGATCTGGGCGATCTTGGCGGCGACCTGTTCGGCGAAACCCACCGGCGCGTTGAGGCCGGTGCCGACCGCGGTGCCGCCCTGAGCCAGTTGCATCAGGCGCGGCAGGGTCTGCTGTATGCGGTCGATGCCGTTGGTCACCTGCATGGTGTAGCCGGAAAACTCCTGGCCGAGCGTCAGCGGCGTCGCGTCCTGGGTATGGGTGCGGCCGATCTTGATGATGTCCTTCCACGCTTCGGACTTGTCGTTGAGGGCATTGCGCAGGGTTTGCAGCGCCGGCAGCAGGCGGTGGACGATCTCCTCGGCGCAGGCGATGTGCATGGCCGTGGGGTAGGTGTCGTTCGACGACTGCGACATGTTGACGTGGTCGTTGGGATGGACCGGCTTCTTCGAACCCATCTCGCCGCCCAGAAGCTGGATGGCGCGGTTCGAGATCACCTCGTTGGCGTTCATGTTCGACTGCGTGCCCGAGCCGGTTTGCCAGACGGCAAGCGGGAAATGATCGTCGAGCTTGCCTTCCATCACCTCGTTGGCGGCTTCGATAATCGCCGCGCCCAGCTTGGGGTCAAGCTTGCCCAGCGCCATGTTGGTTTCGGCGGCGGCGCGTTTGACGACGCCCAACGCGCGCACGATCGGCAGCGGCTGCTTTTCCCAGCCGATTTTGAAATTGCCGAGCGAACGCTGGGCCTGGGCGCCCCAATAGCGGTCGGCCGCGACCTCGATCGGGCCAAAGGTATCGGTTTCGGTGCGGGTGGTCTTGTCGGCCATGGTTTTCTTCTCCGGCGGGGTCGGCTTGTCGGGGCCCTCGGCGGGCGCAACGGGGTCGTGGAAGGTGGTTTGCGGACGGCGTTTCTTCTTGCCGGACATCCAGTCGAACAGGCCCATTTTGCGCCAACTCCCTTACGGTTTCACGAGAGCCGTCTCTATACCCCCGGCTTTAAACTTCAATGAAAAAGTCTTAGTCTCCTGCTGCAATGACGGGGAGTGTGGCAAATGCGAAAGATCCTGGGCCTGGTGAGCTGGCTCATCCTGGCCGGTGCGGCCCATGCCGCCAGCGTCACGTCCTATGACCTGCAGCGGCCGGAAGGCGCGCGCCACGTGCTGGTCGGCTTGCCAGCGGGCACTCATCCGGGCAAATACCCGCTGGTCATCCTGCTGCACGGTCACGGCGGCACGGCGTCGCAGTTGCTGGGTCTCAAGCGCAGCGCCGCGCCGATGTCGGTGTGGCTGAAGATCGCCGACCGCGCGGGCTGGGTGGTGGTGGCGCCGCACGGGCTGGACGGCAGCGACAACATGGCCGGCTGGAACGACTGCCGTAAGGACGCCGCCAGCAACCCACAAGCCGACGATGTCGGGCTGATCGGCGCCATCATCGACCGCGAGGTGGCCACGGACAATGTCGATCCTGACCGCGTCTTCGTCATGGGCATGTCGAACGGCGCCATGATGACCTTCCGCGCTGCCGTCGAACTGGGCGACCGCCTGGCCGGCTTCGCCACGGTCAGCGGCTCGATGGCGGCGGTCAGCGAATGCGCCGCGCCGAAGACGCCGCTGTCCGGCCTGATCATTTCGGGCACGGCCGATCCGATCGTGCCCTATGGCGGCGGGGACGTGCGCATCCTGGGGATGCCGCGCGGTTCGGTCATACCGGTCGAGCAATCGGTGAAGAACTGGCGGATTTTCGACGGCCTGCCCGCGCAAGCCGTCAGCGTTCTCAAACTGCCGCACCGTGACGGCAACGACCCGACCTCGGTAACGCGCACCATCTGGGGCAACGATCCGGCCGGGCTGCAGGTCGAGTTCCTGCGCATCGACGGCGGCGGCCATGTCGAGCCCAGCCCTAGCCAGCGCATCAACGGTCTTTATGGACTGGTCGTCGGCCGGCAGAACGGCGATGTCGAGACGGCCGAGGAAGCTTTCGCCTTCTTCAAGGACAAGCGCAGGGCGCATTGAGGCGCGGTCTTGCATTTTGCCGCGTTCTGGCCGACCCTGGCCGCATCCGACCGCGGAGCGCGCAATGATCGAACACCGGCTTATCCTCTGGCCCATGGCGGTGCTGGCCGCCCTCACCTTCTTCGTGCTGTCGCTGATGCCGATGTTCCGCGTCGGCGACACCATGGCCGGGCGTACCCAGGCCAATGACTTCAAGTACGGCGAATCCGACAAGGTGCCGGAAAAGACGCGGCTCTATAATCGCAACTACATGAACCTGCTGGAACTGCCGGTGCTGTTCTATGTGGTGTGCGGCATCCTCTACATGACCGATACGTTGACGCGGCTGGAGCTTTATCTCGCCTGGGGCTTCGTGGCGTTTCGCGCCCTGCATACGGTCATGCACCTGACCGCCAACTGGGTGCTGGGGCGGATGGCGCTGTTTGGCGGCTCGGTCGTCTGCGTGATGGCGATGTGGCTGATCACCTTCTGGAACCTGGCGGTCGCTTAGGCTGGGTTGCCACCTTGTACATAACGAGCCTTTGCGCCAGCCGTATCGCAGGAAGGTCTAGCCACAGATTAACACAGATAAACACAGATTCAGCGCATGATCGGGTGGTTCTGAACGTTTTGATGCAAAGAATCGCTTCGCGATCACGAGTGTTGAGGTGACCTTGCAGGCTTACGGAAATACGTCAAAAAATCTGCGTCCATCTGTGTTCATCTGTGGATACCTTTCTTGCTTGGCATGAGCTGGCGAGCCATCCTAATCCGCGATAAAGCCGCCGGTCTGGCGGGCCCAAAGCCGGGCATAGAGGCCGCCCGAGGCGATCAGTTCGGCGTGGGTGCCGACCTCGGTGATGCGGCCACTATCCATGACCACCAGCCGGTCCATGCGCGCGATGGTCGACAGGCGGTGGGCGATGGCGATCACCGTCTTTCCCGCCATCAGGTCGATCAGGTTGTCCTGGATCGCCGCCTCGACCTCGGAATCGAGCGCCGAGGTCGCCTCGTCCAGCACCAGCACCGGCGCGTCCTTGAGCAGCACGCGGGCAATGGCGATGCGCTGGCGCTGGCCGCCTGAAAGCTTGACGCCGCGTTCGCCGACATGGGCGTCATAGCCGGTTCGGCCGCGCCCGTCGCTCAAATCAGGAATGAAACCATCGGCATGGGCGCGCGCCGCCGCCTGCGCGATCTCAGCTTGCGTGGCGTCGGGCGAGCCGTAGGCGATATTGTCGCGGATCGAGCGGTGCAGCAGCGACGTATCCTGCGTCACCATGCCGACTTTGGCGCGCAGGGATTCCTGAGTGACATGGGCGATGTCCTGGCCGTCGACCAGGATGCGGCCGGCCTTCAGGTCATAGAGGCGCAGGAAGACATTGACCACGGTCGACTTGCCGGCGCCGGACGGTCCGACCAGGCCGATCTTTTCGCCCGGGGCGATGACGAGGTCGAAATCCGACACCGCCGGCGTATCGCCATAACCGAAGGTGACGCCGTCGAAGCGGATTTCACCGCGTGTCAATTTGAGCGGTTCGGCGCCGGCGGCATCGGTGACGGTATGCGGGCGCGAAATGGTGTCGATGCCGTTCTGAACGCTGCCGATATTCTCGAACAGGCCGGTCATCTGGAACATCACCCAGCTCGACATGCCGAGCAGGCGCTGGGTCAGGGCACCGACCAGGGCGATGGCGCCGACCGTGATCGCGCCTTGCGACCACAGCCATACGGCCAAAGCGCCGGCCGTCACCAGCAGAAGCGAATTGATCAGGCTGACGGCGAATTCCAGGTCGGTAACCAGGCGCTGCTGCACCTTCCACTTGTCATTGTTGTCCGACAGAGCCCGGCGGATATAGGCGTCTTCGTGGCCGGTGCCGGCGAACAGCTTGACCGTCTGGATGTTGGTGTAGCTGTCGACGACGCGGCCGACGACGGTCGAGCGCGCCTCCGCCGCCACCCGCGCCGTCTCGGACAACCGCGGTACGAACCAGGCGCACAGGCTGGCATAGGCCACGGTCCAGACGGCCAGCGGAATGACCAGGCGGATGTCGGCAGCGACGAACAGCCATATGGCGCTGGTGAAATAGACGGCGACATAAAGGAAGGTGTCGCACAGGGTGACCAGCGTGCTGCGCACCGCCGACGCCGTATCGACGATCTTGGAGGCGACGCGGCCGGCATAGTCGTTGGTGAAGAAGGCGATCGACTGGCGGATGACGTGGCGGTGGGTCTGCCAGCGCACCAGGGTCGGCAGGTTGTTGGTCACAGTCTGGCGCAACAGCAGCGAATGGACGAAACCTATCAGCGGCCAGGCGAGGCCCAGAATCACCAGCATGACGGTGAACTGATGGCCGTGCCGCCGCCACAGGTCGGCCGGCGCCGTCCGGGTCAGGATGTCGATGACTTGGGCGATGTAGCGAAAGACCAGGACCTCGGTCACGGTGGCCAGGAAGCCGGCGACGAGCAGGGCAGCGAAGATCGGCCACACCTGGCGGATGAAGCGCATGAAGAAGGCCAGGATGCCCGTCGGGGGCACGGCCTCGTCATAGGCATGGAACGGATCGATGAACCGCTCGAAACGGCGATAGAGCGCGGTCAGCATGGTCATCGGCCTTTCGGGCGATAAAGAGCGGGCAGGCAATAAAAAAGGCGGGTCGCAAAACCCGCCTTTCAACAGTGGTTCGCGTTTGATGCCGGTTATTTGGCGCCGAACAGGCGGGCCCAGAAGCCGGGCTTCTTCTTGGTGACCTCGGCGGCCTTGCCGGTGATTTCATGCGCCTTGTCGGCCATGTCGCTCATGGCGTCGTCGGCTTTCTTGGCCATGTCATCGACCACCGGCCTGGCGGCCTTGACAGCATCATCGATCTTTTCGCGGGCGGTGTCGACGGCGGCTTCGGCCTTTTTGGCGACATCGTCCATCATCGGGCCGGCGGCCTTGACGGCGTCATCGATCTTTTCGCGCGCCTCGGCAGCGGCGGCCTCGGCTTTTTTGGCGACATCGTCCATCACCGGCCTGGCGGCGGCGACAGCGTCATCGATCTTTTCCTTGGCGGCTTCGACGGCGGCCTCGACCTTTTTCTTGACCGGCTTGGCGGCGGCAAGGACCGGCTCCTTGACGTCGTTGACAATCGGCTTAACCTCGGCCTTGGCCTTTTTCACCGCCGTCGCGGCGGCTGTCTTCACGGTCGCGACCGCCTTGGCCGTCGACTTGGGCGCCGCCTTGGCGGTCGATTTCGGCGCGGTCTTGGTCGTCGATTTGGGCGCTTCGGCCTTGGCGGTTTTCGGGGCGGCAGGCGCCTTGCGCGCCAGGGTCTTTTTCACGCCGGCATCGGCCGGGATCTCTTTATCGCTCGAACCGGATTTTGTGGTAGCTTTCGCCATCTTTTTTCCCTAAGTGCGCCAAGGATTGTCGAATCGTCAAAGCCTAGCCGACTTCGATCCATGAATCAATTCATACCGCAGAGCAACATGAGCTATAACCCGCAACAGATCATAGCGCGCGGCCCGCGCAGCCTGTCGGAATCTGCCGCAGGTGCGATAGACGAAGACCCGCTGCTGGAAGAAACCACCTATTCGATCCTGGAAGAAGACGAGGATCACGATGTCTGGCGCATCGACGCTTTCCCGACCACGCAGGAAGAAGATGAGCGTTTACAGCAGGTTTTGCGCGGCTTCAACGGCCTGATCGTCACTGCCGAGGCTTTAGCCGACGCCGACTGGCTGGCCATGGCGCTGTCGGGCCTGCCGCCGGTGCGGGCGGGACGCTTCTTCGTGTACGGCATTCACGACGGCGGCAAAAAACCTCTGAACACGGTCAATATCCGCATCGAAGCCGGCGCCGCCTTCGGCACCGGCCATCACGGCACCACGGTCGGCTGCCTGCTGGCCTATAGCGACCTGCTGAAGAAGCGCGGCTTCGCGCGCGTGCTCGATGTCGGGGCCGGCACCGGCGTGCTGGCCATCGCCGCGGCGAAAACCGGCACGACATACGCCGTCGGCACCGATATCGACCCGATCAGCGTGCGCATCTCCAACGAGAACGCCACGCTCAACGCGGCCAGGGCGCGCTTCGTCCATGCCGCCGGTCTCGGCCACCGCGCCGTGCGCCAGCAGGCGCCCTACGAGCTCGTCTTCGCCAACATCCTGGCGCGGCCGCTGGTCTCGCTCAGCCAGGATATCCGCGGCGCGCTGAAGCCCAAAGGCCTCGTCATCCTGTCAGGCCTGCTGCGCACCCAGGAGCGCTTCGTCAAGGCGGCCTATCTCAGCCACGGTTTCCGGACAGTGCGCCGTATCCACCGTGACGCCTGGTGCACACTTGTCATGCAAAAAATCTGAGACGGCACGAAGCGTCTTGCAATTGTATGACATAGGATCATGATTTTCCGCAACGACGGGCCAGCTTAAAGCGCCCGCTCAGGGGAGAAGATCATGTCGCTGCAAAAGCTGGTTACCGTTGCCGCCGTTGGCCTTGTGCTGGCCACCACGGCCTCGGCGCAAACTCAACCCAACCCCATCGTTCTTTACGACGACGGCCTGCAGAACGGCTGGCAGGACTGGAGCTGGGGTACCGCCAATGCCCTGCAGACACCGGCCGGCACGGTGAAGCCGATCAAGGTCGAGGGCGGCGCCTGGTCGGCGCTGGACCTGCATCACGATGCCATCGCGACGGCCGGCTACAGCAAGCTGACCTTCTATATCAATGGTGGCGTCGATGGCGGTCAATCCTTGAGCGTTCATGTCAAGCTGGCCGACGGCACGTCGCCGGCATCCAACTACACCATCCAGCCCAAGCTCAAGAGCTGGGCTGTCGTCGAGGTGTCCTTGAAGGACATCGGCGCCGAAAACCAGCAGGTGACCGACGTCTTTATCCAGGGCGGGGCAGACGCCTACAAGCCCTATTACATCACCAAGATTCAGATCGAATAGCGGACTTCGCATTTGAAACGATCGTCGGGAAGACTATAGTGCGGGCCTCGAAACCATGAGGCCCGCCATGACTGCCGATTCCGTTCACTACCAGCATTTCGATGTCACCACCTCGCCGTCACAGGGCGTGACCCATGTGGCGCTGCTCAGGGCCGAGATGAAGCGGATGGGCCTTGACGGTTTCATCGTGCCGCACGAGGACGAGCACCAGAACGAATACCTGCCCGACGCCAATGAGCGCCTGGCCTGGGTATCGGGCTTCACCGGCTCGGCCGGCGCGGCGATCGTCTTCATGGACAAGGCGTTCCTGTACGCCGACGGCCGCTATACCCTGCAATCGCGCGAACAGACCGACCGGTCCGTTTTTGAAGTCAAGGATTTCCACGCCACCTCGCTGGCCGACGAGATCGCCGCCGCTCCGAAAGGCTCCGTCATCGGCTACGATTCACGGCTGATCAGCCCGACCTCCCTGGCCGGCTTGCAAACCGCCGCCGCCGGAGCCGGCGTGACGCTGAAATCGGTGCCGAATCCGCTCGATGTCGCGTGGGCTGAACGCCCCGAACAGCCAATGGCCATGATCGTGCCGCAGCCGCTGGACTATGCCGGTGTCGCTTCGGTCGACAAGCGCGCCAGGATCGCCGCCAATCTCAAGGCCAACAAGCTGAAGGCCGCGCTGATCACTGCGCCGTCGAGCCTGGCCTGGCTGTTCAATATCCGTGGCGGCGACGTCATCCGCTCGCCCCTGCCGCTGGGCCAGGCGGTCCTCAAGGACGACGGCACGGCCGAACTGTTCATCGAGCACGAAAAAATCAGCGACGGCCTGCTCGAATGGCTGGGCAACGAGGTCGGCGTGCGTGATCCCGATGAAATCTTCAACACGATCGCCGCCCTTTCCGGCCAGGCGGTCATGATCGATCCCGCCCAGTCGTCGGCCTACTGGCTGGAATCGCTGACATCGGCGGGGGCTTCGCCCTTCATGGCCGACGATCCGTGCCTGCTGCCGCGCGCCTGCAAGAATACCGTCGAGATCGCCGGCACCCGCGCCGCCCACATCCGCGACGGCGCCGTGCTGACCGAATTCCTGCACTGGGTGGCGACAGAGGCGACGAAGACCCTGCCGACCGAGATCGAGGTGGCGCAAAAGCTGGAAGCGATGCGCATCGCCGGGCACGGCCTCAAGGATTTGAGCTTCGACACCATTTCCGGCTTCGGCCCGCATGGCGCCCTGCCCCACTACAAGGTCAATGTGGCGTCCGACCTGCGCATCAAGACGGGCAACCTGCTGCTGGTCGATTCCGGCGGGCAATATGCCGACGGCACCACCGACGTCACCCGCACCATGGCGATCGGTGAGCCCACGCCCGAGCACCGGCGCATGTTCACCCTGGTGCTTAAGGGTCATATCGCCCTGGCCATGGTGAAGTTTCCGGCCGGCACCACCGGCACGCATCTCGATATCCTGGCGCGCCAGTTCCTGTGGGCCGAGGGCTTCGACTACGATCACGGGACGGGCCATGGCGTCGGTGTCTATCTCGGCGTCCACGAAGGCCCGCAGCGCATCTCGAAGGCGCTCAACAAGTACGCCCTGCAGACGGGCATGATCGTTTCCAACGAGCCCGGTTTCTACAAGGAAAACGACTTCGGCATCCGCATCGAGAACCTGCAATATGTCACCGAGGCCGTGATCCCTGAGGGGGGCGAGCGCGCCATGCATGGCTTCCAGAACCTGACCTGGGCGCCGATCGACCGCAATCTGATCGAGGTCGGCCTGCTCACCCCGACCGAGCGGCAATATATGGACGACTACCATGCCGAGGTCGTTCGTCTGGTCGGACCTCTGGTCAAGCCCGAGGTTCGCGCCTGGCTGGGAGAGGTATGCGCGGCGCTTTAAGCGGCCTTGGCGCCCGGATGTTCGCCGGCTTTCTGCGGCAGGATGGCGATTAAGGCGACTATCGCGACGGCCAGCACCGCCGAGGCGAGCGGGCGGCTGAAATCCAGTCCGCCGTGATCGTGCGGCTTGTCGAGGAAATCACCGACGGTGGCGCCGAGCGGCCGCGTCAGGATGAAGGCCGCCCAGAACAGCAGCACGCGCGAAACCTTCGTCCAGTAATAGAGCGCCGCCACCACGGCCAGGGCGGCGGCAAAGACGCCGGCTCCGCCCAGGAAGCCGAGGCCGGTATCATCGGCCATCCAGTCGCCCAGGGCCGTGCCGAGCGTCTGCGAAAAGGTGATGGCCACCCAGTAGAACAGCTCGACGCGCGGCGTGTTGACCGTGTCGACCGAGATCGACTTTTCGAAGGCATACCAGATGGCGAGCGTCGCCAGGACGCAAGCCAGCAGCAGGGCGGAGCCGCCGGTATAGCCGATGCCCAGGCTGCGATCGGCGAAATCCGCCAGGGTGGTGCCGGCGGTGGTCGAGGCAATGATGGTGGCCCAGTAGAGCCAGGGATGAAACTTTTTCGCCAGGATCTGGGCGATGACCAGCACGACCAGCAGCCCGGCGAAGATGAAGGTGCCCGTCAGGTAGCCGAGGTTCATGGTCATGGTGACGGTGTCCCCGCCGGTTTCGCCGAGCGTAGTCGCCAGGATCTTGATAAGCCAGAAGCCGAGCGTCACCGCCGGCACCTTGCTGAGGGCAGAACGCGCGTCCATGACACATCCTTTCAATAGGTGAGTTGCAGGGCCGCATACCAGCTGTAGCGCACGGTTTGCGCGACGTTTTGCAGGTTGGGCCCGGCATAGGCCAGCAGGTGGTAATGGGCGTTTATGTCGTAGGTAAGGCCAGCGCCAACCGCCGTGGTGGCGCGTTCGCCGGCGGCGGCAGCCGTCTGGTGCACGATCTCGACGCCGCCGTGCAGTTTCGGCGCCAGGTCGCGCGTTACCGCCCAACCGCTCAGGCAATAGGTGCGCGCACCGCCGCCATGATGGAGGACGCAGCCGCCGCCGCCGAAGGTCGACCAGCCGTCGCCATCCTTCTGCAGCCAGACGGGCAGGAAGAACGCCGCGCGATCGTCGCCGACGCGATGGCTGATGCTGGGCAGGATCAGGCGCGGATAGACCGCCACGTCCCAGCCCGACGTTTCCTGATGAAGGAAGCGGTATTTCGCCGCCAGTTCGATATTGCCAAGACCGGTGACGATCTTGCCGCCATCGGGATGGTCATAGGCCAGCGGCAGGACGATGTTGATGTGGCCGTCGCGAAACAGGCCGTAGTTGAAATCGATGCCCGATGCGCCGCCGATACCATCCGGCGCGTTCGCGCCGGCGGTGTAGAAAAAGGTCTCGACGTGATGCAGGTCGACCGGTGCCGGATCGTCGGTCACGAACGGCGGGCCGGCGAAAGCGACGCCCGGCGCCAGGCTCAGAAGGGCGATGGCGAGCGAGCGGCGCATCATCCCCGCCCGTAAAAAGGCATGCCCGACGCCATCAGCGTGACAAAGGGGATATTGGCTTCCGGCGGCAGGCCGGCAATATGGACCACCATCTTCGCCACCTCGTCCGCCGACATGCGCGGTTCCTGGCGCAATTGGCCGTCGGCCTGGATGGCACCGGTCACCATGTGGCCCGACATATCGGTGGCGGCGTTGCCGACATCGATCTGCGATGCGGAAATGCCATGGACGCGGCCATCCATCAGGATCGATTTGGTCAGGCCGGTGATGGCGTGCTTGCTGGCCGAATAGGCGGCGGACAGCGGCCGCGGCATCTGCGCCGACAACGAGCCGGTATTGATGATCCGCCCACCCTGAGGGTCTTGCGCCTTCATCACGCGCATGGCTTCGCCGGCGCACAACATGGCGCCGATCAGGTTGATGTCGATGGTTTTGCGCAGTTCAGCCACCGGCAAGTCTTCGAGCGGATGGAACGGCGCGTTGTAGCCGGCATTGTTGAACAACAGGTCGAGCCGGCCGTATTCGGTTATCGCGCGCGCGAACAGCGCCTTGACAGCCACTTCGTCGCTGACGTCGGTCGGCACGGCGAGCGCTCTGACCGTACGCGACAGGGCGGCGGTTTCGCGCAAGGCCTCCTCGCGCCGTCCGGCCAGCACGACCACATAACCGGCTTCGGCCAAAGCCATGGCGGCTGCCCGGCCGATACCGCTGCCGGCGCCGGTAATCAGGGCGACCCTGGCGGCGCTCACGCGATCATCTCCAGCCACTCGTCCTCGGTCAGGACTTGAATGCCCAGTTCCGTGGCCGTCTTCAGCTTCGAGCCCGCGCCCGGTCCGGCGACGACAATGTCGGTCTTTTTCGACACCGAGCCCGAAACCCTGGCGCCGCGCCGTTCGGCCTGGGCCTTGGCTTCGTCGCGCGTCATCTTTTCCAGCGAGCCGGTAAAGACGATGGTCTTGCCCGACAGCTCGGAATCGCCCGCCACCGCTTCGGCGTCCTGCACTTCGACTTGATCGAGCAAGTCCGTATAGCGCCGGCTCAGCTCGGGATGTGTGAAATAATCAACCACCGCGCCCACGACCGCCGGGCCGATCTGGTCGATATCCTGTAGCGCCTGCCGGGCTTCGACATCGCCTTCCGCTGCGGCAACAGCGGTTTGATGAAACACGTCTTCTGTCGCGAAAGAGCGCGCCAGCAGCTTGGCCGTCGTTTCGCCGACGTGCTTGACGCCGAGACAGGCGATGAACCGGTCGAGCGCAATCGTGCGCTTGTCCTCTATGGCCGCGAACAGCTTGTCGATCTCGCTGAAGGCGCGGTCGGAATCGGCAAGCTGTTTCTTGACGGCCTCGCCCTTCTTTTCCTGGCGCAGCAGGGACTGGCGCTTGCGTTCGTCGAGGATGACCGCCTTTACCTGGTCGGGCTTGTCCTTCAGCGTGAAGATATCGGCGGGTTCGTTCAGGATGCCGGCGCGATTGAACAGTTCGATATAGGTCTCGCCCAGGCCTTCGATATCGAGGACGCGGCGGCTGACGACATATTTCAGATATTCGACGCGCTGGAACGGGCACTCGTGCTCGCCGGAACATTTACGCGCCACGGCCTCTTCGCCCTTGGCATTGGTCTCGCGCACCACCTCGGTCTTCAGCGGGCAGACGCAGACCGTGGGAAATGTGTAGGCCCGGGCCTCCGCCGGGCGCATCTCCAGTTCGACGCCGACGATCTGCGGGATGACGTCGCCGGCGCGCTGGACGCGGACCATGTCACCGATATGGATGTCCTTGCGTTCGATCTCATCGGCATTGTGCAGCGTCACATTGGTGACAACCACGCCGCCGACATTGATCGGCTCGAGCCGCGCCACGGGGGTGAGCGTGCCCATGCGGCCGACCTGGATATCGATGGCGACGAGCCGCGTCAGGGCCTGCTGCGCCGGGAATTTGTGGGCGATGGCCCAGCGCGGCGAGCGCGACACGAAACCGAGCCGGCGCTGATAATCGAGGCGGTCGACCTTGTAGACCACGCCGTCGATATCGTAGCCGAGGCCGGAACGCGCCTTTTGAATATGATCGTAGACGTCGAGCAGGCCGGAGGCGGCCTCCACGCGTTGCGAGTTGGGATTGACCTGGAAGCCCCATTCACGGAACTTGGCCAGGGCTTCGGTCTGCGTCGTGACGAAATCGGGATCCGAAACCTCGCCCCAGGCATAGGCGAAGAAGCGCAGGGGGCGCGTGGCCGTGATCGCGGCATCGAGCTGGCGCAGGCTGCCCGCCGCGAAATTGCGTGGATTGGCGTAGGTGCGGCCGCCCTCGGCGGCGGCGGCGGCGTTCATGTCGGCAAAGGCCCGGAGGGGCACATAGACTTCACCACGCACTTCGATGCGATCGGGAAATTGGCCCGTCAGGCGATGCGGTATATCCTGGATCGTCCTGACGTTTTCGGTGATGTCCTCGCCGGTGCGGCCGTCGCCGCGCGTGGCGGCCTGGGTCAGGACGCCGTCGACATAGAGGATGTTGCACGACAGGCCGTCGATCTTGGGTTCGGCGGCATAGGCGATGGCTTCGTCTTCCGGGATTTTCAGGAAGCGTTTGATCGAACGTTCGAAATCCGTGATGTCTTCGGGCGCGAAGGCATTATCGAGGGACAACATCGGAATGCCGTGAACAACCGGGGCGAACCTGGCTGAAAGGGCGGCGCCGACGGTGGCGGTCGGGCTGGCGGCGGTCTTCAGCTCGGGGAATTGCGCTTCGAGATCGCGCAAACGTCGCTCCAGCGCATCGTAATCGGCATCGGTCAGTTCCGGCGCATCTTCGCGGAAATAAAGCTCGCGGTGATGCTGCACCTGAGCCGCCAGGCTGGTGTGGAGGTCGCGTGCGTCGTCGGGTGTCATGGGCTTTCCGCTGAATCGATCCGTCACGATAGGTGCCACAGCGCCAGACCTTTGTCAGTATCAGAACAGGTTGTTGTCGTCAGACGGCGGCGGCCGAAGCGTGCTTTTGGTGGACGCATAACAGAACAGAACGAGGCAGATGAGGCCGCCACCCAACAGGCCCAGCCGGGCGAACTGTGGCCACTGGGCCGCGAACTGCGGCGTATGGCGGTAATCCAGGCCGTGGTCATAAAAGGCAAAACCGCAGCAAATGGCGACAACAATCCCCCAGCCGGCAAGAAATTGCAGGACGAAGACAAACAGACGACGCAGGACGAAGACCATGTCAGGCCCTCCTTCCCGTTTCCTATATCATGCCGCTTCGGGCATTTTAAGCCTGACCGCCGCGGCGCGGGCTTCGGGCGTAATCTCGGCGCCGGACAACATGCGGGCCAGCTCTTCCAACGCCAGCGTTGCATTGAGAGCCGTGACGGTCGAGCGCATGCCGCCATTGTGTTCCTGCTTGAAGACCTTGAGGTGGCTGTCCCCGCGCGCCGCCACCTGCGGGCTGTGGGTAACGACGATGACCTGAGAACGTTCGGCCAGCCGCTTCAGTCGCAAGCCGACGGCATCGGCGACCGCGCCGCCGACGCCCTGGTCGACTTCATCGAAGATCATCACCGGAGCGCAGGCATCATCGCCGCCACGCGTGGCCAGGGCCGCCTTCAGGGCCAGGGCGAAGCGCGCCAGTTCGCCGCCCGAGGCGATCACGCCCAGGCCACCCCACTCAGCGCCTGGGTTGGTCTTGACCTCGAATTCGACGGCATCGCCGCCGGCGGCCGTGAAACGTTCCGGCTCCAGCGCGCGGACGGCGACACGGAAGCGCGCCTTGTCGAGCTTGAGCGGCGCCAGTTCGGCCATGACCGCCGCAGACAGGGTCTCGCCGGCCTTGGTCCGCCTGGCGCTCAGGACGGCCACGGCCGCATGGAAGGCGCCTTGCGCTTCGGCGATAGCCCTGTCGAGCCGCGCCAGATGGGCGTCGAGATCCTCGATCTGGCTGAGAGCGCGCGCCATGCGCACGCGTTCCTTGGGCAGGTCGTCGACCAGGACGCCGAGCTTGCGCGCCATGGCCCGGAGCGCGAACAGCCGTTCCTCGCAGCGATCCAGTTGCCCCGGTTCATGGTCCATGCTGTCGGCCGCCTGGTCCATCAGGGCCAGGGCCTCGTCGGCGGCGATCAGGGTACGGTCGAGCGCATCGGCGGCCAGGGTCAGGCGGCGCAGGACATCGTCATCGCCGCTGGCGCCGGCCTGCATGGCGCGGGTGCGGGCATGGTCGAGGGCGCGAAACGCCTTGGCCAGCCGCTGCGACAGTTGGTCGCCGCCGACAGCGTCGCGCGCCTCGGTGATGTCTTCCAGCGCCCGTTCCGACGCGCCCAGCAACGCACGTTCGGCGGCCAGGTTGGCCTCCTCGTCGGGTTGCGGATTGAGGCGGTCGAGTTCCTGCAGGCGCAGGGTCATGGTTTCCAGCTCGGCCTTGTCGCCCTGCGCCCGGCGCAGCAGGTCGCGATGCTCGTCGCGCAAGGTCTTCAGCGCTCGCCACGTCTCGGCGGCGCGGGCGCGTTCCGCCGAGGTTCCGCCGTAGGAATCGAGCATGCCGAGATGGGCGCGGGCATCGAGCAGGCCAACGGTCTCGTGTTGGCCATGGATTTCCAGCAGGCTGTCGCCCAGCGCCTTCAGCACCGCCACGCTGACCGGTTGGTCGTTGACAAAGGCCTTGGAACGGCCGTCGCGATTGACCACGCGGCGCAGCAGCAGCGCTTCGCCCGGTTCGCACGCCAGTCCCTTGTCCTCAAGGAAATCATAGACCGGATGCACCGGCGCCACCTCGAATTCGGCGGTGACGGAGGCCTGGGCCGCGCCGGCGCGAATCAGGCCGGCATCGGAGCGCGCACCGGTGGCCAGGCCCAGGCTGTCGAGCAGGATCGACTTGCCGGCGCCGGTTTCGCCCGTCAGGACGCTCAGGCCCGGCCGGAGTTCGAGTTCGAGACGGTCGACAAGCACGACATCGGCAATGAGCAGGCGGGTCAGCATGGCAGCCTCTGGGCACACGAATCTGCCCGAAGTACACCATATGTTCTCATTGTATGCAAGAACGTTTGGAGAACTTATTGGAATATGGTGCAAAATGGGTGTGAGAAAGCAAGACGCCCCACCACCACATCTCACTCGCTTTCGCTTTGCTCAAGCTCATTCGTGCGGTCCCCCTCCTCGAAATCTACGATTTCAGGGAGGTATGGAAACGCGTCAGGCGTTGGGCCGCATGAAGCTGAGCCAGCCCTTTTTCTGCTTGGGATCGACGGCGTCCGGGCCTTTCTTGCCATGCGGATCGGGCTTGAGGCCGGGCTGATAACCCTTGTCGGTCATCAGCTTGTAGGCCGCGATATACCAGCGGTCGCCAGGGTAGTTATAGCCCAGCACGGCGGCGTCGCGCGTCGCTTCCTCATGCAGGCCCATCATCTCGTTGGCTTCGACCAGGCGATACAGGGCCTCCGGCGTATGCGAGGTGGTCTGGTAATCGCCGGCCACGGTCTTGAACCGGCCGATGGCGGCCAGGGGCTGGTTTTCGTTCAGGTAATAGCGGCCGATTTCCATTTCCTTGCCGGCCAGCTGGTCCTGCACCATGTCGAGCTTGATGCGTGCGTCCTTGGCGTACTCGCTGTTCGGATAGCGCTGGACGACATCGGTCAGCAACGTCTTGGCGCTGTCGGTATAGCCCTGGTCGCGGCCGACGTCGACGATCTGCTCGAACGAGCAGATGGCCTTCATATAATAGGCGTAGGGCGTCAGGTCGCTGCCCGGATAGAGGTGGATGAAGTTGTCCGCTGCCGCCGAGGCCTCGGTGTACTTGTCGCCCATGTAGTTGGCGTAGATGGTCATGACGATGGCGCGGCGCGACCATTCGGAATAGGGATGCTGGCGCTGCACTTCCTCGAAATAGGCGACGGCGCCGGCCCAGTCCTTTTTGTCGAGGCTTTCCATGCCCGTGGAATAGAGCAATTCCACCGGACGTTCTTCGTAGACCAGGTGCTCTTCCTTGGCCTTGTGCGCGCATCCGCTCAAGGCGACGACGGAAACGCCGGCCAGAAGGATGACCACAGCCGATGTCTTGATAAGCCGACCTACGCTCACGCGATTGCCCTCGTTCTGGCGCCACAACGGCGCGACCCTGAAAGTTCGGGATACATCTACACGAGCTAAAAGCCCACGCCAACCGGATTCGAAGATCGGTTAACCGGCTTGCGCCAAATCCACGCCACGGGTGACAATGCGGTAGGCATCCGGACGCGACAATAATTCGCGAACAAGGGCATTATTAAGGCCATGGCCGGCGCGCACGCCTTCGAAACGGCCCAGGATCGGCATGCCCAGCACATACAGGTCGCCGATGGCGTCGAGCGCCTTGTGACGGGCGAATTCATCGGCGAAGCGCAGGCCGTCTTCGTTCATGATGTGGTCGCCGTCGATAACAATGGCGTTGGCCAGCGAACCGCCACGCGCCAGGCCCGCCGCGCGCAGGGCTTCGACGCCTTGCAGGAAGCCAAAGGTGCGGGCCGCCGCCAGTTCCTCGCGGAACGACTGCTCGGTGATAGCCAAGTCGACGGCCTGATGGCCGATCGGCGTGCCGGGAAAGTCGATCTCGAAGCGGACTTCGAACTGGCTGGCCGGCAGCAGAGTAGCGCGCTTGTCGCCTTCGATCACTTCGACCGGCTTGAGGATTTCAATGGCCTGCTGCGGCGTCATCTGGCGGCGGTAGCCGGCCTGGTCGAGCAGTTGGACGAACGGCAGGGCCGAGCCGTCCATGATCGGCACTTCAGGGCCATCGACTTCGACGTGGACATTATCGACGCCCAGGGCCGCGAAGGCCGCCATGATGTGTTCGATGGTCGAGATGGAAACACCAGCATCATTGGTGATGACCGTGCCGAGCGTGGTCTTGGTGACGTAATGGGCGAGGGCGGGGATACGGTTGTCGCGGTCGGCGATATCCGAACGCACGAAAACCACGCCGGTGCCTGCGGGGGCCGGGCGCACGACCATGCGCACCATTTCACCGGTATGCAGTCCGATGCCGGCGATGATCGCCGCACGGGCCAGGGTATGTTCGTTTTGATCAGTTACCATGGGACGCCAATCCTATACTCACCACGCTCAAGAAACGCCGTCGTTTGCCCCTGCCCGGCATAAAAAAAGCGGACACGCACTCCGCGCGTCCGCCTATTTTATAAGTTTTCGATGCGCCATTCACAAACGAACTTGTATTTCCGTTTGTAACGCCTTGGCTAACGAGGCTTTAATTGGCCAGGCGCCTTAAAAAAGAAGGGATCTCAAGATCATCCTCCGCTTCCATGGCGGGCTGCGCTTCGGTGCGGACGGCAGGGGTGGCGGCCGTCCTGCTGGCGGTACCCGGAACGTAACGGTCGGCGCCGGTATCGACGGCCGGCGTTTCGGGCGCTGCCGACACGGGAGTCTGCGATTCCGGGGCGGTTTCGCTGCGGCGTTGCGGGAACAGGCCGCGCCAGAACGATTCGCGTCCTTCCTCCTCGGTGTTCAGACGCTGTGCCGGCGCGGGCGCCGGACGTTGAGCCTGCGGTACATAGGCGCCCGGACGGGTGATGGTCGGGCGGCTCACCTGCGGTTCGGGCTGCGGCGCCGGTTCGATCGTCTTGATCAGCTCCGGTGCGGCTTCATCGGCCAGCGGATCGACGATCCGGGTGACGATACGCGGTTCGGCTTCGGCGGCAGGCGCCTGGGTGAAGGTGGGAGCCGCCGCCGTCGGTGCGGCCGCCCGTTCTTCGAACAGGCTGGAACGTTGGGCGACCGGCGCGACGGCAGGGGCCGGCGCTTCCGCACGGGGCGGAATGGCCACCGGATTGACCGGCGCCGGTGTGAAGACGCGCGATTCGGCGGCGGGTGCAGCCGGCGTTTCGACAACCGGCTTTGCCGCCACCTGGGACGCGGCCGGCGCTTCGGGACGGGCGCCGTAGCCGAGGCCGAAGGTCGGCGGCGGCGTGGTCGCCTTGGCCGGCGTGGTCAACGGCGTCTGCAAGGCCACGCCGTCCATGCCGGTGGCGACGACGCTGACACGCAGCTTGCCTTCCAGGTTCGGATCGAAAGCGGCGCCGAAGATGATATTGGCGTCCGGATCGACTTCGGACGAGATGGCGTTGGCCGCTTCGTCGACCTCGTGCAGGGTCATGTCGAGGCCGCCGGTGACATTCACCAGCACGGCCTTGGCGCCCTTCAGCGAGGTTTCGTCGAGCAGCGGGTTCTGGATGGCGTTCTGGGCCGCCAGGATGGCGCGGTCGTCGCCGGTGGCCTCGCCCGTGCCCATCATCGCCTTGCCCATGTCGGACATGACCGAGCGCACGTCGGCAAAGTCGAGATTGATCAGGCCGGGCAGCACCATCAGGTCGGTGATCGAGCGGACGCCGGCGTGCAGCACCTGGTCGGCCATGCCGAAGGCTTCGGCGAAGGTGGTGCGCTCGTTGGCGATGCGGAACAGGTTCTGGTTCGGAATGACGATCAGGGTGTCGACATAGCGCT
>FTDB01000786.1_pt1 | contig 26484 bp, 19 predicted proteins | sample 1639741 | NCBI WGS metagenome assembly FTDB01 (sample SAMEA3914869, study PRJEB12502) | metagenome | biome: forest; material: soil | place: USA | collected 2012-03-12 | depth 0.1 m | reverse complement strand
GGTCGATGTCATCGGCCTGGCCCTGCTGGTCCTGTGGGTCGGCGCGCTGCAGATCATGCTCGACCTCGGCAAGGAAAACGACTGGTTCGAATCGCCCCTTATCGTCATCCTGGCCATCGTCGCCCTGCTCGGCTTCATCAGCTTCCTGATCTGGGAACTGACCGACAGGAACCCGATCGTCGACCTGCGCGTCTTCCGCCACACCGGCTACTCCATCGCCATGGTGTGCATGGCGCTGATGATCGGGTCGTTCTTCGCCATCAATGTCATCGGGCCCCTGTGGCTGCAGAACAATCTCGGCTGGACCGCGTCATGGGCCGGGAATGCGACCGGCATGGTCGGCATCCTGGCCATCTTCGCCGCCCCCATCGCCGCGCAGCTGGCGGTCCGGGTCGACCCGCGCCGGCTGATCTTCCTGGGCGTCGGCTGGCTGGCCATCATCACCTTCCTGCGCAGCCTCGCCACCATGGACATGAGCTTCGGCCAGATCGCCTTCCTCATCTTCCTGACCGGCGCCGGCATGCCGTTCTTCTTCATGCCGATCCTGCAGGTGTCGATGTCGACCGTCGATCCGTCGGAAACCGCCAATGCCGCCGGCCTGCAGAACTTCATCCGCACCATGGCCGGCGCGGTCGCCACCTCGTTCGTCACCACGGCGTGGGAAAACGCCGCCAACTCGAACCACGCCAACATCGCCAATATCCTCGGCGGCGGAAGCGGCGGCAATATCGTTACGCAGATGACCCAGGGCGGCTTTTCGCCGGCGGCGGCCCTGGCCAGCTTCGACCGCCTGGTGCAGGGCCAGTCGCTGATGCTGGCCACCAACCAGATCTTCTTCGGCGCCTCGATCGTCTTCGCCTGCTGCGCCTGCCTGGCCTGGACCCTGCCCAGGCCCAAGGGCCCGGTGGATATGAGCAACGTGCACTAATCCTTGTACCTCCCCATCTTTGATGGGGAGGGGGACCGCACGAGCCGCGATAGACCGCAGGTCTGAGCGGTGAGATGTGGTGGTGGGGCGACTTGCTTACTGAAACGCGGCACCCCAAGAAAGCAAGAAACCCCTCCACCATTTCGCCCATTCCGGATAACCGATCCTATGGAGCAGGGCTCATGGTCCCCCTCCCCGGCAAAGCCGGGAAGGTACAAGGTGCGAGATTTCTCACCATATCGTCTCGCCAATTGTGATCACAATATGCTAAGGCGGGGCATCCAACGCACTCGTCAGAGCCGATCATGACCGCCCCAGCCAGCAATAACGCCGATCTCGCCGCCCGCCGCGCCTTGGCCGTACCTAGAGGCGTCGGCCACGCCACCACCCTCTATGCCGGGCGCGCCGAAAACGCCGAGCTGTGGGACGCCGACGGCCGCCGCTTCATCGATTTCGCCGGCGGCATCGCCGTGCTCAACACCGGCCACCGCCATCCCAAGGTCCAGGCGGCAGCGCTTAACCAGATGAACGCCTTTACCCACACGGCGTTCCAGGTCGTGCCCTACGAAGCCTATATCGCCCTGGCCGAACGCCTCAATGCCCTGGCTCCCATCGACGGCCCGGCCAAGACGGTGTTCCTGACCACCGGCGCCGAAGCGGTCGAGAACGCCGTCAAGATCGCCCGCGCCCACACGAAGCGCGACGGCATCGTCGCCTTCACCGGCGGCTTCCACGGCCGCACCGCCCTGACCTCGGCGCTCACCGGCAAGGTGGTGCCCTACAAGAAGGACCTTGGCCCGCAACAGCCCGGCGTCCATCACCTGCCCTTCCCCACGGAAGGTTCAGGCATCGATACCGACATGACCTTGAAGATGCTCGACTATCTCTTCAAGGCCGATATCGCGCCCGACGCGGTCGCCGCCATCGTCATCGAACCGGTCCAGGGCGAGGGCGGCTTCCTGATAACCCCGCCGGAACTGATGCGCGCCCTGCGCCAGGTATGCGACGCCAACGGCATCCTGCTCATCGCCGACGAGGTCCAGACCGGCTTCGGCCGCACCGGCAAGCTGTTCGCCATGGAAAACTACGACGTCCGTCCCGACCTGATGACCATGGCCAAGTCGCTGGCCGGCGGCTATCCCCTGTCCGGCGTGGTCGGCCGCGCCGAGGTGATGGACGCACCCGTTCCCGGCGGCCTCGGCGGCACCTATGGCGGCAACCCGGTCGCCTGCGCGGCGGCCCTGGCCGTGCTCGATGTCATCGAAGACGAAAAACTGCTGGACGCCGCCAATGCCCAGGGCGCCAAGATGAAGGCACGCCTCGAAGCCCTGTCAATGCGCAACGACATCGTGCCGATGGCCCATATCCGCGGCCTCGGCGCCATGATTGCCTTTGATATCGTCACCGAGCGCGGCACGCACACCCCTGATGCCGCCGCCGCCAAGGCCGCCACCGTCAAGGCGCAGGACAACGGCCTGATCCTGCTGTCGTGCGGCGTCCATGCCAACACCATCCGCCTGCTGGCGCCCTTGACCGCGTCGGACGCCATCCTCGACGAGGGCCTCGGCCTGCTGGAAATCGCCCTGACACTTTAGTTGACGGTCACGGGCCGGCGGCCTAAACCGGAAATCCCACAAAGGATTTCAGGGTCTTATCATGTTGGAGGCATTCCAGGTTCAAGGCGTTCGCGAAGTCGAAGGCGTCACCGCCGAAAGCTTCGTGCGCGATATCCTGCCCGCCAACCAGCCCGTCCTGTTCCGCGGCCTGGTCAAGCACTGGCCGGCGGTTCGCCTGGGCCGGCAATCGCCCGACGCCATCGCCGATTACCTGAAGGCCATGGACACCGGCGCGCCGACCCTGGTGCTGGAAGCCAATCCCGCCGTCCAGGGCCGCTTCGCCTATGGCGCCGACATGCGCGACTTCAATTTCAACAAGCGCACGCGCACGGTTTCGGCCGGCATCGACCAGCTGCTCAACCTGATCGACCACCCCAATCCGCCCTATGTCTACATCCAGTCGGCGGCCATCCCGGACTACCTGCCGCGCTTCGCCGCCGAGAATCCCAATTCGCTGTTGCCGCCGCAAATCTTCCCGCGCGCCTGGATCAGCAACGCCACACGCGCCCAGACCCATAACGACCACGATCACAACATCGCCTGCGTGACGGCCGGCCGGCGCATCTTCACCCTGTTTCCACCGGAACAACTGGTCAATCTCTATATCGGGCCGCACGACCACACGCCGTCGGGCCGCGCCATCAGCCTGGCCAGCCTCGAAGACCCGGACTTCGAGACGTTCCCGCGCCTGAGGGAAGCCATCCAGCATGCCCAGGTCGCCGAGATGGAACCGGGCGACGCCATCTATATTCCGAAATACTGGTGGCATCACGTCCAGGCGCTCGACGCCTTCAACGTGCTGATCAACTATTGGTGGGGCAATTCGCCCAACACCGTCGAAAATCCGGTAGCGGCCTTCCTGTCGGGCCTGATCGCGCTCAAGGACCTGTCGCCGGCCGACAAGGTCTACTGGAAGACCATGTTCGACTATTACATCTTCCAGACCTCGGGCGACCCCGTCGCGCACATCCCAGCGGAAGTGCAGGGCGGGCTCGGCCGGCCGACGCCGCAAAGCCGCGCCGAGATGATCAAGGGCCTGATGCAGGTTATCGGGCGGCGCTAGATGGTCCGGCGCTTCCTTCTCTGTCTCGCCATGCTGGCAGTCATGACTCCATCGGCGGACGCCCGCGCCCACCGCCATCACCGCATGGCGCGACCCGTTTTGCCTTACGCCGCCACGCGCGATCTGGCCGAACCCGTCCAGGCGGCGCTGGCGGCGGCCAAGGCCGGACGCCGGGTCATCGTCGTCTTCGATATCGACAACACGCTGCTGACCACGCCGCAGGACCTCGGCGGCGACGCCTGGTTCGCCTGGCAAAAAAGCAAGGGCGCCGATGTCGACAGCCTGATCGCCGACAATACCCTGTTGCTGGAAGCCACGCGCATGCAGCCCACCCAGCCCGATACGGCGGCGCTTGTCGGCGATCTGCAAGGACGGCATATCGCCGTCTACGCCCTCTCGGCGCGCGGCGAGACCTTGCGCGGCGCCACCGAAGCGGCCCTGCACGACAACGGCATCGACCTGTCGCCGGCGCCGGAATGCGGTCCGCCACTGTGCACCCGGCGCGGCAACCTGGCGGACACGCAAGTTCGCGCCGCCGAACGCCGGCTCGGCATGTCACCCCAGGCCCAGCCCTACCACGATGTCTCGGTTTCGGACGGCATCATGCTGGTCAGCGGCCAGGACAAGGGCGTGATGCTGCATCTGCTGCTGGCCAGCCTCGGCCGGCGCTTTGACGACGTCTTTTTCGTCGACGACACCTTGCAGAACGTGCAGGCCGTCGAGGCCGCCGCCCCAACCCTGCCCGCGCGCCTGCATGCCTACAGCTACCAGCGCTTCTGGGACGATGCGGCGGCCTTTTCCGCCGATGCGGCGCGCCAGCAGAAAGCGCAAGACGACCTCGCCGGCCTCAAGGTCAAGCTGTGCGCGGCCGTGCGTTCCGCCGTCTGCGCCCGGCCCTAATTGGCCTTGGCCGGCGTATCCGATTGCAGGCCGGCGCTGATGCCGAGCATCTTCCAGCGATTGTCTTCCTTGGTGAACATCAGCTGGAAGGTGATGCGATAACCGTCGTTGACGAAATAGCCGGCCATGAACAGCCGGCCGTCCTTGTCGAGCCCTGGCCCCTGGGTGAACTGCGGCTCCAGCACCTCGACGCTGATCAGGTTGTACGGCTTGAGCGCGGCAAAGGCGTCGTTAAGCTTCTGCGGCGTGTTGGCCTTCTGGAATTCGCTCGAACCCAGCGCATAGAGCACGTCGTAATTGCCGGTCTGGTTGGCCTGTTGCAGCGCCGTCAGCGACGAGCGCACCAGCATCAGCACCTGGGCGTCGGTATCGTTCGACAGCGATGCCGACGCGGGTGCAGTTGCAGCCGGGGCGGCCGCCGCCTGGCCGCCGGGCACATAGGGCATGGGCCCTTGCGGCGTTACGGGCGGTGGCGGCGCGGCATGATGACGCCTCGGTCTGGCGCTGGCATCGTTGCCGGCCAGCAGGGCCGCGGCGCACATCCCGAAGGCCAGCCAGGTTCTGAGCATGGATATTTCCCCTTTGATCCCCGCAACCTAGCCGAAGGTGCACATACGGGCCAAGCCCCTACGCCTGGGCGGCGACTTAGGGTCCGTACTCCATTAGGTTTCCGGCATGACGCCAGCATATTTTTTTGTCCCGAGCAGGCGCCCGGACTGCCGGCGTGTAACCACGCCAAGAGACGGGGAACGCACTCGGGACAAAAATATGCGGCGCCCCGAAGGGGTATGACGCAAATCGTCCATTTTGGCGTCGCAAAGACTTGAAAGGGAATACCCTTCCGGCATCCTTGCTCCTGAAACTGGACGATTTGCCTTCATATCACGCCAAAACCCTAATGGAGTACGGACCCTATTTGGCCGCCGGCGCCGGTTGCAGGCCGGCGCTGATGCCGAACAGCTTCCAGTGATCGCCCTCGGCCTGGTAGGCCAGCTGGAAATTGATGTGATAGCCTTCGCTGACGAAATAGCCCGCCATGACCAGCAGGCCGTCCTTGTCGAGCACCGGCACCTGGGTGAACTGCGGCTCCAGCACCAGCACGCTGTTGATATTGTAGGCGCGCAGAGCGGCAAAGGTCTGGCCCAGCTTCTGCGGTGGGTTGGCCTGCTGGAAGCCCTTGGCGCCCAGGGCGTAGAGCACGTTGTAGTCGCCGGTCTCGTCGGCCTGCTGCAGGGCCGACAGCGACGAACGGATCAGGATCATCGCCTGGGGAAACGGCAGGACCGGCGTTACCGCCGCGGGCGGCGCGGCCTGGATCTGCGCCGGATCGGGCAGGGACTTGACCGGCGGCTTGGCCGGCGCCGGCGGGGTTACCGCACCGGCCGATGTCGCCACCAAGGCCATAACCATTATCCACGCCGCGTTTTTCATCGCTGTCCCCTTATAGGTCGGCGACCTTACCCCAACTTGGCCTTGCTGGCGAGATGGTTGAGCAAGGCGCGCAGGCGGGCCGGATCGACCGGTTTGTGGATCAGGAAAATGCCGGCATCGGCCGCCCGCTTCATCAGGGCGGAATCGACGTCGCCGGTGATCAGGCACAGGCCCGGCCCACCCTCCCGTTTGATCTCGCTGAGGAAATCGAGCCCGACATGGCCTTCCCTGAGGCGATAGTCGCACAGCACCACCTGGAAAGGGGCGCCTTTCAGCGCCGCGCGGGCTTCGTCCAGTCCCGACGCGATCGCGAAATCGAGCCCCCAGCCGCCCAACAGGCGGTCGAGCGCCTCGCGCACCGCCTGGTCGTCGTCGACGATCAGCACGCGGGTGCTGGCCGTCAGGTCGGCGACGGCGGCCGGCGCCGTGCGCGCGACGGCGGCGCGGGCCTCGGCGCGCGGCAGCGAAAAGGCGAAGCGCGAGCCCTTGCCGGGCTGCGAGCGCAGGCCGATCGCGCCGCCCAGCAACTGCGCGGTGCGCGAAGCGATGGCCAGCCCCAGGCCCAGGCCCTTGCTGCGGTCGCGCTCGGCATTGCCGACCTGGACGAACTCCTCGAAAATGCGCGCCTGGTCGGCGGCGTCGATGCCCTTGCCGGTATCGAAGACCTGGAGACTGACGTGGCCGCCATCAGGCCGCGCCGCGATCAGGATACGGCCCGAGGCGGTGTAGCGCAAGGCGTTGGCGATCAGGTTCATCAGGATCTGCTCGGCCAGCACCTCGTCCCCCTCGACCCACAGGGCCGTCGGCCGGAAGGTCAGGCCCAAGGCTTGCGCCCGCGCCTGCGGGGCGAAATAGTGCTCCAGCCGGTCGAACAAAGGCTGGACAGCGAAGGCATGGATGTCGGTCTTGACCGCCCCGGCCTCCAGCCGCGACAGGTCGAGCAGGCCGTTGAACAGGGTCTCCATGGCGGCGATATTGTCCTGGATCTTGCGCACCAGGTCATGGCCGTCGTCATCGAGGGCGAAGCTTTTCAGCGAGCCGGAAAACAGGCTGAGCGCATACAGCGGCTGGCGCAGGTCGTGGCTGGCTGCGGCCAGGAACTGCGACTTGGCCAGATTGGCCGCCTCGGCGCGCAACTGCGCCAGCCGCGTCTCTTCCAGCAGTTCGATGTTCTCGAAGCGGATGTCGAAGCCGTCGCGGAAGGTGCGGTTTTGCACGCGGGCGAACAGCACCATGATCAGGGCGAACAGGGCCGAGGCCAGGCCCAGCACGATGTGGCCGAAATCGCCGACCAGAAACATCTTGACCAGCACCATGGCGAAGATGGTGACGACGAAGGCGTAGCAGCCGGGCAGGTTATAGGCATTGCCGGGCACGCTGCCGGCCGAGATGCCGTAAAGCCCGCACAGGGTCAGGGCCAGCGTGATCGGCTCGGTGGGGTGCGAGAACAGGAAGATGGTGGCGCCCCAGATCAGGCCGGCGGCCAGCATGTAGGCGGTATAGAAATGCGCCCACAATTGCAGGTCGCGCGCCTGCGGCTTCAGGCGGCGATAGCCGAGGAACAGCACCAGCCGCGCCACCTGCGAAAGCGCCTGCACCGCCAGCCAGGCGATCACCGCCCAGTGCGACGAATAGGGCCAGGCGGTGAAACCCATGAAGATCGTCACCGTGATGGCGGCGGCGAAGGAATTGGGCACCTGCTTGTAAAGCGTCAGGATGCATTCGGCCCAGACCGGATCGCGCAGCCCTCTCGCTTCATTCATCTGATCAGGCCACGCTCGCGCGCCGCCATGACCGCGCGGATGCGGCTCTGCACGCCCAGGGCCTTGAAGATAACGGTCAGGTGGGCGCGCACGGTCCGGTCGGCCAGGCCGAGGCGATCCTCGATCTCCTTGTTGGCGCAGCCCTTGGCCAGCAGGTCGAGCACCTCAAGCTGGCGCGGCGTCAGTTCCTCGTCGTCGTCCTCGGGCGTCTCCATGTCGGGTTCGTCGAAGAACACGCCGCCCATCAGGATCGAATCGAGCGCGGCCATGATGACCTGCGGGTTCAGGCTCTTGGAGATGAAGCCCGAGGCGCCGAGATGGCGGGCGCGCAGGCGGGCCGCCCGGTCGTCGCGGCCGGAGATCATCACCCGCGGCGTCATCGGGTCGAGCCGGGCCAGGGTCTGCAAGGTATCGAAGCCGTCGGCGTCGGGCAGGGTGATGTCGAGCAGGATCAGGCTGAACGGTCCCGACTCCGCCATGGCGGCGATGGCTTCGGCGGCCGAGGCGGCGCAGGTGACGCGATAGTTCGGACGCAACGACGCGCAGGTCGCGGAAAAGCCGCCGCAGAACAGGGGATGGTCGTCGATCAGCAGGATATGAGCCATGCACGCATCACCGGATTCGAATTACCGCGATATATAACGCGCGTTTCAGATGAATGGCACGTGAATTTACGGTGGCTCCGGCACAAATTCCCGCTTTTTCAATTGCTAAGGGTAAAGCCAGCCCTGGCTGCCCGCAACGCCGCCACGCCCCTGTCGAGCATCGCCCGCGACTTGGCAAAGCACAGGCGCAGCACCGGCAGGTCGCGGCCCGTCGGACAGAAGGCCTGCAGCGGAATGGTGGCCAGGCCATGGTCGCGGATCAGGCCTTGCGCGACATCGAGGCCGGAGCCGGTGATGCCCGAGGCCCTCAGGTCGAGATTGATGAAATAGGTCCCCTCCGCCGGCAGCACGGTGAAACCGGCCGCCGTCACCGCCGCGACCAGATAATCGCGCTGGCCGCGCAGCTCCGCCAGGGCCTCCGCAAACCGGGCGTCGGGCAGGCCGAGACCATATGCCACCGCATGTTGCAGGGCCGGCGGCGTGGCGAAGGTGATGAACTGATGGGCGCGGGCGATCTGGTCGATCAGTTCGGGCGCCGCGCAGACGAAGCCGACCTTCCAGCCGGTCAGCGAAAACATCTTGCCCGCCGAACCGATCTTGACCGAGCGCCTGGCCAGCCCGGGCATGTGCAGCACGCCGAGATGCGGCCGGTCGAACACCACCTGCTCCCACACCTCGTCGCTGATGACGACGGCGTCGAAGCGCTCGCAATAGTCTTCCAGCAGCGCCAGCTCCGCGCGCGTCAGACAATGGGTGGTCGGGTTGTTGGGCGTGGTGATCATCACCGCCCGCGTCCTGTCGCTGAACACGGCGGCGAGGTCGTCTGCGCTGAACGTCCAGTGCGGCGGCGATAGACTGACGATCCTTGGAATGCCGCCGGCCCGTTCGATCAGCGGGATATAGGCGTCGTACATCGGTTCGAAGACCACGACCTCATCGCCCGGCGAAACCAGGGCCAGCAAGGCGGCGCAGATGGCCTCGGTGGCGCCCGCGGTGACCAGCACCTCGCGGTCGGGATCGAGCGCGATGCCCTGCGTGCGGTGGTAAAACCCGGCCACCGCCTGGCGCAGAACCGGCAGCCCGCGCATCGGCGCGTACTGGTTCGACTGCTCCATCAGCGCCCTGGCCGCCGCCTGGCGCACCTCGGGGAAACCATCGTCTTCGGGAAAGCCCTGGCCGAGATTGACCGCGCCCCTGGCGGCGGCCTCGCGCGACATGACCTCGAAGATGCTGACGGGAAGATTGGCGAAGACGGGATTCATGGCGATCAGGCTAGCACGATCATGCCGTCACGCCACCTCTTTCAGCCGCGACCGCGCCGTCGCCAGCACCTCCGGGCTCAGCCAGGCCGCGATATCGTGGTCGCGCGGCAGCAGGTTGTGCCCTTGCAGCCAGCTCTCCAACGCGTCCAGCGCCGCCAGCCGGTCGTCTTCCAGGCCCAGCTTCACGCCGTCGACGATCAGCGAACCGTAGGCCGCCGCCGCATCGTCGGGCTCGACCTGGCCTTCGCCGGCCGCCTGGCGCAAGGCCTCCCTGGGGAAATCGCGCGCCCACACGGCGGCTTCCAGCAGGTTGCCGGTCAGGCGGGTGACGATGTCGGCGCGACCTTCCAGCAAGGCTTCATCCACCGTCAGGGCGCGCAGTTCGACCAGGCCGCGCAGACGGGGATCGGCGCGGATCGTCTCGGCTTCGAAGCGGTGCACCGTCTTGAGATGCGCGCTGCGCGCCAGTTCCAGGCCCTTGGCGCCGTAAAGGATGGCGACATCGCTGTGGCCGCCCAGCAGGGCTTCGACTTCGCGCCGGGCGACATCGCCGAACGGCACCGACGGATGATCGGCCACCACGGGCACGAACGCGATATCGCGCGGCGCCACGCCGGCGACGCCGAGCACGGTTTCCCAGGCGCGCAGGGTCCTGACCTGAGCCGGCGAGAACGCCCCGGCTTCCTTGGGCACCGACAGCCGCCGTCCGGCCAGGTCCTTCAGGCTGTCGATCGGCTGCGACGGCCGCGTCACGATGCTGACGCCGTGCCAGGTTTCGCCGATGGCCAGCAGGCGCGACGCGGCGCCCTGGCCATGCGACCACAGGGCGGTGGCGGCGTCGGCCTCGCGGAACAGGTTCGACAGGCTGTGGTCGAGCAGGCCCTGGCGCACGCCGGGCGTCGAATTCTCGCGCACCGAGACGATATAGACGTGCTCGCGCAGGAATTCGCGCGCGAACACGCCGCGATTGGCCACCAGCCCCATGGCCGTCAGGGTCGGGCAGCGCGCGTACCAGATCAGGGGTGCGGCGGCGGGCGGCGAAGGCGGCGGAACATGGTAGCGCGGCAGGGCCATGGCGTATCTCCGGGTCGTGGCGGAGAAACTAAACCATATTTGTGTAGTTTTTAAAACCAGATATTCTGGCGCGACGCTTCAGCGGGGGTAAATCTGAGGGTCACCATAGCCCTTCCTTCCCCGTTCACGGGGAAGGTGTCGGCGCGTTAGCGACGACGGAAGGGGGAAAGCGGACGGTTGGGTTCCCCTTCCGTTATTTGCTACGCAAATGCCACCTTCCCCACAACGGTAGTTGCCGTAAACGAGGAAGGAAAAGCAGCCTCAAACCTACAGCGTCGACGACACCGCCCACAGGTCGATGCCGCCTTCGGTGGCGTGGGTATCGATGGCCGCCAGTTCTTCCGGACTGAAGGCCAGGTTATCCAGCGACGCCAGGCTGTCGGCCAGTTGCGCCACCGTCCGCGCCCCGATCAGGGCCGAGGTGACGCGGGCGTCGCGCAGCACCCAGGCGATGGCCATCTGGGCCAGGGTCTGGCCGCGACCCTCGGCGATGGCGTTGAGCGCGCGGATGCGGTCGATATTGTCCTGGGTGATCAGCGACGGGTCGAACGAGCCGCCTTTCGAGGCGCGGGCGTCGGTCGGCACGGCGTTGAGGTACTTCTTCGACAGCAGCCCCTGCGCCAGCGGCGAAAAGGCGATGCAGCCGGCGCCGACATCCGTCAATGTCGCCAGCAGGTCCTTTTCGATCCAGCGGTTGAGCATGGAATAGGACGGCTGGTGGATCAGCAGCGGCACGCCCTCGGCCTTCAGGATGGCGGCGGCCTTCCTGGTCAGGTCTGGCGAATAGGACGAGATGCCGACATACAGCGCCTTGCCCTGGCGATGCAGGGTGACCAGCGCGCCCATGGTTTCCTCCAGCGGCGTTTCCGGGTCGACGCGGTGCGAATAGAAGATGTCGACATAGTCGAGGCCCATGCGCTTCAGGCTCTGGTCGCACGACGCGATCAGGTATTTGCGCGAGCCGCCGACATCGCCATAAGGCCCCGGCCACATGTCCCAGCCGGCCTTGGTCGAAATCACCAGTTCGTCGCGGTGCGGCTTGAAGTCGGTCGCCATCACCCGGCCGAAATTCTCCTCGGCCGAACCGTAGGGCGGGCCGTAATTGTTGGCCAGGTCGAAATGGGTGACGCCGTGGTCGAAGGCGTGGCGCAGCATGGCGCGGCCGGTCTCGAAGACGTCATCGCCGCCGAAGTTCTGCCACAGGCCCAGCGAAATGGCCGGCAACTTCAGCCCCGACCGGCCGCAGCGGCGGTAGGGCATGGTGTCGTAGCGCGTGGGGGCGGCGGTATAGGGAACGGGAAAAGCCATGGTGACCTCTTCTTGGATAAGGGAAGCAAGAGACCCCACCACCATTTCGCCCATTCAGGCCGAACCGCCCGCCGTTTCCGGGCTCATGGTCCCCTCCCCAGCAAGCTGGGGAGGTACAAGACAAGCGAAACCTGCCTTTCTGTACCTCCCTGGCTATGCCGGGGAGGGGACCGTCCGGCGAGCGAAACGAAGTGAAGCGAAGGCGGATGGTGGAGGGGTTTCTTACTTCATGAAAACTCGGAACTCTAAAACTAACTCAGCGACGCCAGAATCGCGGCAACGCCCATCTGGGCGATCTCGATATCTTCCTCGCCGGAAAGACCGCTGACCGCCACCGCGCCGAGGCATTGGCCGTCAGACATGACCGCCGCGCCGCCATCCCAGCCGACATAGCGGTGATCGCCGTGATAGTGCACGTCCGAACCGTCTTCCTGCGCCGCCCGGCCCAGGTCGCCGGAAAGACCGCGCGTCCGCGCCGAGGTATAGACCTTGTTCTGGGCGATGACGACCGGCGGCAAGGCGCAGCCGTCCATGCGCCACAGCGCGATCAATTCGCCGTGCCGGTCGCCCACCGCCACCGTACCGGTCTTGCCGCGCTTTTTCAGCTCGGCGACACAGGCGTCGATGGCCAGCCGCGCTTCGGCTTCTCCCAGTTCGCTGTAAGTCTGCATCGATGTCCCAACCCTTTTTTAGCTCAAGCGCCGCATGGCTCCTCGCATTTTAAGACGCCTCGTCTTGATCCAGAAAGTGAAGAACTTTTTGGCATGAGGCTTATGCTCGGGCGCCCGGTCGGGCTTGCCGAAGTCAGGACTTCGGAAGATTTTGCCCTGATTAGGCAGGCACGGGCTGTCAAGTCAAGCCGCTTGTCGTCGCTTTCAAATGACTTGACGACAGCGCTGTCATAGCTATGAATGAGGGCAACCACAAAAATCTTTCAGGGTTGAGACACCGATGTCAAAGACGTTTGCCGCGCGCCCCGTTGCTGTCATGGGCGCCATCTCCCTGGCCGCCCTGATGCTGGCCGTGCCGGCCCTGGCGAAACCCGCCAAACCCTTCGATCCGCAGAAGGTCCATCCCGCCCTGTGGCCGGTGGCGCACGATCCGGCCGGCCTCGATCCCGTCATCGAGAAGAAGATCGATGCCCTGCTGAAGCAGATGACCGTCGAGGAAAAGGTCGGCCAGGTTATCCAGCCGGAATGGAAGTCGATCAAGCCCGAGGAAGTGACGCAGTATCACATCGGCTCGATCGAAAACGGCGGCGGCGCCGTGCCCGGCGGCAACAAGCATTCCACGGTCAAGGACTGGGTCGACCTGATCGAGCCCTATTACCAAGCCTCGGTCGCGCCCGGCCAGCACGTCGCCATCCCTCTGATGTGGGCGTCGGACGCCGTCCACGGCCACAACAATGTCTACGGCGCCACCCTGTTCCCGCACAATGTCGGGCTGGGCGCCATGCACGATCCCGACCTGATGACCAGGATCGGCGCCGTCACCGCCGCCGAGGAACGCTCGACCGGCATGGATATCTCGTTCGCCCCCACCATCGCCGTGGCGCGCGACGACCGCTGGGGCCGCGCCTACGAAAGCTATTCGGAAGACCCGAAAATCGTCACCCAGTACGCCGCCGCCATGGTCAAGGGGCTGGAAGGCGAAGGCCCGACCTTCCTCGACAAGGACCACGTCATCTCCACCGCCAAGCACTTCCTCGGTGACGGCTCGACGGACGGCGGCCGCGACCAGGGCGATTCGCTGGTTTCCGAGCAGGACCTCGCCACTATCCACGGCGCCGGCTACAAGGCCGCCATCGACGCCGGCACCCAGTCGATCATGGCCTCCTACAACTCCTGGCACGGCGTGAAAATGCACGCCAACAAAGGCCTGATGACCGACGTGCTGAAAAACCACATGGGCTTCGACGGCTTCATCATGGGCGACTGGCTGGCCCACGGCCAGATCCCCGGCTGCACCAACACCGACTGCCCGACCGCCATCAATGCCGGGCTCGACATCTATAACGAACCGCAGGGCTGGAAGGACCTCTACGCCAACCTGATTCGCGAGGTCAACGACGGCACCGTTCCGAAGGCCCGGCTCGACGACGCCGTCCGCCGCATCCTGCGCGTCAAGTTCCGCGCCCATATCTTCGACGAGCCGTCGCCGGCCAACCGCCCCAATACCTTCGCCCCCATCGGTACGCTGGAACACCGCGCCGTCGCCCGCCAGGCGGTGGCTGAATCGCTGGTCCTGCTCAAGAACGACGGCATCCTGCCGCTCAAAGCCCACGCCACAGTGCTGATCGCCGGCGACGGCGCCGACAATATCCCGATGCAGTCGGGCGGCTGGACGCTGTCGTGGCAGGGCGCCGATAACACGAATGCCGATTTCCCCGGCGCCACCTCGATCTACCAGGGCCTGAAGGCGCAGATCGAAGCCGCCGGCGGCCAGGTGCTCTACAGCCCCGACGGCACTACGGCGCAGAAGCCCGACGTCGCCATCGTCGTCTTCGGCGAAACGCCCTATGCCGAATTCATGGGCGACCAGTCGGACGTGGCCCTGCACCACGACAATGTCGAATCGCTGGATTTGCTGAAAAAGCTGAAGGCCCAGGGCATCCCGACCGTGTCGGTGCTGCTGTCGGGCCGCCCGCTCTACGTCAACCCGCAGATCAACGCGTCCGACGCCTTCGTCGCCGCCTTCCTGCCGGGCTCGGAAGGCGAAGGCGTGGCCGACGTGCTGACGGGCGCCAAGGATTTCAACGGACGCTTGAGCTTCTCGTGGCCGAAGGCGCCCGACCAGACGCCGCTCAATGTCGGTGACGCCAGTTACGACCCTCAGTTCGCCTATGGCTACGGCCTGTCCTACGCCGCGCCGGCCGATACGCCGCAACTGGCCGAGGCCCCGGGCAATGTCAAATACGGCGAGAAGAACGTCTACTTCACAAAAGGCGACGTGTGGAACGGCTACAGCCTCTATATCGGCGACGCCAATGTGCCGCACATGGAATATGTCGGCACCAGGACGACGCTCTACGGCTCGGCATCGATCGTGCTGCAACCCGCCGATAACGGCGTCGAGGTCAACTGGGTGGGCAAGGCCAATGCCTGGTTCGACATCGCCGCCGACACGCCGTCCGACATCGCCCGCGAAGCCAACGGCGCCATGATGCTGAGCGTGAAGATGAAGGTCAACAGCGCCCCGACCGCCGCCGTTGCCATGGGCGTGGGCACGTCCAGCCTCGATGTCACGGGCAAGCTTGTGCCCGGCGAGGTCACGATCGCCTACCCGCTGTCGTGCTTCAAGGGCCAGGACCTGGCGGCGACGCCGTCGGTGCTGCACCTGGCCACGCCCGGCGCGCTGGACGTGACGGTGGAAGACGTGCGCCTGGTCGAAACCCAACCCGGCGCGGCCTGCCCGGCCTAAGAAAGTGACCCCTCCGGCCCTTCGGGCCACCTCCCCACGCAAGCGTAGGGAGGAGGGTTTGCACCGATTTGGGCCGGAGATACACCCTCCTCCCTATCGAGCTCTTGCGAAGATGGGGAGGTGGCCCGGAGGGCCGGAGGGGTCCTCTTGCTTCCAGCCTACTCCGCCGGATGCAGGTCCTTCTCGACCAGCGCCGACAGGTGGCTGGCGGCCGAACAGGCGCCACAGGTATCGCACCCGCCGGAACCGCAGCCACCGCCTTCAGCCGGTGCGGCGGCCTTTTTCGGCCAGTACTTCTTCGCCACCTGCCACAGGCTGAAGCCGACGACAGCGGCGATCACGGCAAACTGGAAGACGCTGTAGATCATGCCAACCTCGACGCTATCTGGTAAGTAATGAACGCCGCCGCATAGGCCAGACCGAACAGGTAGCCGGCGGTGATGGCGACATATTTCCACGAATTGGTCTCGCGCCGGATGACCGCCAGGGTCGACAGGCACTGTGGCGCGAAGACGTACCACGCGATCAGGGCCAGGGCCGTGGCCAGCGACCATTGCCCGGCGATAAGCCCGCCCAGTTGCTGCGCCACGGCGTCCTCGCTGCCCTGGACGCTGTAGACCGTGCCCAGCGCCGACACCGCCACCTCGCGCGCCGCCAGGCCCGGCACCAGCGCCACGCAGATCTGCCAGTTGAAGCCGATGGGCGCGAAGACCGGCGCCATCACATGGCCGATCATGCCCGCGATCGAATAGTCGATGGCCGGGCCGGTGGCACCCGCCGGCTTGCCCGGGAAGGTGGTCAGCACCCACAGGATGGTGTTGGTGGCGAAGATGATGCCGGTGATGCGCTTCATGAAGATGACGGCGCGCTCCCACAGGCCCATGGCCAGGCTCTTGCCGTTGGGCAGGCGGTAGGACGGCAGTTCCATCAGCAGGGGATGCTCGCTCTTGTCGCGGCGAAAAACCGAGATGGTCCACGATGCCAGCAGGCCGGAAAAGATGCCGGTCAGGTAAAGCCCGAACAGCACCAGTCCCTGCAAACTGACAAAGCCCAGCACCGTCTTCGCCGGCAGGAACGCCCCGATCAGCAGGGTATAGACCGGCAGGCGCGCCGAACACGTCATCAGCGGTGCGATCAGGATGGTGGTCAGGCGATCGCGCGGGTCGTGGATCGAACGCGTCGCCATGATGCCGGGAATGGCGCAGGCATGGCTCGACAGCAGCGGGATGAACGACCGCCCCGTCAGGCCCGCCCCCTGCATCAGCCGGTCGAGCAGGAAGGCGGCGCGCGGCAGGTAGCCCGATTCCTCCAGCACCAGGATGAAGAAGAACAGGATGACGATCTGCGGCAGGAAGACGATGACCGAGCCCAACCCGCCGAAGACGGCATTGACCAGGAAATCCTTCAAGAGGCCGTCGGGCAGGGCCTGGGTGGTGAACGAGGCCAGCCAGGCGACGCCGGCGGTGATGCCGTCCATCAAGGGCGTCGCCCAGGTGAACACCGCCTGGAAGACGACGAACATGATGGCGAACAGGATCGGCAGGCCCAGCCACGGATTGAGCAGGATGCCGTCCAGCCGGTCGTCGATCACCGAGGTCTGGCTCGGCATGACGACGGCGGCGTTCAGGATGCGGCGGACTTCCTGGTGCAGGTCGTTGTCGTTGGCCGCCGCCACGGCCTGCGGCGTGTCGCCGTCGATGACCCCGATCAGCCGGCCGACGCCATCGGCGCGCACGGCGACGGTTTCGATCACGGTCACGCCCAGTTCGCGCTGCAGGGCGGCATGGTCGATGCGGATGCCGCGCTGTTTCGCCGCGTCCATCATGTTGAGCGCCAGCACCATCGGCCGGCCCAGCTTGCGGATTTCCAGAACAAAGCGCAGGTGCAGGCGCAGATTGGTCGCGTCCGCCACACAAACGATCAGGTCCGGCTGCTGCACGCCGCTCAGCTTGCCCAGGCAGACGTCGCGGGTGATGATCTCGTCCGGGCCCATGGCGTCGAGGCTGTAGGTGCCCGGCAGGTCCAGCACGTGCACCTTGCGGCCCGACGGCGCGGTAAACTGGCCCTCCTTGCGCTCGACGGTCACCCCGGCATAGTTGGCCACCTTCTGCTTGGCGCCGGTCAGCTGGTTGAACAGCGCCGTCTTGCCGCAGTTGGGGTTGCCGACGAGGGCAATGTTAAGGGCGGCGCTCATTCGGCGGCATCCTTCAACTGCGCCACGCGCACGCGGTCGGCCTCGGCGCGGCGCAGCGCGAAGCGGGTGAAGCCGATCTGGACCAGCAGCGGCTCGGCGCCAAAGGGGCCGCGCCCGACCACGCGCACCGGTTCGCCGTCGACGAAGCCGAGTTCGCGCAGGCGCCGGCTGATCGTGTCGTTGGCGGAAGCGTCCTCCACCCCGGTCACGGATGCGGGGGCGAAGGCGGGCAGGTCACTCAGTTTCATGATGGCGGTTCGCAGGCGGGCGCACCATCGCCCGCGTTCTGCGAATGATTATCATTTTATCGCCCCCGGGGTCAAGGGCGCAGACCGCTATATTGGCCAGGGCGATCGCCTATGGAAATGCGGAACCCAGCGTTACGCCCACCTCTCCCCTTTTAAGGGGAGAGGATGCCGCGAAGCGGCAGGTGAGGGGTTCTTGCCGTTTACCAGACGATATGGCTCAGGAAGCCCGCGTCGTTGGCGTGGGTGTTGAGCACGGTGATGACATTGCCGTGGCCGAAATCGATCACCGCGTTGTTGCCCGACTGGGTGACGGTGTGGGCAAAGCCGGCATAGGCGTGCAGGTCGATGGTGTCGCCCTGGCCCGCCGAGAAGTCGGTGATGGTGTCGGCGCCGCTGCCGACCGCGAAAACGAAGGTGTCGGCGCCGTAGCCGCCGGTCAGCACGTTGTGGCCGCTGTTGCCGGTCAGCACGTTGTTGTAGCTGTTGCCGGTGGCGTTAAGGTCGGCGGTGCCGGTCAGGGTCAGGTTTTCGGCATTGATGCCGGCCAGGCTGTAGGTCACCGAGGCGATGACGGTGTCGGTGCCCTGGTTGGCGTATTCGCCGATGACGTCGCCGGCGTTGTCGACATAGAAGGTGTCGTCGCCCTTGCCGCCGTTCATGACATCGGCGCCGCCCTTGCCGTCGAGGACGTCGTTGCCGTCATTGCCGTTGAGCTGGTTGTTGCCGGCATTGCCGATGATGACATTGGCCAGTTCGTTGCCGCTGCCCTGGCTGTCGGCCGTGCCGATCAGGGTCAGGTTCTCGACATTGGCGGTCAGGGCGTAGCTGGCCAGGCTGCTGTAGACGGTGTCGGTGCCGTTGTTGGCGTTTTCGCTGACCACGTCGCCGTAGTTGTCGACATAGTAGCTGTCGTCGCCGCCGAAGCCCATCATGATGTCGGCGCCGCCCTTGCCGTCCAGCACATTGCCGTAGCTGTTGCCGGTCAGCGTGTTGTCGAGCGCGTTGCCATAGGCCTTCAGCGCCACCACCGCCGGAACCGGGTGGCCCGGCGCCGGCTGGCCAAGGATCAGGTTCTCGACATTGTCGGTCAGGGTGTAGGCCGCCACCGCCGAGACGACGGTGTCGTTGCCGGCATTGACGCCTTCCTGGACGACGTCAAAATTATTGCCGACATAGTAGGTGTCGTCGCCCAGGCCGCCGGCCATGAAATCGGCGCCCTGGCCGCCATCGATGCTGTCCTGGCCCGACGTGCCGTAGATGGTGTCGTTGAACTTCGAGCCGGTGATGTTGAGGCCTTCGATATCGAGCGCATTGGCGCTCGGGCTCGCCGTACCCGAGGCGGTGATGGTGGTGTAGGTATCGAAATGGGTGTGGTTTTCAACGACCGTGATGCCGCTCTTGGCGTTGGAATAGTTGGCCACCAGCACGTCGTGGCCGCCGCCCGCATGCCAGGTGAAGGCGCCGTTGGCCTCGGTCACCATCACCGTGTCGTCGCCCGAACCGGTGGTCAGGTCGAAGGTCTCGACGTTCTTCACCGAGGTGCCGCCGTAGAGGGTGAAACCGGTAGCCGTCAGGGCCGCGGTCGCGTCATAGGTGATGGCGTGGCTTTCCGAGCCGTAATTGGCGATGAAGCTGTCCCAGCCGGCGCCGCCGTCGATGGTGTCCTGGCCGCCATTGCCATCGAGCTTGTCGTCGCCGGCCGTGCCGACGAGGGTGTCGTTGAACTTCGAGCCGGTCAGCCACACCGATTCGATGCCGTAGGCATTGGCGTTCTGGTTGGCGGCCATCTCGGCCGAGACGATGCGCAGGTCGGACCCGACCGGCGTCGAGGCCAGCCAGGTCATGGTGATGCCGCCGGCCGAGCCGGAATAGTCGGCGACCAGGCGGTCGCTGCCGCCGTTGGCGATCCACAGGAAGTTCTTCTGCGCCGCCGATACGGTGACGGTATCGTCGCCTTGGCCGGTGGTCAGCGAGAAGGTCTCGACATTCTTCACCGTCGAGCCGTTCCACAGGGTGAAGCCGGCATGGGTCGACGCCTGGACGGCGTCGTAAACCGTGGGCGTATCGCCGAGAAAGCTGTTGATCAGGCTGTCATAGCCGTCGCCGCCGTCGATCGCGTCCACGCCGCCATTGCCGAACGACAGGGCGTCGTCGCCCGCCCCGCCATTCAGGATATCGTTGCCGGCCGTGCCGCCAAGCACGTCGTTATACTGGCTGCCGGTGATGTCGACGCGATCGATGTCGGTGGCCAGGCCGGCCAGGGTGGAACCCAGCGCGGCGGAATGGGTCTCGTAGCCGTTGACGGTGATGCCGGTGTCGATGCCGGTGGCGGCGCTGGAGTAATCGGCGCGCAGCGTGTCCGTGCCCGCCCCGGCGTGCCAGACATAGGAGCCCTGCGCCGTCCCGATGGTCAGGCTGTCGTCGCCGCTGCCGGTGACCAGCGTGCCCAGGTGCTCGACATTCCTGACCGAGGTATAGACGTAGGGCGCCGTGCCGACATTGGTCGCTGCCGCGATGGCGTCGTAAAGGAAAGCGGTCGTGATGGCGCCGGCGTCGATCGAAACGGTGTCGTCGCCCGCGCCGCCGTTGATCTTGTCGCCGACGCCGATGCCGGTGAAGGTGTCGCTGCCCGACGTGCCGTTGAAGGTGTCGTGGGCCGAAGTCCCGGTGTAGTTGGCCATGCCGATATGTCCTGAAAAGGGAGATGCGCCCCCACGCGCCTGCACGACACGTGCCATATCACAGGCTTTGCGCCACGGCGATCAGCCATGCGGCGACTTCGCCGGCAAAGAACGGGGGGAACTCGCCGGACAGGCGAAATTTTACAGTTTTCAGACGGTCTTTACACCACCGTGCAGGCGCTGCACGGCTTCCGACAGGCGGGCGATGTCCTGGGTGCCGGCGCGGACCCCGGCGTCCTGGGTGGCCGCCTCGATGCGGCGGGCGGCGGCGGCGATGGCGGTCAGCGACGCCTGCAGGACCTCGCTCTTGCGCGTCTCAAGCGTCTTGACGGCGTCGAGGCTGTCACGCAGGTCGGCCTCGGCGCGGCAGTTGCGCAGGACGTAGGCCAGCTGGTGCGACAGCACGCGCCAGTTCAGCGGCTTGACGACGAACGAGGTCGCGCCCTCGGCATAGGCGCGGTCGACCGCCACCATGTCCTCGCGGCCGGTGACCACGACCAGCGGCAGGTGCTTCAGCACCTCGTCGGCGCGGATATGGCGGATCAGTTCGAAACCGTCCATCCTCGGCATGTCGAGATCGACCAGGGCGATATCGAAACCGCCGGTCTTCAGCATCTCCAGCGCCACGACGCCGTCCTCGGCGACCTCGACCTCGACGGTCGGCGTGGCCAGGTGAACCGTGGCGAATTCGCGCAGGATCGGATCGTCGTCGGCCACCAGCACGCGCGCGCCATCGAAAGCCACGAAATGATCCGTCATTGCGACAGCACCGTCTGGCTCATGGGGCCGACGCCCTGCGGCACCGGCACGCCCGAACCGGCATAGCGGTTGTTGATGACCAGGGTCGGGCTGTTGCTCAAGGACAGGTGCTTGGCGACGATGACGCTCCAGTCGGAATCCTGGGCCACGCTGCCGCTCGACGTCACTTCCAGCGTGGCGTTGGGAATATAGATGGTGCCGAGCAGTTCCGAGACATTGCCCGACGAAATCTTGAAGGTGTTGGTGTTCTGGCGCGTGGTGGCGATCAGGAAACCGGCGAAGGGGCCCGACTTGCGCGCCGTCAGGCGGACATGCGCCTTGTCGGCGAAGTTGAAGATCTGCAAAGGCCCGAAGATCATGGCGACGTCGTCGCCGTCGATGGTCGAGTTCTCGGTCATGATCAGCCCGCCCATGAAATAGTGGTCGCCGGGCTGCAGGTGGATATGGGCGTTGCCGACCGCCAGGATCGGCAGGCAGTGCACGCCCGGCGCCACCGTGGTGTCGTTGAGGATGGGCACGACATTGCTGATCGCGCCGAGGCCGAGCCCGACATTGAGGCTGAGATTGCACGCCGAGGTCGGGTTGAGGTTCATGCCGGCGAACGGATCGTCGATGGGGATCGCGCCGCCGTTGCCCTTGGGCGACATCGGCCCGGTGGCGGTGCCCACCGCCTGGATGCGGTCGGCGCTGATCATGCCGGACGAGGCGACCGCGATATTGGTGTCGGCGTGGATCAGGCAGCCGGGCGCCCGGATCACCGAGGTGTTGGCCAGGTCGATGCCGCCTGAGTCGACCTGCAGCACGCACAGCGGCGTCTTCTGCAGGGCGTCGGCGGTCGCCGTGGCGTGGACCGTGGTGTCGCCGAGGCCGAGGAAGCCGATGATCGCCTTGTGCTGGGCGGTGCCGGTGACGGTGACCGAGTTCTTCGTCTGGTCGATGGTGGCGGTGAAGGTGGCCGGATCGCCGCCGCCCAGGTTGTCGGTTCCCGCCTGCTGCGCCGCCTGGGTCACCATGGCCAGGGTCGAGGTCGTCACCACCGACAGCCTGTCGGCGCCGGACAGGGCGGCGGCATCGACGGCGGCCTGCAGGCGGCCGTGCTCGCTGGAAATCGCCATCATTTCCATGGCGCCCGTGCCGGCCAGCATCACCGGAATCGCGGCAAGCGACACCATCAGGGTGACATTGCCCCTGCGGTTACGCGCCCAACTGGTGAAGAAACGCCCGATCATAACCCTTCCCGAACCGTCCCTTACCCTAGCATTAAGCTTTTAATATTTGTTTTCGTGGCAAGGTTAACCGCGGCCTTCGGGCCGTGCGCGAATCGTTGCAATCCAAGGTTTATGTCCAAGGCAGCCAACCCCGATACCGGTGCGCGCCGCTCGTCGATCCGGCAGCGGCTGAACCTGCTTGTCCTCGGCTCGGTGCTGTTCTCGACCCTGCCGGTGGCGGCGTGGTTCGCCGCCGAGGAAACCCAGCGCCACGCCCAGGCGCGCTGGTCCGAGATGAAGACCGCCGCCGACGTGCTGGCCTCCTCGGCCGTCGACGCCATCGAGCTGGCCGACCAGCGCCGCGCCTTCGACGACATCCGCGCCGTCGCCCGCACGCCCGGCATCGTCTATGCCCGCATCGAAACGCCCGACGGCGGCGTGCTGGCCGAAACCGGCGCCGGCGCCCGCCTGCGCAACGATGTCCGCCTCGACGCCAGCACGCCCAATCCGTCCGTCCTGGCCCTGGTCATGACGCGCAGCATCGAGGTGGCCGCGCCGATCCGCGACGGCGGCAGGACCCTCGGCAAGGTCGTGGTCGTCCACCGCGCCGACGGCCTCGGCGTCGATATCCTCTCCGCCCTGGCCGGCGTGCTCGGCATCGCCGCCGCCGCCCTCCTGCTGGCCCTGTGGGGCGCCCGCCGCCTGCAGCAGGCCATGACCCGCCCGCTGGCCGACCTGACGGCGTCCGTCGCCGCCATCACCGACAAGGGCGATTTCAGCCAGCGCGTCACGGCGCAAAGCCGGGACGAGGTCGGCGACCTGGTCGGCGGCTTCAACGCCATGCTCGACGCCATCGCCGTCCGCGACCGCAAGATCGAAGCCCAGGTGAAGGGCCTGGAATCCGAGGTCGCCGCCCGCACCGCCGACTACGTCACGGCGCGCGACGACGCCATGGCCGCCAACGCCGCCAAGTCCGACTTCCTCGCCACCATGAGCCACGAAATCCGCACGCCGATGAACGGGGTGATGGTCATGGCCGAGTTGCTGGCCGCCGAAAACCTGCCGCCCAAGGCGCGCCGCCACGCCCAGACCATCGCCAAGTCGGGCCGCTCGCTGCTGGCCGTCATCAACGACATCCTCGACTTCTCCAAGATCGAGGCCGGCAAGCTGGAGGTCGAGATCTGCGCCGTCGACGTGCTCGACATGGTCGACGATGCGCTCGGCCTCTTCCACGCCAAGGCGCGCGAGAAGGGCCTGGAACTGGTCGCCACCGCCCATCCGCAGGCCCCGCGAATCGTGCCGGCAGACCCCGTCCGCCTCGGCCAGGTGGTCGCCAACCTGCTGTCGAACGCGCTCAAGTTCACCGAAACCGGCTTTGTCATGGCCCAGGTCGAGCCCGACCCGCTGCCCGGCTACTGGCGGCTGATCGTGCGCGATTCCGGCATCGGCATCGCCCCTGAAAAGCTGGGCTCGATCTTCTCCGCCTTCACCCAGGAAGACCAGACGACGACGCGGCGCTTCGGCGGCACCGGCCTCGGCCTCTCGATCGCCCGCCGCCTGGTCGAGGCCATGGGCGGTGATATCGGCGTCGCCAGCAAACCGGGTCAAGGCACGCGCTTCATCGTCCGCCTGCCGCACGAGGCCGGCGCCGCCCCGTGCGCACCGCCATCGCTCGACGACCTGCCCGTGCCGTCGGGCGTCTCCCTGCTGCTGACCGGCGAGATGCAGCGCGCCGCCCTGACCCGCCGCCTGGAAGCCGCCGGCGCCTTCATCGGCACCTCGCATCCCGCCCTCGTCATCGCCGACAAGGCCTCGCGCATCCGCGCCGCCATCACCGCCCCGCCGGAAAAGCTGGTCCTGCTGGCCGACGCCGACGACAGCGAAGCCGACACCTGGGTACGCGAAGGCAAGGCCGCCGGCATCCTGCCCCTGCCCATCCGCCACCGCGACCTCGACGCCCTGATCGTGGCCCTGCACGACGGCACCGCCTTCACGCTCAAGGAAAACGACAGCCAGGCCGACGCGGTCGACGCCTATTACCGCGACGCCCGCGTGCTGGTCGTCGACGACGGCGAGGTCAATCGCGAAGTGGCACTCGAAGCCCTGGCCCGCTTCGGCATTTCGGCCGAGGTCGCCGAAGACGGCGAGGTGGCGCTGAAAAAGCTCGAAAACGAAGGCTTCCACCTGGTGCTGATGGACGGCTCCATGCCGGTGATGGACGGCTTCGAGGCCAGCCGCCGCCTGCGCGCCCGCGAACAGACCTCGTCCGAGCCGCGCACGCCGGTGATCGCGCTGACCGCCCACGTCGTCGGCTCGGCCGCGTCCGCCTGGCGCGAAGCCGGCATGGACGACGTGCTCTACAAGCCCTTCACCCTGCAGGGCCTGGCCGCCGTGCTGCGCACCTGGCTGCCGCCCGGCCTGGCCGAAGCCCCGCCGGTGGCCACGGCCAAAGCCGCCGCGCCTGCCCCCGTGGCCGGCGTCGAGGACGACCTGTTCGATCCCGACATCACCGCGCCCCTGATCGCCGGGCTCAAATCCGAACGCGGCGATTTCGTGCGCAAGGTCATCGGCCTTTACCGCAGCCACGCCCCCAAGGCCGCCGACGACATCGAAACGGCGCACCAGTCGGGCCGTGATGACGACGTGGCGCGCGCCGCCCATGCCCTGAAATCGATGAGCCTCAACCTCGGCGCCCGCGCCGTCTCCGAAGCGGCGGCGGTGCTGGAACGCGCCGTCCGTGTCCAGCATCGCGGCGTCATGGCCGACGAAATCGTCACCGTCCGTGTCCTGCTGGAACGCACGCTCGCCGGCCTCGACCGCATGCAGAACCTGCCGTCGCCGCCGGTCCTCGCCCCCGCCGATCCGGAACAGCGCCTCTATGAGGAACTGAAGGCCGATATCTCCAGGGGCGGCCTGTTCGAGATGCGCTACCAGCCGATCTTCGACCGCGCCGGCGCCTTCGTCATCGGCGTCGAATCCCTCGTCCGGTGGAATCGCGGCGCCCGCCCGCCGGTCGGCCCCGACGTCTTCATCCCGCTGGCCGAACGCACCGGCCTGATCGCCGACATCGGCGCCTTCGTCCGCCGGCGGGCGATGGAGCAGGCCATGCACTGGGACCCGGTGCCGATCTCGGTCAATGTGTCGCCGATCGAACTCGACAAGCCCGACTTCATCGCCTCCTTGCGCACGCTTCTGGCCGACACCGGCTTCGACCCCACGCGCCTGGTGCTCGAAATGACCGAGACGGCCTTCCTCGGCGAACCCGGCCGCGTCAAGCTGCTGTTCGAGGAAATCCGCGCCATGGGCATCAAGCTGGCGCTCGACGATTTCGGCGTCGGCTATTCCTCGCTCACCGCCCTGCACCGTTTTCCGTTCGACAAGATCAAGATCGACAAGGAATTCGTCACCGCGCTCGACGGCGAACCCAAGGCTGCGCTCGAAGCCCTGGCCATCATCCAGGCGGTCAGCGGCGTCGGCCGGGCCTTCGGCATGCAGGTGGTGGCGGAAGGCATCGAAACCCCGACCCAGCACGCCCACCTCAAGGCCGCCGGCGTCCACGCCATGCAGGGCTACCTGTTCGGCAAGCCGATCACCGCCGAAGGCTTCGCGGCGCTGATCGACAAGCCCGTGGCCAAATCGGCCTGACACCCCCCACACCCCACCTCTCCCTTTCTCCCTTCCATCTCTCCCATTCACGGGGAGAGGACGAGAGCGGAGCTTTAGCGAACGCGTAAGGGCTGAGGGGCTCAATTCCACCAGCCCTCCCCAAAGATTCCAACCACATACAGACACGGATCGCCGCTGCCCGGCGCCACGGATACCGCGCCAACTCCTCCGACCTTCGCGCCTTCCCTTTTTCTTATACCTCCCTGAAATCGAAGATTTCGGGGAGGGGGACCGCACGAGCGAACCCGAGCGAAGCGAAGGTGAGCGAGATGTGGTGGTGGGGCGTCTTGCTTCCTTCACATCACAGGCGCGGCGAACCTTATCCCCCCCTTTCCTCCACCTCTCCCCGTTCACGGGG
>FTDB01001835.1_pt1 | contig 26743 bp, 18 predicted proteins | sample 1639741 | NCBI WGS metagenome assembly FTDB01 (sample SAMEA3914869, study PRJEB12502) | metagenome | biome: forest; material: soil | place: USA | collected 2012-03-12 | depth 0.1 m | reverse complement strand
GCGCCTCCGGAACGGAATGGGGCTATAGCTCAGTTGGTAGAGCGCCTCGTTCGCAATGAGGAGGCCAGCGGTTCGAATCCGCTTAGCTCCACCATTCCGCCGGTTCTCCCATCCCCACCCTCTCCCACGGTGATGCGCGCGCAGTGTCGCGAACGCATGCATTTTCGCCCGGCCGCACTGATCGGGCGAGCCTCGACCTGCGTATACAACTTGAAGGGGCCGGCGCAGTGCACCTGAGTCAGCCCGGCATTGCATGTGCACGCGTGGACCTTTATAGCCGGCCATTGCTTGCAAGAGCACAGAGTACCGCAGGAAGTCAGTTTTCATGAGTAACGGCGACATCCACCCCATCGATCTGCACGTCGGCAACCGCGTCCGCACCCGCCGCAAATCGTTGGATATCAGCCAGACCGAGCTTGCCGCCGGCCTTGGCCTCACCTTCCAGCAGATCCAGAAGTACGAGCGCGGCCTCAACCGCATCAGCGCGTCGAAACTGTTCGAGATCAGCCGCGCGCTGAAGGCACCGATCGCCTTCTTCTTCGAGGGCTATGCGGGCCCGGCTTTCGGCGACGACCTGGAGGCAACGTCCTCGGAACAGGCGGTCAGCCATTTCCTGGCCACGCCCGAGGGCCTGGAGCTGGCGGAATGCTTTACCCGCCTGCCCTCCGCCGGCCTGCGCCGCAGCCTGCTCGACTTGGCGCGTGCCATGACGGCGGACGCGAAAGCCGCCGCGGCCTGATCAGCTTTCCGACGGCAGCGCATAGGCGATCAGCGCATCGCCCTGCGGCGTTTCCATGAAGTGGTGACCACCGGCCATGATGACGATGTATTCGCGGCCGTTCTGCGTATAGACCATCGGCGTCGCCTGGCCGCCGGCCGGCAGGGTGTCCTGCCAGACGGTCTTGCCGGTGCGGATGTCGATGGCGCGGATCTGGTTGTCGGTCGTCGCGGCGATGAAGATCAGCCCGCCGGCCGTCACCGCACCGCCGCCATTGTTCGGCGTGCCGATAGTGACCGGCAGCATCGACGGGATGCCGAACGGCCCGTTGCGGCGCGCGTCGCCGAAGGCGCGGTCCCACAGCGTCTTGCCGGTCTTCAGGTCTATGGCACGGATGCCGCCATAGGGCGGCTGTTTGCACAGCATGCCGGTCACCGGCATGCGCCAGCCGGCATTGATGATATCGGCATAGGGCGTGCCGGTCTGCGGGCCCAGGTCTTCGCCCTTGCCGGCCTTGTACTTGGGCGTGCCGACGGGGTAGACGCCGGCCTTGTCGGCCTCGGCGCGGGTCAGCAGCTTGTTGTAGTTCGGCATGTCGTTGTAGTTGGCGACGATGACGCCGCGGCGCGGGTCGAGCGCCACCGAGCCCCAATCGGACCCGCCGTTATAGCCGGGATATTCGATCCAGCGCCGACCGTGCAGCGGCGGGGTGAACCAGCCGCGATAGTCGGCCATGCGGAACTGGATGCGGCAGATCATCTGGTCGATCGGCGACATGCCCCACATATCGCTTTCCTTCAGGTCCGGCTTGCGCAGCGTGGCCCACAGCGACTGGATCTGGGTGGGCGCGCGTTCCGACGGCTCGACGCCGCCGCCCGGCGCCTTGACGGTGCCGACCGGCGTCAGCGGCTGGCCCGTGCGGCGGTCCAGCACGTAGATGTCGCCCGTCTTGCTGGGCAGGATGATGGCCGGCACCTTGCCACCGGCCGTCGGGAATTCGACCAGCGTCCCCTGGCTGCCCAGGTCGTAGTCCCAGACGTCGTTCTTCACCGTCTGGAAGACCCAGCGCGGCTTGCCGGTATGGACGTCGAGCGCGACCAGCGACGACGACACGGCCTTTTCCAGCGGCCGGCGCAGCGAGCTGTAATAGTCGGCGCCGGAATTGCCCATCGGCAGGTAGACCAGGCCCAGTTGCTCGTCGCCGGTCGGCGAGGTCCACATGTTGGGCGTGCCCTGGGTGTAGGTCTGGCCGGCCGGCGGTTCGACGGTAATGTCCGGCCGCATGACGTCCCAGGCGAAGCGCTTGGCGCCGGTGACGGCGTCATAGCCGAGGATCACGCCCGATGGCGCCCAGCGGTATTCGCCGTCCAGCACTTCGTGCCCGGTGACGATGACGCCCTGGACGATGACCGGCGGCGAGGTGATGGCGACCATCGACGGGATGACCTGGCCCATGCCTTCGGTGATATTGACCTGCCCGCCTTGACCGAAGCCTGAGCAGGTCTGGCCATTGGCGGCGTCGACGGCGACGATGCGGCCGTCCAGCGTGCCCTCGATGATGCGATCGGCGCAGGGCGTACCGGCCACGGCATTGGGCACGTGGTAATAGACGACGCTGCGGCAGGCGGTGGTGTAGGGAATATATTTCTTGCCGACCTGCGGGTCGTACATCCACTTCTTCTCGCCGGTCGTCGGATCGAGCGCGAACAGCTTGTTCATCGCTGTGCAGCCGTAGAGCGTATTGCCCACCTTCAGCGGCGTCATCTCGACGCCGTACTTTTCCGGCAGGTCGCCGGTGTGGAAGGTCCAGGCGCGCTTCAGCGTCTTGACGTTGGTCAGGTTGATCTGGTCGACATCGGCATAACGCTGGCCGCCCGGGCCGGCGCCATAGGCCGACCATTCGCCGTTGGCGGGGGTGTAGCTGGCGTCCTGATAGGCCAGGGTCGTCTGGGCGTCGGGCACCGGCAGGCCCTTGGGGTGGCTGGCCAGCCCGACCGCGACACCCAGGATGACGACGAAGGCCAGGGTACCGAGCAGGACGCCGTTGCGCTGCGACCGGCCGTCCTTGTCGTCGAGGCCCGGCAGGCTGAGCGCGACGATGACCAGCAGGATCAGCGGCCCAACCAGGCGCGGCACCAGGGCCCAGCCGTTCAGGCCGGATTCGACGAAGGCCCACAACGCGGTGAGAACGACGGTGGCGATGTAGATCCAGGCGCCCAGCGGCTTGCCGCGAGCAATGAAATAGCCGGAAGCGATCAGCGCCGTGCCGGCCAGGCCGTAGTACCAGCTACCGCCGACGACGGCCAGCCAGACCCCGCCGACGAACAGGATGGCGCCGACCAGGATCAGCAGGCCGCCGACGATGGGATTGGGCCGCCCGCCCCGAAACGTGGTGGCATCGTGCATGGGCATGGCGGTCCTCCCGGATTTTCAAGTGTATCCGGCTTAGGCACAGTCCGATAAAAAACGAATAGGCATTTTGAGAGACGTTATAAATTTACAGCGACAGGCCATGCCCCGCTCGCGGCATTGCATTCTTACGCCACACCGTTTGTCATCATGTCCATGGCAAGAATGGGTTGGCTTTTCATGACCTTGGCGCTGGCCGGATGCGTCGCGCGGACGAGCGTCGCCCCAAGGCCGCTGGATATTCGCGGCCACCTGCCCGATCTGCATTTCCGGCTGATCGACGACACCGGACGCCTGGTCGATGCCACGGCGTTTCGCGGCCAGACGACCCTCGTCTATTTCGGCTATAGCGGCTGCGGCGCCGAATGCCCGGTGACCCTGGCGCGGCTGGCGGAGATGACGCGGCGCGCCCAGGCCACCCGCGTCCTGTTCGTCACCGTGACACCGGAGATCGACCGGCCGGCCGTCTTGCGGGCTTACCTCAGCCATTTCGATCCCGCCCACATGACGGGCCTGACCGGCCGGACGACGGAGGCCCGGCAGCTGGCCCGCGACCTGCGCGCCGCCTGGCCGCAGCCGGGCGGCACCAGCCATGGCGACCTGGTCTACGTCTTCGATGGCCAGGGCCGCGCCCGCTTCCTGATCGCGCCGGACGATGCCGACAGCGACATCGTCCGCGCCTTGCAGCAGGTGGCGCATGATTGAGCTGTTGCTGCCGTGGGAGCCGTCCTTGACGATCCTGGCCGCCATGGCCGGGACGGCGGCGGCCTATCTGACCGGCGCGCGGCGAACCGCGCCGCCGGTGGGACGGCAGGTCCTGTTCTGGGCGGGGTGGGTCCTGTTCTACGCCGCCCTGCAGACGCATTTCGATTACTATGCCGAGCACGCCTTTTCGGTCGGCCAGGCGCAGCACGTCCTGCTGCATCATATGGCGCCGTTCCTGATGGTGCTGGCCCGGCCGGGCGAAACCTTGATGGCCGGGCTGCCCGCCGTCCCGCGGCGCTGGATCGCGCGTTTCTTCGCCTGGCCGGCGCTTAAGATATTCGGCCATCCGGCGGTCGCCGGTATCTTGTTCTGTACACTGATCATCGTCTGGCTGATCCCCGGCGTGCACCTCTACGCCATGCTCGACGCGCGGCTATACCGGCTGATGGTGATCAGCATGGCGGTCAACGGGCTGATGTTCTGGCAGGTCGCGCTGTATGGCCAGGCCGCCCTGCCCGCGCGCCTCGCCATGCTCATCGCCGTCGTCCCGCCGCAGATCGCGCTGGGCGCCGCCCTGACCCTGTCCGGCCAGGTCGTCTATCCGCTGTACAGGCTGTGCGGCCTGGCCTTCGGGTTGACCGCGCTCGACGACCAGCACCTGGGCGGCATGGCGCTGTGGCTGTCCAGCGGCATGATGAGCGCCCTGGCCATCCTGATCATCTTGCCGCGGTTATGGACGGGACGGACTGCGCCGGCTGCCCCTTGAGCGCCTTGCGCCGTTTCGCCACGTCGCGCGACGTCACGGCCGGGGCAGATGCGCCGAAGTCCTGGCGGATGAAGCTCGCCACATCGGCCAGTTCGCGGTCGGTCAGTCGCTCGAAGCCCGGCATATATTGCGGTGGCGGCCCGTCGTTGAGCTGCGCCGTGCGCCCGCCCTTCAGGAGGATGCGCACGACCGAGGTCGGATCGGCCGACACCACCGCCGGATTGCCGGCCAATGCCGGCGCCTTGTCGCTTCCCTGCCCGCTTAGCCCGTGGCACCGCGCGCAGGCCGAGGCGTAGATCCCCGCCCCCGGCCGTTCGCGACCGGCGACCGGTGGCGTGACAGGCGGGGCTCTCCGCGTCGCCGGCAGGGACTTCAGGTAGTGGGCGATGGCCAGCCGGTCGGCGTCCGTCATGTACTGGCTGGAATTCTCGACCACCTGGGTCATGCTGCCGAAGGCCGCCGCGTTCGCCCCGTGACCGGTCTTGAGAAAGGCGGCGATGTCGGCTTCGCGCCACCGGCCAAGCCCGGTATCGCTGTCGCCGCGCAGGTTAGGCGCATGCCAGTTGTCGAGGGTGCCGCCGGCCAGGAAGGTTGCCGCATCCGATGTCGTGCCGCGCTCGTTATAGGCTGCCCCGCGCGGCGTATGGCAGGCGCCGCAGTGGCCCAGGGTCTGGACCAGATAGGCGCCACGCGCCCATTGCGCGTCCGGCGATGGCTTCGGCGTCGTTTTGGGCGCGAAGACCAGATTCCATAGCGTCAGACCCCAGCGCTGGTTCAGCGGAAACGGCAGGTGGGTCTGCGCCGGCCGGACGTGGACCGGTGCGACCTGGTGCTCGAAATAGTCGTAAAGCGCGGCCATGTCGGCGTCCGAGGTCGCCGAGAACGAGACATAGGGCATGGCGGGATAGAGAGGATGGCCGTCCTTCGCCACGCCCTGGCGCACGGCGCGCTTGAAGTCGTCGAGGTTATAGGCGCCGATGCCGTACTGCTTGTCTGGTGTGATATTGGTGGAATAGATGGCGCCGAACGGCGAATTGATAGCCAGCCCGCCGGCATAGTTGGGCTTGCCCGGCGCGGTATGGCACGACACGCAGTCGCCGACGCGCGCCAGATACTCCCCGCGCGTCATCTGCGCCGCCGCGATGCCGGGCACCAGCCACAGCAGTACGATCCACCACGCCCTCAGCATGATGTCACCAGGATCGCCGCCATAACGCCATAGAGCGAGGCGGCGCCGAACAGGCCGCTCGACAACATGCCGAGCACCGCCAGGAACCGCGCCCGGCCTTCGCCGATGTCGACGGCCTGGGCCCGGCCGCCAGGGGCTTCGGCGCGCGTCCTGCGCCACGACTGGAAGGCCAGCCACCCGCACGCGCCGGCGATGGCGATCGCCACGACGCTGGCTGCGGCCATGGGCGGGCGCCCGGAGCAGCCCGGCCAGACGAGGCTGACGCTCATCACCACGACCCAGGCCAGGGGCGCGCCACCCAGGCCCGCCAGGGTGCGCCAGCCGGAAGTGTGATGGCGATGCGGCGCCGGATGCGGGGCGGATCTAGGCGACATGGGGCAATCCGTACATCAGCGAGAAGATGACCAGCCAGACGGCGTCGACGAAGTGCCAGTAAAGGGCAGCGATGGTCAGGATTTCGCGCCTGGCCTGGGTCACGCGGCGCATCGCGATCCACAGCCAGACCAGGGCCAGGCTGACCACCCCGACGACGACGTGGGCCATGTGAAAGCCGGTGATGGTGAAGAAGAGGGAGCCGTAGGTGTGGCTGCGCACATCGTAGGGCTTGCCGGCCCATTCGTGGAGCTGGATGGCGACGAAGACGATGCCGAGACCGATGGCGGCGGCCAGCAGGCCGAGCGCCGGGACGCGCTTGTTGTGCTTCAGGCTTTGCTCGCAAAAGCCGACGCAGACGCTGCTGGAAACCAGCAAGACGGTGTTGATGATGGGATAGAGCAGGTCAGGCGGGCCGTCGGCCGGCCAGCGCGACGGCGATTGCAGGCCGAGGATGGCGTAGCTGAGGATCAGGTAGCCGAACAGCGACGCCTCGGTGACGATCAGCGTCCATACGCCCCAGCGTCCCGTCGACAATGGCCCCTTGCCGACCGGCAGCGGCTTTTGCAACAGCAGGTCCTCAGTCATGACGGATCTCCTTCGGCGGCCACAGCCACAGCACGATGGCCCCCGCGGTCACCGCCGCCCCTGCCCCGGCCAGGAGCCACAAGTGCAGCAGCAGCCCGGTGAAGATCGCCGTGGCGCCGGCCGACAGGATGAACGGCGCATAGGAATCGCCAGGCATGGCCAGGATGATGTTGGGCTCGGCGTCGAGCGCCGTGGTGCCGATGGTCTCGCGGCCGTGCAGAAGCGTATAGCCTTCGTCGAGGCGCGAGCGGCCTTCGGCGTCCTGGAGGCGGTCCTCCCAGAGCGGGTGGCGGCTGCCGATCACCGGGATGACGGCGAAATTATAGGCTGGCGGCGGTGACGGCGTCGCCCACTCCAGCGTCGCCGCGTCCCACGGATTGTCGCCGGCCGGCTTGCCGCGTTGCAGGGAGATGAAGATGTCGGCCAGGAACAGCAGGATACCGAAGGCGAACAGGAAGGCGCCGGCCGACACCACCATGTTGAGCGTGCTCCAGCCCATGTCCGGCGCGTAGGTGTAGATGCGCCGCGGCATGCCCAGCAGGCCCAGCACGTGCATCGGGAAGAAGGCCAGGTTGAAGCCGGTGAACATCACCCAGAAGGCCACCTGGCCCAGGCGCTCATTGGTCATGCGCCCGGTGAACTTGGGGAACCAGTAGACGATGCCGCCCAGCACCGGGAAGACGTTGATGCCCAGCAGGACGTAGTGCAGGTGGGCGACGACGAAATAGGTCTCGTTGAGCTGCCAGTCGAGCGACACGGCGGCCGTCATCACCCCCGACACACCGCCGACGACGAAGACCACCACGAAAGAGGCGAAGTAGAGGAACGGTACCTTGAACACCGGATTGCCGCCCCAGATGGTGGCGATCCAGGCGAAGACCGCGACCGCCGACGGGATGGCGATGACCAGGCTGGCGGCGCCGAAGAAGGAGAGCGGCAGGGACGGCATGCCGGTGGCGAACATGTGGTGGATCCACACCTCGAAGCCGACCATCATCGTCGCCATGGTGGCCAGGGCGACGGCCGAATAGGCGACCAGCGGCCGGCGGCAGAAGGTCGGCAGGGCGTCCGAGACGATACCCATGGCCGGCAGCACGACGACATAGACCCACGGGTGGGCGAAGATCCAGAACAGATGCTGCCACAGCAAGGCCTGGCCGCCGCGCGTGCTGTCGAAGATGTGGGTGCCGACATTGCGGTCCATCCACAGCAGGAAGAAGGCCAGGCTGACCGACGGGATAACCAGCAGGTTGGCGACCGACGCGGTCAGCGTCCCCCACACCAGGATCGGCATGCGGTTCAGCGACATGCCGGGCGCACGCAGGCGGAACAGGGTGACGACGAAGTTGGCGGCGCCGACCGTGGTCGACAGCCCCAGCAGGACCATGCCCAGGGCATAGACGTCGATGTTCAGCCCCGTGTCGTAGACCGGTCCCGACAGGGGCACGTAGTTGAACCAGCCTGCGTCGGGCGCGATGCCGAACGCGAACGCCGCATAGAGGAACAGGCCCGCCGCCAGGAACAGCCAGTAGGACAAGGCGTTCAGCCGTGGGAACGCCATATCGCGCGAGCCCAGCATCAACGGCCACAGATAGTTGGAAAAACCCGACAGCACCGGCGAGGCATAGAGGAAGATCATCGTCACGCCGTGCATGGTGAAGAGCTGGTTATAGGCTTCGGGCGACAGCAGGTGGCCGTTGGGCCGCGCCAGTTGCGCGCGCAGCAGCAGCGCCTCGCTGCCGCCCAGCAGCAGGAAGACGAAGGCGGTGACGATGTAGCGCAGCCCGATCACCTTATGGTCGACGCACGACAGCCAGCCGCGCCAGCCGGGCTCCGTTTCCCAGATTTCGGCCAGCCGCTTTTCGTCCGCGGAGCCACGGGCAATCCGGCCGATTTCGGGAATGCGGGTGGCGGCCATGGTTACCTCAGGCTTTGCAGATAGGCGGCAAGGTCGGCGCGCTCGGCCGAGGTCAGCACGGTGTCGGGCATCTGGGCGCCGGGTTTCAGCGCCTGCGGATGCTCGACCCAGGCCATGAGGTTTTCGGGCGTCGCCGGCATCAGCCCGGCGGCGATCGTCCGCCGCGACATCAGGTGCGTCAGGTCGGGCCCGTGCGTGCCGCCGGCCGCCGTGCCGCGCACCGTATGGCAACCGCCACAGCGATCGGCGAACAGGGCCTCGCCCGGCATGCCGGTGGTGGCCACCGGCTGGGCTTGCGCCGCGCGCCAGGCGGCATAGTCGGCGGGACTTTGCGCGACGACCTCGACCGCCATGTGGGCGTGCTGCAAGCCGCAGAACTGCGTGCACTGGCCGCGATAGACGCCGGGTTTATCGGCCTGCAGCCACTGATGGTTGGTCTGGCCCGGGATCATCTGCGTCTTGCCGGCCAGCTGCGGCACCCAGAAGGCGTGGATGACGTCGGCCGAATTCAGCGTCAGCATCACCGGCACGCCGGTCGGGATGTGGATCTCGTTGGCGGTAACGAAGTCGCCGTAGTCGGCGCGCCACCACCAGTCATAACCGGTGACGGCGATAGTCAGGGCCGGCGTCTTCGGCGGGGCGGCGACACTTTCCAGCGCCACCAGGGCGTAGACCGCCATGCCGGTCAGCACGACGACCGAGGTCCCGGTGCCGAACAGCATCCAGTACAATCCCTGGTCCTCGCGCATCACGCTTGCCGCCTTGCGCCGGCGGACGATGCCGCCGACCACCAGCCCGGCAACGACCACGCACACCCCCAGGCAGATCGCGCCGAACACCCAGTCGAGCCCCAGGGTCGGGCGCGCCGCCGGACCGGCCGCGCTCAGCACATATTGCAGCGGGAAACGAGGGGTTTGCATGACGCGCGGTCACCAGAATGCGGTACCATCTGGCTAAAGGGCGGGTCATAAAAAACCAATGCCCGCAGGGGCGGCCCGAAGGCAAGGACGGCTTAATGCCGGGCGGACGGGCGCCGCCGCGCCCGCGCCGCAAAAGGGTTTCCGAAAGCTGAATAAGTATTCAAATTTCAGGAAATAGATCACTAAGGATTTTATCGTATCGTGGCTTACGACCCCCAATCTGCCTTCGGGCGGACATAAAGAAATCCGGTCCGAGCAGGTTCGAAACCAAGTGTACCCGCGTTTTAAAAATACCGCCGACGCCCCCGTATCGTCAGCCGGCAAGCGGCTCATCGCCGTTCCCCTGACATCGCTCGACCTCGCCGCCGCCGAGGCCGCCCGCCCGGAAGCGCCGAAGGCGGCGCGCGGCTGGTTCCGCTATGTCAATCTGAAGATCGAATCCGCCGTCTTCCTGCTGATCGTCCTCACCTTCGCCGCCGTGCTCGGCGAAAACGCCATCACCCGCCAGCAGCTGGTCCTGACGCCGCGCTCGGGCCAGTATCTGCCCTACGCCTATACCGACACGGAAAGCGGCGGAAAATCGTCCATCCGCGTCGATCCGGCCCAGCCGATGTCGTGGAGTTGCACCCTGGCGACGGGGTTCGCCTATCCCTATTGCGGCTACGGCCTGCAGTTCGACAGCTCCAAGACCGGCAAGGGGCTCGACTTTTCGCACTATTCGGACGTCACCATCCGGCTGGTCTATCACGGCGCCGGCAACCACCTGAAACTGCTGGTCAAGAACTACATTCCGGCCAATCTCAAGGGCCGGGCCAAGGAAGACGTCCTGCCCATGGCCGCGGAGTTCGACGTCGTCAATGGCGTCAACGAAATCCACCTGAAGAAGGACGAGCTGTTCACCGAACGCTGGTGGATCCGCAACTATAATTTCACCCTGAACGAAGCCCGGCCGGAGCTCGACAATATCAAGGCCATCGTCATCAATTCGGGCAGCGGCACGCCGCCCGGCACGTTCGACGTCAAGGTGCAGAGCATCGAATTCCAGGGCACCTACCTGTCGACCCAGCAGTGGTACCTGATCATCCTGGGTGTGTGGCTGGTCGCCACCGGCGCCTTCCTGGTCCACCGCTTCCTGCTGATGCGCCGCCGCTACGAACAGCACCGCCAGGTGCAGGACCAGGAAAGCGAGGCCCTGGCCGCCGCCCGCGCCGCCGCCGAGGCCGCCTCCGCCGCCAAGTCGCAATTCCTGGCCAATATGAGCCACGAACTGCGCACGCCGCTGAACGCCATACTGGGCTATGCCGAACTGCTGAAGAAGGGCGACCTGACCGGCGAGCAGCAGGCCACCGCCATCGACACGATCCAGCAAAGCGGCGAACACCTGCTGACCATGATCAGCGACGTGCTCGATATCGCCAAGGTCGAGGCCGGCAAGATGGAGCTGCTCGACGGGCCGTTCGACATCCGGACCTGCGTCACCACGGTCGCCGAGATGATCCGCCTGCGCGCCGAGGACAAGGGCCTGCGCTTCGTCTCGATCGTCGCGCCCGAAGTGCCGCACGACGTGATCGCCGACCAAAAGCGCGTGCGCCAGGTGCTGATCAACCTGCTGGCCAATGCCGTGAAATTCACCGCCGCCGGCGAGGTCCGCCTCGAAGTCTCGGCCACGCCCGGCGACGGCGACACCGTGCGCCTGCGCTTCGACGTCATCGATACCGGCGTCGGCATCCCGCGCGACCAGATCAACCGCATCTTCCGGCCGTTCGAACAGGTCGGCAACGCCATCGACCGCAGTGGCGGCACGGGGCTGGGCCTCAGCATTACGGCGCAGATCGTGCGCATGATGCACGGCGACATCTCCGTCGACAGCGCGCCCGGCGCCGGCAGCCGCTTCACCGTCGACGTACCGCTGCGCCTGTCGTCCGCCACGGCCCCGATCGAAGAAAAGCCCGCCGTGACTGCCCCGCCCGATGACCAGCCCCGGCTGATCGCGCCGGCGGGCGAGGTCCTGGACCGGCTGCTGGTCCTGGCGCGCGCCGGCAATCTGGGGGCCATCCGCAAGGAAATCCACGCCATCCAGGCCATGGGCCCGCAATATCACGGCTTCGCCGAACGCCTCGATGCCCTGGCCGCCGCCTGGCAGTCGCCGGCCGTCCTGCGGCTGATCGAACAATGCGCCCAGGACAGGAGCGCCGCATGACCGCCGTTCTCGAATCCCCCGCGCCGCGCATCCTGGTCGTCGACGACAACCCGACCAATCTCGGCGTCCTGGTCAGCCACCTCGAACGCCATGGCTACGAAGTCCTGGTGGCGCTGGGCGGGCTCGAAGCCCTCGACCGCATCGGCTTCGCCAGGCCGGACCTGATCCTGCTCGACGTCATGATGCCCGACCTCGACGGCTTCGAAACCTGCCGCCGCCTGAAGGCGCGCGACGACAGCCGCCACATCCCGGTCATCTTCATGACCGCGCTGACCGATGTCGACAGCCGCGTGACGGCCTTCGCCGCCGGCGGCGTCGACTGCGTCAGCAAGCCGTTCCAGATCGAGGAGCTGATGGCGCGGGTGCGCACCCACCTGGCGCTGCGCCAGGCCCAGATCGCCCTGCACGATTCCGAGGTCCGCCATCGCCGCCTGTTCGAAACGGCCGGCGACGGCATCCTGGTGCTCGACTGCGACGACGGCACGGTCGTCGACCTGAACAGCCAGTGCGGCCATATGCTGAGCTGCGATATCCCGCCCATGCGCGGCCGGCGCGTTGAGGACGTGCCGCTGCTTCAGGCCCAGGGCGGCCGCGCCATCATCGACGCCCTGCGCCGCACCGGCCAGGTCAAGTGGGACGAATGGACGTGGGAAAAGCCCGACGGCACCGCGGTATGCGTCGAGGTCGTGGCCACTACCTATGCGGCCCAGGACCGGCTGATGGCGCAATGCACCTTCCGCGACATCCGCGCGCGCAAGGACGCCGAGGCGCGTGTACGTTACCTGGCCCTGCACGACGCCCTGACCGGCCTGCCCAACCGCACCCTGCTGATGGACCGCCTGACCCAGGCGATCGCCCAGGCGCGCCGCGACGGCACCCAGGTCGGCCTGCTGCTGCTCGACCTCGACCATTTCAAGCACATCAATGACAGCCTCGGCCACTTCGTCGGCGACGGCCTGCTGGAACAGGTGTCGAAGCGCCTGCGCGGCGTGCTGCGCGAAAGTGATACGCCGGCCCGCCTGGGCGGCGACGAGTTCGTCATCGCGGCGGCGCAGCTGGCCGGACCCGTCGATGCCGAAGCCCTGGCCCAGCGCGTGCTCGACGCCATGGCCCCCGACTTCCGCGTCGACGGCTATACGTTGAGCGTCGGCACCAGTATCGGCATCAGCCTCTATCCTTCCGACGGCGACAATCCCGCCGCCCTGCTGCAGGCCGCCGACACCGCCATGTACCAGGCCAAGAAGAAGGGCCGCGGCACCTACCGCCTGTTCACCCGCGACCTCAGCATGGCCGCCGAACGCTGGCACGCCCTGTCGAACGACCTGCACGGCGCCTGCGAACGCGGCGAGTTCGTGCTGCATTACCAGCCGCAATACCGCGTCGACGGCACGGGCGACCAGGCCCGCGTCAGCGGCATGGAAGCCCTGCTGCGCTGGCGCCACCCGACCGAGGGCCTGATCGAGCCGGCCCTGTTCATTCCGCTGCTGGAAGAACACGGCCGCATGGTCGAGACCGGCCGCTGGGTGCTGCGCACCGCCTGCGCCCAGAACGCCGCCTGGCAGGCCCAGGGCCTGCCGCCGGTGCGCGTCGCCGTCAACCTGTCGGCTCAGCAATTCTATCGCGGCGACATCGTGCGCACGGTGCGCGAGGCGCTCGACGAATCCGGCCTGGCGCCGGAATGGCTGGAGCTGGAGCTGACCGAAAGCCTGACGCTCGACGACACCGAGGCGACGTTGCAGATCATGCAGGCGCTGAAGGCCATGGGCGTGAAACTGTCGCTCGACGATTTCGGCACGGGCTGGTCGTCGCTGGCCTATCTCAAGCGCTTCCCGCTCGACCGCATCAAGATCGACCGCGCCTTCGTGCGCGACATCCCCGGCGACGCCTCGACTGCCGCCATCGTGCGCAACATCCTCGACCTGACGCGGCTGCTGAACCTCGACTGCGTCGCCGAGGGCGTGGAGACGCAGGCCCAGCTGCAATACCTGCGCGACTGCCAGTGCCCGGAGATCCAGGGCTTCCTGTTCAGCCGCCCGCTCGAAGCCTCGGCCATTCCCGACCTGCTCTCGGGCCCGGTGCGCCTGGCCGCCTGACCGGGTAAAGAGCTCGACAAGACCTGCCGTTTAACCGATATCTCTCCTCCCCATTTTGTTAAAATGGGGAGCGACGCGCCCCTGCGGGCTTGCGATGCCATCTCCCCATCGTGACACGATGGGGAGGAGAAAGAGGGGGCCGATGAAACGTCTATTATGCCTGCTACCATTGCTGCTTGCTGGCCAGGCTCACGCCCAGACCGCGCCCGGGGAAGGTTTCCACGTCGAGCGCTATGCCGTCTCGCTGCAACCGGACGCCGTGCGCAAGTCGGTGTCCGGCCGCGAAACCATCGTCGTAACCGCTGCCACTAACACCCTGTCGCGCCTGGCTTTTTCGGCCAATGCCTTGCAAATCACCTCAGCCACCGCCAATGGCCGGCCGGTCGACGTGAGCTCGACCCGCAACGGCGTGGTCTTCACCCTGGCCCGTCCGCTGGCCAAGGGGCAAAAGGCCACCCTGCGTTTCCACATGGCCGGAACGCCGGCGCGCGGCATGACCGCCACCGGCGGCGGACTGTACACCAGCTATTTCGCCTGCGACTGGATGGTCTGCCTTCAGGACATGCCGGGCGACAAGGCCGGTTTCGCCCTCGACCTGACCGTCCCCAGGGGCTGGACGGCCGTCGGCGTCGGCCGCGAACAGGCGAGCCACTCCCTGCCCCACGACATGACCCTGCACCGCTGGCGGTCGACGCGGCCCTATTCCGCCTATCTCTACGCCTTCGCCGCCGGACCGTTTCCGCAGCGATCCCTGTCAACGCCACAGGGCCAACTGGAATATATCGACGCCACCGGCATGGACGCGGAGCTGGGGCAGAGCTTCGCCGGAACGCCGTCCATCGCCGCCTTCCTGTCCGACAAGGCGGGCGTTTCCCTGCCCGACCAGCGCTATATCCAGGTCCTGGTGCCCGGCGACGACGCTCAGGAATCCGCTTCCTTCTCCCTGATCGGCCGCCTGCCGCTGGCCCGCGACCGCGCCGATCCGGCTTCCGCCTGGGTCGTCGCCCATGAAATGGCGCACCAGTGGTGGGGCAATCTGGTCACCTGCGCCTCGTGGCGCGAACTGTGGCTCGACGAAGGCGTCACGACCTTCATGGTCGCCGCCTGGCAGCAGCACGAAAACGGCGACGGCGCCTATCGCGCCGCGCTGGACGTCGCCCGCGCCCGCCTGGCCAGGGCGCGCGCCGCCGGTTACGACAAGCCGCTGGCCTGGGACGGCCAGTACCCGTCGCTCGGCCAGCGCCGCGCCGTCCAGTACAGCAAGGGCGCCCTGTTCCTGGCCGAACTGCGCCAGCAACTGGGCGATGACGCCTTCTGGCAGGGCCTGCGCATATTTACGCAAAGCCACGCCGGCGGCACGGTGACCAGCCACGACTTCCAGGCGGCGATGGAGACCGCCAGTCGCCGCGACCTGACAGCCGTGTTCAGGCAATGGGTCTATGGCGACGACGCGCCGGCGACGTGAGCCCCGCTACTCCCCGCCGGCCGCGACCAGGGCCACCGTATTGTTCAGCTGGGTGATTTCCTGGACGTTGCCCAGCGTCACACGCACCTGGCCGGTTTTGATGTCGAAGCGCGCCGGAACGCTCAGCGACACCTTGGCCGTATGTGGCTTGAGGTCGGATGGCGCCGCCAGGACCGGCGTCGCGGCGGTGGCCACAACATGGCCCGAGGCGTCGACCAGTTCGACCTTGCCGGCCGGCGCCGGTTTGGCCCCAAGGCTGTGCACGGTCACGGCGACGCTCCCCTTCGACACCACGACGTCAGCCTTGCCGATGGCCAGGTCCGGGCGGTCCTGGACCGGCGTGCCCGGCGTCTTCAGCGTCAGCTCGATGACATTGGCGCCCGGCGCGAAGGTCACCGGCAGACCGACCGTCTTCTCGAACGCCACGGACGAGGTCACGGCATCGGCGCCGAGATTGTCCTTGTCGTCGCCCTTGCCCGTCTTCATCTCCCACTGGCCGGAAGCGACGTTCCACCCGGTCATCGTGGCCTTCACCGCATGATCGGCGGTGTTGAAGGCGATGATCTTGACGTGGTCGCGCGCCGGCGTCGGCACCAGGATAGCGACATTGACCGCATCTTCCGGACCGGCAAAGGCCCAGCTGACCGTCGCGCCCGGATAGATGTTGCCGCGCGTCAGCGCGATGCCGCCCAGGCGGGCGCGTTGCAGGTATTCGTTGTCGAGCTCAACGCGGTCGGTCCACCAATGGCCCTCGGTCTGGGTGTACATGGTGGTCGCCGCCTTGCGCATGTCAGCGCCGTAGAGGTCTTCCAGGTACTTCTTGTCGCCGGTCAGCTCCCACGCGACATAGGCTTCGATGCCCCCACCGCCGCCCTTGGCCTTGCGCACCGCCGCCTGGCCCCACGTATCCTGCTTGCCCAGCACGGTGACCAAGTCCTCGTTCAGGTTGTTCAGCGGGCGGATATTGTCCTTGTCCGCCTTGATGCGCGCGCCGCCGACGCTGACCGAATCCTGCGACGAGGCGTGCTCGACCGAGGCGGTGATCGGATCGAGATACTTCTTGTCGCCCGTCCAGCGATAGGACGCCCACATCAGTTGCATCGGCGTCGAGCCCGCCGGCAGGTCGCCGCGCGTCGCGTCGGTGCGCCAGTTGATCTCGTCCGGGAAGGTCTTGATGCCGGCAGCGTCGGTCTTTTCGTGGGCCAGGATGCCGTCGGACAGGCCGATGACGTACGTCTTACCCGTGGCGTCGCCGTTGAAATCGGTCATCAGCACGCCCGGGTGCAGCACCAGGTTCGAGTAATACTTGCCCCACTCGAACGGGCCTTCGCGGTAGCTGTCGCTGCCGCTGAACCAGTTGGTGGTGAAGTGCATGTGCCCGGCCGGATTGACCGCGATGATGCGGTAATAGGCGGCGACCGTGGTCATCAGCCGCTCGACCACCTTCGGGTCGCCGTAGTTGAGGTACATGGCCTCGGAATTGGTGTTGATGCCGTCCTCGTACGAATGCAGTTCGTCCAGCATCAGGGTCGACAGCCCGTTGGTGAACATGCCGTTCTTATAGACGGCGTCGGCCACCCGCATCTGCGACAGGCGCAGCTTTTCGGTATCGACGCCCATCAGGGCCAGGCCCGGCCATTGTTCGACCAGGTCGCTGTCGTCCGACAGACCGCCGCCGAAGTCGCCATAGTCCGACTGGCGGTTGTCGATCCACCAGTTGACGAAGTGGCGGACGTTCTTCAGGTCCTCCAGCTGGCGGAAGGCCCAGGTCGGCACGCCGGCCGGCGCCGCGGGCATGGTGTAAGGCAGCTTGTCCTGACTGTTGAACGAGATGTCGGCCCAGTATTCGCGGGCGATCAGGTTGTCCGGATCGACGCGCAGCCAGTCACCGGCGTCGGCGACGACGCGTTCGTATAGCTTTTCGCGTTTGCTGGCCGTGTGCTCCTCGACCAGGAAGCCCCAATTGTCCTTGACCTCGGCGAAGCGGTCGGCGACGTGTTCCTTCAGCGCCTCGGCGCGCGGCTTGTAGACCAGGCGGATCTTGGCCCCGTCCAGCGACGCGGCGTTGAAGTCCTGGCCGCCGCCGGCGAAGGTCAGGTAGAAGCTCTTGTTGGGCAGGATGCGGTCGCGCAGGTCCAGCCACACGGTGCGCGCCTCACCGGGCTTTACCGCCACGGTGACGTCCATCATGTTCCGCTCGGGCCACAGCGGGTCCTTGACCTGGATGTTCAGCGGGAACAGGCCGTTCAGGGTCGGCTTGACCTTCAGCGCCGGGATGTCGATGGCGATGCCGTCCAGCCCGTCGTGCATGTTTTCCCAGCCATAGCCCCACGAGCGGTAGAGCATCAGGTCGGCCGGCGACGCGCCGTACTCATAGGGGATCAGCACATGGACCAGGGGCAGCTTCGCGCCATCGTCCTTCGGCTTCGGCCGCGACGGCGCGGCGTCGGGCAGCGCCACCACCGTCTGGCGTTCGTCCGGCGCATAGCGGCCGGCGATGAAGGCGTTGAGATCGTTCAGGTCCGGCGAGTCGGCGGCGGCATTGGCGCGCACCGTATAGCTTTGGGTCACCGTGCCCTGCGGCACCGCGCCGGCATGGATGTCGTAGGCCGAGATTTCCTGGATCGGCGTTTCCTGGGCGATGTTGTTGAAGCGCAAGACGCCGCCGGTCATGTCCTTGAACTGGTAATAGGTCTTTTCCTGGTCCTTGGCGCGCGTGGCGATCTCGGCGGGTTTGGCCTTGTCGTCGGCCGCCCAGGTCAGATCGCCATAGGCCGCGCCCGTCAGTTCGACGTGGTTCCACGGCTCGTTCGGCAGGGTCAGGGTCAGGGTCTTGCCGCCGTCGACATAGACGTTCCAGTCGGGCAGCGGGAAGTAGTCGTTGCGACCCGGCAGGCGCGAGCGGTTATAGACGCCGGGCCAGGTCGTCTCACTGATCCCGTCCGTCGCCTTGTACATGAATTCCTTGATGTCCTTGGCGTCGGCGAACTCGACCTTGCGGATCGTCGTCACCGGATCGGTCAGCGCCACCGGCGCGTCGCCCGGCCGGTTCCAGCCGTAGCGCAGGTTCCATTCGGCCAGCGTCGCCGGATTGGACAGGTCGCCGGCCGGCTGGGCCGCCACCTCAGGCGCCTGGTTCTTCGCCAAAGCGGCGACCTCGGCGTCGCTCAGCATATGGTCGTAGATGCGCAGTTCGTCGTAATCGGACCCGCGCATGAAGTTGTAGCGGCTCATCACCTGGTGCGGGCTGACGGCGCGGCTGGCCGTGCCGAACTGGTCTAGGCCGGTGTCGAGCACCGCCACCTGGTCCTTGTGCGCCACAGCCTTGCCGTTGACGTAGAGGGTGATGCCCTTCGTCTCGTCCCACGATACGGCGATATGCGTCCAGGCGTCGGGCTTGGGCAGGTCGTCGAGCTTGAACGACAGCCGCACGCGCGCCAGGTTGTCGTCGGTGACGAAGGCGTCGTAGCCGTGGCCGTTATAGTCGATGCGCAGCCATACCATGTCCCAGGAGGTGTGGTCGGCATAACCGACGCGGAACAGCACGAAGGGCGCGCGGCCGACCGGCGTGCGCGAGCGCCAGAAGAAGGACACCGTGCCGCGCTGGGCGTAGATATTGCCCGGCGCCTTCCAGCTCAGCACGTGGTCGTCGGCGGTGGAAAACGCGCTTCCCGCGTATCCATTGGGCACGATGTCGACCTTGCTGGCGAAGTTCGGCACCGCCTCGCCCTTGGCGTAGTCGGCGGTCAGGTTCTTGTCGGCGGAAAGATGGAACAGCAGCCCGGTATTATCGGCGGCGCGGGTTGCGGCGGGCGTTAGCGCTATCAGGCTGGCGCACAGGGCCAGAGCGGCTTTGCGCCGATACATGGTTTGCATGGTTTCTTCCCTTTTGACCCGGCTTGTGGCGCGCCGGAACTTTCTTGGCGTCCTGCGCGCCACGCGGCTGCAAGACACCGGTGTCATAACACGGCTGAAACGCTTCGCAAAGGGCCCGGCCCCGGCATTTTTTTCGATGCCGGCTTATTCGGTGAAGAAGCGGTACAGGCTGGTGTGACGATAGACCTCGCCGGGGTTCAGCCGCGCGCTGGGGAAGGTCGGCCGGTTGGGCGCGTCGGGGAAGTGCTGGGTTTCCAGGGCTACGCCATCGCCCTGGCGGTAGGCGCGCCCGCCCTTGCCGATCAGGGTGCCGTCGAAGAAGTTGGCGGTGTAAAGCTGCACGCCGGGCTTGGTCGTCGCTATCTCGACGCCGCGCCCGCTCTTCGCATCGTAAAGGCGCGCCGCCGGTTTGGGCGCGTTCGTCACCCCGCCGCGCAGGGCGAAGTTGTGGTCATAGCCACGGCCGAGGCGGATCTGGGCGTCGTGGGCGTCGCGCACGCCGTCGTCCAGCCGGCGGGCCGTGCGGAAGTCGAAGGGCGTGCCGGCGACCGCGTGGCGCTCGCCCGTCGGGATCAGGGTAGCATTGACCGGGATGAAGTCGTCGGCATGGACCGTCAGTTCGGCATCCAGCGCATAGCCGCCGCCGCGCAGGTTATAGAGCGCGTGGTTGGTCAGGCTGACCACCGTCGCCCTGTCGGTCGTCGCCACATAGTCGATGGCCAGGACGTTGTCGCGGCCCAGCCGGTAGGTCACCGCGACGTCGAGATTGCCGGGAAAGCCCTCCTCGCCGTCCGGGCTGAGGCGCGACAGCCGGACCGACGCTGCGTCGGCATCGGCAAGCGGGGCATCCATTACCCACAGCCTTTTGTCGAAGCCGCCCTGCCCCCCGTGCAGGCTGTTGGTGCCGTCATTGAGACCGACCTGATATTCGGCGCCGTCGAGGGTGAAGCGACCGCGATTGAGGCGATTGGCGAAGCGGCCCACCGTGACGCCGAGATAGTTGGGCTGGTCGAGATAGGGCTTGAGCGTATCGTGGCCCAGGACGATATCGGCCACCACCCCGTCGCGGTCGGCCAGGGTCACGCCCTGAAGCGTGGCGCCATAGGCCAGGATCGTCGCGGTGACGCCGGAACCGCTGTCCAGCGTCACGGCGCCGACGGCGTCGCCCGACGGCAGGTGGTCGAAGGTGAAGGCGCGAAAGGACGGCGTCATCCGGATTGTCCCAGGCAAGGGGTTACTTCAGGCTCATGCTGCGTTGCGTATCACGCAGGGCCAGCCGCACCAAGGATTCCATGCACCAGTGGGCGTCCGGGGCGTTGCCGCGGGCGATGGCTTCGTAGACCGCGCGGTGATCGGGCACCGGGTCGCGCTCCAGCGCCTTGACCCGCTGCTTGTAGCGTGTCGACCAGGCGACGGCCGCGCCGATCGATGACGACAGCGAGGCCAGGGCCTCGTTGCCTGTGGCGCGCATCAGGGCGTCGTGGAAGTCGAGATCGGCCTGGCGCCCGGCCTCGGTGGCCAGGGTCTCTTCGCCCATGACGATCAGCGCCGCGTCCATATCGCGCAGGTGCACGTCCGTGCGCCGCTGCGCCGCCAGGGCGGCCGCGGCCGGTTCGGTGATCAGGCGCAGCTCGAACAAGTCCAGGATAAAGGCCTCCGACGGTTCGGCCTCGAACATCCAGCGCAGCACGTCGGGATCGAGCAGGTTCCAGCGGGCGCGTTCGGTGACGCGCGTACCCGTCTTGGGCCGGCTTTCGACCATGCCCTTGGCGGCCAGGATACGGATGGCCTCGCGATAGGCGGAGCGCGAAATGTCGAGCGTGCTGCTCGACTGGATCTCGTTGGGCAGGGTTTCGCCGGAGGGATGCACGCCGCGCAGGATATCGACGCCCAGCCGGTGCGCCAGGGCGCCGTGCAACCGCCCCTGGGTCAGGATATGCTTGAACGAAGTCTCCAGCGGCCCGATGTCGAGCGCGAAGTCCGCGCCGTCGCCGGTCGCATCCTCGGGCAGGGAATCAACCCTGTTCCGGCTATTGTGTCGCGCCACAACCATGGCCCCGTTATGCCATTTCATCAGACAATTGACAACGGCCCTTCACCGGCCGACGGACCGGCCAAAAGAGCCTCACACCCCGAAGGGGCAGACGCCGGCGGGGGCTTTTTGACGGCTAGGAGAATATTTACACTTATAGGCGATCATTACGAACTTGAGTCAGTGCCGAGTACCTTCCGTCATCAAGTGGAGGACCGAGTGACGACCGTGCGTGATCTTCTCGACTACATCAAGGCCGTCGACCGCTTGCATGTCGCGGTCGGCCTGAACGGCCGTACCCAGTTGGACAAGGACTTCGAACGTTTCCGTTCCATGCCTGGCGGCATAACGGCGTCCGAATACCTGGCCAAGCGGGTTCGCCCCTACCTGCCCAAAGGCACCGCCGCGGCGATCTACGATCCCGCCGGCCGGATCGTCGCCATGACGGCGCTGCTTGAAAACATCCGGCATCCCGAACCCGGCCGCGCCGAACCCGCGCGCCGCTAGGTTCAAACTAGACGGGCACCGGCCAGCCATCGCGCCAGTCGAGCCGGTTGATGCGCAGCGTCGGCCGGCCGCCATTATCGGCGTCATAGGCGTGATATACGATGTAGTCGGCGTCCGTGTCCTGCAGCACGGCGCAATGGCCGGGGCCCTTCCAGCGGTCGTCCGCCTTCAGCACCACCGTGCCGCCCCCTTCCAGCAGCGACTTGCCGTCGCGGTCGACGAACGGTCCGGTTACCGATTTCGACCGCCCGACGACCGTGTAATAGCTGCTGTTCGCCCCGCGGCAGCAGAAGTCGTAAGAGGCGAACAGGTAATAGTCCCCACCCCGCCGCACCAGGAAGGCGCCCTCGACGGCGTCGGGCCTGTCCGGCCGCCGGGCGACGGAAAGCAGGCGCTTGGCATCCTTCGGCTTGCCCGTCGCCGGATCGAGCGCGGTCATCTTCAGCCCGCTCCAGAAACTGCCCAGCACCAGCCATTGTCCGCCTGACGCATCGACGACCAGGTTGGGATCGATGGCGTTGTAGTCGTCGCCGGGCTGTGAGGCGATGACCAGGCCGTCGTCGCGCCAGCCGAAATCCGGCCGCGCCGTATCGAGCGTCGGCGTGGTCGTCAGCCCGATGACCGAGCCGTTCTTGCCGAAGGTCGAGGCGGCGTAATAGAGCCGGTAACGGCCGTTTTCATACGAAATATCCGGCGCCCAGGCGCCGCGCGTGCCCGGCACCGCCTGCGTCACCCAGTCGGGAAAGGCCGGCATGACCGCGCCCTTGAACGTCCAGGCGATCAGGTCGGGCGAGGTCCGCCAGTGGATCAGTCCCTTGCCTTCGTGCATCTGCGACGTCGAGAACAGGTGGTAGAGCCCTTCGGCGTGGATGATGCACGGATCGTGCACCGGCCAGGTGTCGCCGTGCACGGGCAATCCGGCGGCCGGGACGTCGCCGCCCCGCGCCGCCGGCGCCAGGGCCAGGACACCGCCGGCAACGAGCCTCACTCCCAGATCGCGGCGTGTCAGCATGGGCCCCTCCTCCTGTCGGTCACGACCGGTCAGCCGGTTTCGCCCCCGTAATAGACCAGCCCCGGCGCGACCGCCACCGTGGCCTCAAGACGAAAAGGTGAGCGCCGCCGCGTTGGGAAGCGGCGGCGCCCAGGGAACGCTCGGAGCGTTACATTACATCTTCCAGCGGAAGCCGACGGACACCGACCGGCCGATTTCGACCGTGCCGAAATTGGTCATGTCCTGATTGCCCGAACCGCCGAAGTGATAATATTCCTGCTGCTTTTCGTTGGTCAGGTTGACGCCGTCGATATCGAACGACATCCGGTCGTTGATGCGATAGGTCAGCTGGAAGTCGACGTCCTTTTCCGGCCGGCGCCAGATGCCGATCGGGTTGGCGAACAGCCGGGCTTCGTTGCGGTCCAGGAACCGGGTACGGTAGACGTAGGACAGCCGCGCGCTGAACGGCCCTCTTTCGTAGGCCAGGGTCGCATTGTACGACAGGTTGGACACGCCGAAGAAGGGCGTCGTCTCCTGGCCGATGATGTTGCCCAGTGTATCGGTGTCGGGGATGTTCTGCGACGAACTCAGCGAGGTCACGCTGCCCTGGAAGCCCAGGCCGTCGAGAACGCGCGGCAGGCCCTTCGGGAAATAGATCAGGCCCAGTTCGATCCCGTCCAGCTTGCCGTCCGACGCATTGACCGGCTGGGTGACAACAAAGGTCGAGGTGTTCAGGCCGCTGCCCGTGACCGTCTGCTTGCGCACCAGGGGCACGACCAGGCCGTCGATCTTGCGGTCGAACGCCGTGGCGTAGATGGCGCTGTCCTTCTGGAAGTACCATTCCGCCGTCAGGTCGGTGTTCTTGGAATGGGTCGCCTTCAGGTCTGGATTGCCGCCGCTGCCCGAACCGTAGCCGACATTGGTCAGGTCGCCCGTCAGGTTGAACACCGGATTGAGGTCGGTGAAGTTCGGCCGGCGCAGGGTTTCACCGTAGTTGAGGCGCAGGACGACGCTGGACGACGGGTCGTAGCGCACGGTCAGGCTGGGCAGGACCTTGCTGACCTTCTTATGGGCGCTCTTCGTATCCTTGTAGACCCAGGCGACATTGTCCCAGTCGTAGAAGGTCATGTCGTCGGTCACGCTGACATAACGCAGGCCCCAGTTGATGCGCAGCCGATGCCCCAGGACCTCGTTGTCGGTGTCGGCCATGACGTAGGCCGACGTCGTCTTTTCGTCGATATGGAAGGTCTTGTGCAGGAACAGCTGATCCGTCGTGCGGAAGCTGGGCAGCGCGGCGTGGTACATCTGGCGCCAGGTGTCGATATTGTCGCGGATGGCATAGCCGTTGGCGTCCATCCATGAGGTCGGCACGTCGCCGAAACCGTCGAAGAAGTTCGAGTTGGTAAAGTCGTACTTCGCATCCAGCGTGCCCAGGTTCCGGCCCAGACCTGCGTCGTCGCTCTGGGTATAGTTGGCTTCCTGCGCCTTGCGGTCGTCGAGGCGCGCACCGAAGGTGATGGTCTTGATCACGCGCCAGCCGGCGTCGTAGCGGCCGTCGAGTTGGGCGGTGACGGCGTTGCCGGTGTTGCGGTTGGCGTTGTCGTAGAACTGCGCCACGTTCCAGGTCGCCGCCTGGGTCAGCAGGGCGTCGTTGTCGAAGTGGAAGGACGGCGTGCCGTCGCCGGTATTCAGGTCGACATTGATCTGGTTGGCGACGCGATCGATGCGCTGGGCGGTGAATTCCGAATGGAAGGTCGATTGCTGATAGGACAGATCGCCGGTCAGGTGCAGCTTGTCGCCGATGTTCCATTTGCCGTTCAGGGCATAGACGTAGGAATCGGTGGTATTGGTCGTCAGGTCGCCCGAGTTGAAGCCGTAGACGGCGCCGACCTGGCGCGTCTTGATGACGTTGGTGCCGGGATAGAGGGTGATGGTCGAAGCCGGGTTGGTGCCGAGATTGCCCCACCAGTCCATGAACGAGAACAGCAGCTGGTTGTAGGTGGTGTTGCGGTAGCCGTCATAGAGGAATTCGAAGGTATAGATCGAATTGTCGTCCGGCTTCCATTGCAGGGCCACATTGGCCGAGGGCCGGTCGCGATCGCCCAGCAGGTCGCTCTGGAAGATGGCGTCGCGCGACAGGTAGTAGGGATAGTTGTGGCCGTTGATGCTGAGCGTGGCGTTCGCGGCTTCGGACAGGCCCGAATTGGTGCCGGCCGCCCATATGGTCTGGCCCGGCGCGTAGCAATCGGTCGGCTGCAACCGCTCCAGCTGGATCCACTGGGTGTTGTCGACATGGCCGCAGGTATTGGCGGCGCCCGCCGGAATGGCGGTGGCCGCGAACGGCACCAGCGCGCCCGGCGTCAGACTTTCGCTGCGGTACTTGGTCTTGTTGTCGGCGATGTTGACCAGGGCGCCGACGTCGCCCATCGCGGTGTGCCAGCGGTCGCTGAGCAGCAGGCTGAACTGCGGGTTGGAGGTCTTGGCGGGTTCGAGATAGGTGTCGCGCAGAGCCAGCGACACTTCCGCGCCCTTGAAATCGAAGGGCCGTAGCGACGACACGTCGACCTGGCCGGCGATGCCGGTTTCCAGCTGGCTGGCGTCGCGGGTCTTGTAGACGTCGATCTGGCGGATCAGGGTCGAGGGGATGTCCTGCAACGCCTCCTGGCGGCCCGACGCGGTGAAGATGTTGCGGCCGTTCCAGGTGGTTTCGATGTCCGGCAGGCCGCGGATGGAGATGGTGCCGACCTCGCCGCCGGCCCGGTCGGTGACCTGGACGCCGGTCACGCGCTGCAGCGCCTCGACGACGTTGTTGTCGGGCAGCTTGCCGATGTCCTCGGCGACGACCGACTCGACCACCTGGGTCGACTGGCGCTTGATAGCCAGGCTCTTGGTCAGCGAGGCCTTGACGCCGCGCACGACGACGACGGTGCCGCTGTCATCGGCGGCCGGCGGCGGAGTCGTCGCCGTGGCCGAGACGGTCGTTTCCTGGGCGTGAACCGCGGTAGTCAGGCCCAGCGCCAGGATCGACGCCGCCGTGGTCAGGCTCAGTTTGAACAGCCTGGCGAAGCGCGCGCCGCCAACAGGCGCTTTGGGCGCCGATGATATCGCTGTCATAGCGTTTCCCTCTCCATGTGTCGGTACCGGTTTGCCCGGAACTCGGAGAGAATATTTGTCCGACAAAATATACGAGTCAATAGAGCCCGTGTCGAATCCGACATATTTTGTCTGATTTATAGACGCATTGTCTCAAATCGAACACAAGGACTCAAAGGTTTGAAAAATATCATACAATTTTGAGTAACGACTTTATTTTAAACATAAAAAACGCGACATGCGTGTTTTCACACATGCCGCGCTCCCGCATAGGATTTTGGTTAATTTCCGTTATAAGTCTGACAATTATGGCAGGTGCGAAGGCTTATGTTCGCGCCTGCGCAACGGACTCCTCGCCGCCTATCCCCGGCTCAGCGCAAAGACATTCCACGACAGGGGCTTCAGCGTCGCGGTGAAGCGGTTGCCAGCGATCCGGGCCGTGGCGTTCGGCGCCGGGACCACGGCATTTGGCGCCGCCTGCGTGTTGGCTTTTTTCAGGTCGGCGTCGTGCAATTCGCTCGCTGCAGAAATTGTCAGACTTTCGTCGAGGCCGGCGAGATCGAGGTCGAGTGCCATCTCGTCCTGGCCACGATTGAGCGCCAGCAGCCCGACGGCGCCCGTCTCCGGATTGCGAATCGCCGCCGCCAGCAGGTGCGGTACGTCGCCGTGCGCCTGGGTGGCGAAGGTCGTGGTGTCGATCTTCAGCCGTAGCACCTCACCGTGGCCCAGGCGCGAGGCGTCGGCGAACGGATAGAAGATGGTCTGGCGCCAGGCGTCGCCGCCGGTCTCGGTCATGATCGGCCCGATGACATTGACCAGTTGCGCCAGGCACGCCGTCTTGACGCGGTCGGCATTGTTGATCAGCACGATCAGCGCGCCACCGACGACCAGGGCGTCCTCG
>FTDB01001669.1_pt1 | contig 26802 bp, 24 predicted proteins | sample 1639741 | NCBI WGS metagenome assembly FTDB01 (sample SAMEA3914869, study PRJEB12502) | metagenome | biome: forest; material: soil | place: USA | collected 2012-03-12 | depth 0.1 m | reverse complement strand
CTATTAAAGCGCTCCTCACGACGTCCCCATCGTCTAGAGGCCTAGGACACTGCCCTTTCACGGCGGCGACAGGGGTTCGAATCCCCTTGGGGACGCCAATTAAATCAACGACTTAAGGCCGCCTTCGGGCGGCCTTTGTTGTTTCTTGCGGGGGGGGGGCATCAACGGGATTGTGCGGGGTGTACGAAGGCCGACGAGATGTCGCGTCATATCGGCGAGGAGTGCGGCGGCAAAGAAAAACGCCGACCCGGGAGCGGGAGGGGTCCTATTCGTAGGTCATACGGACCCGGATCACCTTGCCACTGAGATATTTGCGGATAGCCTCCTGCACAGCTTCAGGTGTTTCAGCCTTCCAGGCCTCCTCTTCGTCGGCCTTGATCAAGTCCAAACGCTGTGGCTCGCATTGCAGGTTCTGCAGCCAACCCAGCCAATAGCCATTGCTCTGGTGAGCGTTGCGGCCGCCCTCAATGACCGGCTCTAGAGCCCGGCGGAATTCGTCGGCACTGGCTGGATGCTCCTTCAGGTCGGCAACGATATCGTCCACCATCTGGTCGAACAGAGCGAATTTGTCGGGCGGCGTCTCTGTAGAAGCGGCGAAATAGCCGTAGGACGGGAAGCCGGTGGACATGATGGATCCCGCGCCCGGCGCGTAGCTGGCTCCGACCTTCTCGCGGAACTGATCGAACAGGCGATGGCTGATGATCGAGCCGGCTAGATTTAGGTCCAAGGCCGCCTTGCCGGCGGTATAGCGGTCGGTGGTCGGCCAGATCGTCTCGACGAAGGCCTGGTCGGCGCGGCCATGGTGATGCAGCTCGATCGGCTCGCCGGTGTGGCTGAGCGAAACCGCCATTGCCTCGGCCGGCGGCTCGTCCTTTGGTTTGCGCGTCGGCAGGGCGCCCAAGGTCTTGCCGACGGCTTCGATAACCCGCTCCACCTCGATATGACCGACCACAGCGAGTTCGAGATAGCCCTCGCGCATCGGCTCGTCCAGGAGCGCCCGCACGTTCTGTTGCGGCTCGGCCATCAATTGGTCCACCGTCGGCAGCTTCCAGCGGGGATCGCCGTTGCTCGTGACCTGGTTGGCATAGTGATACCAGGCGCCGCCGATGGTAGCGTCGAGCGATTCCAGCCAAGGCTTGAGACGTGCCTTTTCCTGGTCCATCGCTTCGGGCCGCCAGCCGGGCGCGGTGATTTGTGCTGTCATCCATTGCAGAAGAGTGTCGAAGTCGCGCGGCCGCGCATTCCCGCCCAGGGCGAAATCGGTCTCGCGCATCTGGAAAGAAAGACCGATGACCTTGTCGGCCAGCAGCCGCTTGATCTCGGGCAACGACAGATCGGTGAGGCCGCCGCCCAGTAGCGTGTTGGCCATGATATCTTCGCGATAGCCCACCGACTTCGCCGCGCCCGCGATGCCATGGCCGAAGGTCAGAACGCTTAAGACTTCCTCGTCACGGTAGCGGGTTGGCTTGATATTGAGCCGCAGGCCATTGGAGAAGGTGACCAGGGTGGCGCCGATATCCGGCAGTTCTTTGCGCTCCACCACCTTGCCCGGCGGGCCGAAATTGGTGTAGGGCCAGGTTTTCTCAGGTTCTGCCTCGACTCTTTCCGGGATGGGCGCCGCCATGGCGTCGTGATAGACCGCCTCGATCCCCTCGATTGGCGCCGGCGACATGGCGTAGAACAGCGGGACGCCATGCCTGAAGATATCGCGAAAAGCGGCATCGACCGCGGCCTTGCTGACGTTGCTGATCTTCTTTTCGAACAGCTCGAACCCCTGCTGCGGTGATTTGAACACGCTATGACCGCCATAAGCCCCCAGCAGCCCGCTCGCCAAGGAGGGAGTGCGCCGAGTAGCGGCCCCGTCTCGCGCTGTCTCCCAGCCGCGCCGATCTTGGGTGAGTTGGCGATCGATCTCGGCTTGGCTGAAGCCGTCGCGTTGGGCCCGGCGCCATTCGGCGATCGCTCGGCGCAAGCCGGTCTCCCAGCCATCAACGCCGGTATGGATGGTCAACGTCGCCAGGTTTGCCGATTTATAGAAGTTGAAGACGGTGCCGCTGCTGGCACCCAGGAATGGCGGCGAGGCGCTCTGGGCCAAATCGGCCATCCGTTGATTGAAGGCGCCCAAGGCGACGCGGCGCACCAGCGATTCCCGCTCTTCTGCCATCGTGTCCTCGCGCAGCGTCGGCGGCGACATCCAGTTCACAGTGAAGATGTCGGACAGGCCGGCTTCGGAATGGGTACGGCTTTCCGGCGCGCGCTGCGCCACATTGCCCAGCACCGGATCAGCCGGCGACGGTCCTTGCCCTTTCCAGCCGGAGAAGCGGTCGCGGATCTCGGCCTCCATCGCCGCCGGATCGATGTCGCCGGATATCACCAGGGTCGCTCGTTCGGGGCGGTACCAGCGCCTATAGAAGGCGCGGATCTGCGCCGGCGTGATGCGCTTGAGGTCGGCGATCTGGCCGATCGGCGCTTGCGTGCCCATGCGTTGCCCGCGGTAGTGAAATTCCATGCTGTCGTTGCCCGACCGCCGCTGTGGGCTGTCCCCGATACGCTCTTCGGACAACACCACATCGCGCTCGGTCGCCGCCGGTGCGGCGTCGATCTTCAATTCGCCGGCGATCTCGCGCAGCAAGAAGAATGCCTCGACCACGGACTGCGGATCGTTCTTCGGCAGGTCGAACTGGTAGATGGTGAAGTCGTAACCGGTCTGGGCGTTGGTGTCGGCGCCCAAAGCCGCCCCGAGGCGCTGCATCCGCTTGAAGACGTCGCCGTCGACGACATGGGTCGAACCGCGAAAGGCCATGTGTTCTAGATAGTGGGCAATGCCGAATTGCCCTTTTTCCTCCATTAGCGAGCCCACATCGAAGCGCAAGCGGAACGACACTTGGCCGGGCGGCATGGCATTATGCATGATCGCGTAACGCATGCCGTTGGGCAGCTGGCCGAAGGTGACGGCCGGATCGGCGGTCAGGTCGCTCTGATCTTGGGCCCAGCCGGTCTTGATCGAGGGAGATGAAGAGGGGGCCGCAGCCCAGACGGATGACGAGATCAGCAGGCAGCCGACCAGAGCAGCAAGGACGCGCACGGAACCTCCAATTTTCCCCAGCCTCTCACTGAGCTGCCAGACTGTCTATCTACTTTCGCGGGAATATTTCATTGATACCGGTTGGCGGCGCTTCGAAGACGCTGTTGCTTCGCGACAAAGCAATTTTAGCCTTATTTATCAGACTTTCCTTGCGCTAGGCTGGGATCGATCGGCATGGTTTAGCCCCGGTTTTTTGTCAATTCTTGGTTGAGCCATCAAGTCATCAGCTCATGCGAGCATTACCTTAGCTGCTGAAGATGCCGCAGCTAGGTTTGCCGCTGCCAATCCTCTTCCGATAGCTCGACGCCATCGATAAACCATTGCGGCCCTTCATCGGCTGATAGAATGGCTGGGCCAAGAGGATTGCTGATCGCGCCCGCGCGGCCATCTTCGTCGACATTTCTAATGACGATTTTGCGGCCATTCCGGCTGTATTGGACACGATAGCCTACGGGATGGGCGGGAACGTCGATGGCGGGCCTCAAAGCCTCGCTCCAGTCGCGGACTATGCCACGCACCATGGTCAGGCAGCTTGCGATGGTCCCAGCAAATTCTGGATAGGGGTCGACTTTATCAGCGAGTTCCTTGGCGAGAAACGGCTCGACTTCGTCCAGACGTCGGGTCAAATCGGCGAGATGAGCTGGAGACAGCCAAGGCAAAATCGCCGCCACTTCTTCCGGTTCTGCCTTGGCGATGCAGGCGAAATCGAAGATATCGCGTGGCTGGAACAGTCGGCCGCGATAGACGATTTTCTTGGCGAGAATTTCCCTCGGCCGTTCGATGAAGACCGTCCGGCCCAACAACTCCTCTTCCTCGGTGGCGCCCTCCAGGATCACCGGCGCGCAGGCAATGATATCGACTTCCTGCAAGCCGACGATCAATTTGGTTGTTACGGAATCCTCGCCATAGTCGGGGAAAAGATCGGCTGCCGCCTCGTTGAAGCGGGGAGAGCTCCATCGAACCAGCCTTGTGTCGGAGACGAAGAGATCGAGATCTCTGCTCCTCCGGTGACGATATCGTCTAAGCAGCATCGAGCCGCCACCGATCTGGATCGGGAACGGGATCTTATGCTCTCTGAAGACTTCATCGATCACCGCGAAGCAGGGTGTGAGCAGAGATTTCCAGTCGTCATTGTGGGGACCGTCAGGAATGGGATAGGGCATCGAGATGCTCGTTCAGATCCGGCCGGTGCAGGGCCAGCCGCTTGCCCTGCTTCTTGACGAAGCGCGACAGGGTTGCAGCTTCGATGTCATGCCGGTCGCAGAAGCGGAGGATGTCGGTCAGCGACAACTCCCCGAGAAACCGCGCGAAATGCCCGGTGAACCCAGCGGCCACTTTATTGGATGTCAGTCCATGGGCCAGGGTCTCTGCGTCGATTCTGCGAGGGAAGGGGACGTTGACCGAGGTGATGACGATACGGTCGATGTCGGGAAGGACACTGAAGCGTCTCGGCTGAGCGGCGCTTGCCTCCTTTACCCGGGCAATGACGGGCGCAGCCTCTTCCTTCCCGCGGCGGTATTCCTCGCGGAAAGATTTGGCGATATCGAGCAGCCGCTCGCGATAAGCAGGGGGCACCAGCGTCTCGATCTTCACCAGATCGGCGGCGCCGCCCGAAGTCTTGTATCGCTCTTGACGATCACTTTTGCCCATCATAAACCTCCGGGCAAATATAGCGTCTCCAGGAGACGCAATCAAGTCACTGCCCTTTCACGGCGATGCTGCAAGGTCTGGCAGCAGAAGGACGCGGACGCGGCTGGACGATCGACGCCGTAAGCGTCACTCTATGTCCCTTGTCATGACACGAGCCTTAAAAGGCGCCGGTCATCTTCAAACGATCAGAGGGGGGCTCATGCGAATTGCGTCATCCTGCGCGGTGTTTGCCATGGCTTTGAGTTTTGCGGCGGCGGCCCAGGCGCAATCGGCACCGGGCGCGGCTTCATGTCCGCATTATACCTCGCCGGATATCCAGACCCATATCCAGGCCGCCTATAAGCTGGCGGGGAAGGATATCTATGAGGGCCTGATCCCGACATTGTTCATCCTGCCCCGCGCCTTCGGGCTGTGCGCGCCGGAGATGGTGGCGCCCAATTCGGATCCCGTAAAGGACATGACCCCGGTCGAGCCGGGAAAAGTCTTCGATCAGCTCTATTATATCGGTGCCAAATATCTCGGCACCTTCGCGCTGAGCACCAAGGACGGCATCTTCCTGATCGATACTCTCAACAGCCCCGATGACGTGAAGAACATCATCGAGCCCGGTTTCAAGAAGCTCGGCCTCAAGATGGAAGACATCAAATACGTCATGATGACCCATGGCCTGCCCGACCATTGGGGCGGCGCCAAATATATTCAGGATACCTATCACGCCCACATCATGATGACCGAGCCCGACTGGGCCATCGTCTCCGCGCCGCCTCCGCCGAATTCGAACCTGCCGGCGGCGCCCGCGCAGGACATGGTCATCACCGAGAACCAGAAATTCACCTTCGGCGGCGTGACGCTCACTTTCTATCTGGCACCCGGCACGACGGTCGGGGCGCCGGCGGTTCTGATTCCGGTGACCGATAACGGCAAACCGCACATGCTGTCCTTGATGGGGGGCATGGGAATGCCGCCGCGGCTCGATCCGGACACCAATAAGCCGCCACGCAGTGCCGGCCTGCTCGCTTACATGGACTCGGCGCAGAAGGTCAAAAAGGTTGGGCAGGCTGCCGGAGTCGATGGGGTGATCAGCACGCATCCCGATTTCGACGGCACGGTGCGTAATTTGGACTTGGTGAAGAACCGGAAGCCGGGCGAGCCGAACCCGTGGGTCATCGGCAAAGACGCCTTCGCGCGTTACATGGACATCATCGTCGAAGTCGGCAAGACGGTCGAAGCCGAGATCAAAGATCCAGCGCGGGCGAAGCCCCCGAACTAAGGGCGTCCCGGATACCGATCAGGGAGCCGCCCAATACGCTGTCTTGTGTTTGAAGATCGACTTGGGAATCTTGCCATAGATCACCAGCACATCGTCGACCGCTTCGGCGACTGCGAAATCGACGCCGATGCTGGCCAGCGAATAGCCGTCCGAGGCTGACAGTCCCTTGGTCTGCAGGAAGGCGACCGTTTCGGTGACGGCGTTCTTCATCGCGACATTCAGATCGCGGTCCATGCCGAGCACATAATAATTCTCGGCATCCTCGGCGCGCGGCGATGTCATCGTCTTGCCTTCGCCCTTGTGGACGATGAACTGGAAGGTCGGCGACATCGAGGCTTCGATGGCATTGCCGTCCACCTCGCCATCGCCTTGTCCGCCGTGGGAGTCGCCCGTTACGAAAAGGGCGCCGTCATTGAATACCGGCAGATACAGCGTGGCGCCGGCCGTCAGTTTCTTGAAGTCCATATTGCCGCCATAAATCCCGGGCGGCCGGGAATTGATGCGTTTCATTTCCGGCGGCGGCGCGACTGCCATGATGCCCATGAACGGCCCCAGCGGGACCTCGATCTCGGGAGAGAACAAGGCGACGTTCCGTTTTACATCGAACTTGATCACCTTCGAGTCCGCTTTGGGCAATAATCCTGGCGCCGCGCCACCCGTGCCGGGATTGTTCACGCCATAGGGCACACGGATATCGACCCTGAGAATTCGTACTTCCAGCATGTCGCCCGGAGCCGCGCCTTCGACATAGACAGGCCCGGTCAGCACATGGCCGCCGAAACCCTCCGTGCGCGGCAGTTTGGCGATGTCTCCCGCTTCCTGGAGCACCTGCTCCTTCGGGATGCCGGCGTCGCCGAAGAACTTCACCGGATCTTGGGTAAGGCCGCCATGTGAGACGGTATCGATCTTGACGCTCTGTCCGGATCTGATGCGCAGCACCGGTGGCGTGTCGATGGCGATATAGCCGCGCACGACGGTTTGAGGCGTGGAGGGCAGAACGAAGTCCGGTGCTCCGTCCGCGGCCCCGGCGGTCTGCGCGAGAGCAAAGGCGAGAAGGGCGGTCATGCGTTTCAACATCGGAACAGTCTCCTTACAAGACTGTAGGATGATACCAGTAGGCATCTGACGTTCTGAAAGGACATTCGTGATGGCGGATGACATCGAAAAGCTGAAAAGCCGCCTCCAGGCCTTGAGGGCCAAGACCATCGCCAATGGCTGCACCGAAGAAGAGGCGTTGTCGGCGGCGGCGAAGGTGGCGGAGCTTTTGGATCGCCATGACTTGTCGCTGAGCGATCTGGAACTTCGCGAATCACCTTGCGAACAATCGGCCATCGAGACGGGCAAGAAGCAGCGTCAGCCGATATCGGCCTGCATCCCCGCCATCGCCGACTATTGCGACTGCAAGGTATGGCGGGAGAAGGATGAAAAGGGGATCCGCTATGTCTTCTTCGGTCTGCGCCCCAGCATCGAGATGGCTCGCTACGTCCATGACGTCGTTGCCGTCGCCATGCAGACGGCCTGGACGGAGTATGCCCGCAAACAGCGGATGATTCGATATGCTCAGGATGAAAAGGGATCATTCCTGCTGGGGATGGCGATCTCCATCGCCAACAGGCTGAGCGCCATGAAAGCGGAGCGGGACGAAGCCAATCGCGCCGAGACCGGGCGGGATCTCGTGGTTGTTCGCCATGCCGTCGTCGAGGCCGAATTCGCGAAACTCGATCTCAAGCTTCGCCAGGGGCGGGGATCGGGCAAGAAGGTCGCCGCGAATGCTTTCGAAGCGGGGCAGAGCGCAGGTCAATCGCTGACTCTGCACCCTGCCGTCGGTGGAAAGCGGGCGGCGAAATAATCAGGCGGAGCGGCGCTTCTTATCGCCGACCTGCCGGTCATCCCGTCTCGGAGCCTTGGCCGGACCGCCAAAGCGCTTGCCGGCGGGGCGGCTGTGCTTGCCATGCTCGTTGGAGCGGGGCGCGTGCCGGAGCGGCATGCGGTCGTCATGGTAAGGGTGGTCGATATCGACCGGAACCTTGATGCCGATCAATTGCTCGATCTGGCGAAGCAGGTTCATTTCGGCGGCGACGCAGATCGACAGCGCGACGCCGGTGGCGCCGGCGCGGCCGGTGCGGCCGACGCGATGGACATAGGCATCGGCCTCGAGCGGCATGTCGAAATTGATGACATGGGTGATGTCGGGCACGTCGATGCCGCGCGCCGCCACGTCGGTGGCGATCAGAATATTGATCTGCCCGTCACGGAAATTGCGCAACACCTTCTGGCGCATCGATTGTTCGAGATCGCCATGGATGGCGTCGGCTTTGAGGCCGCCCCGCTTGACGTCGCCGACCAGCGTGTCGGCCATCGCCTTGGTGCGGGTGAAGACCAGGACGCGCGCGATTTCCGGCCGGGCGAGCAGATGGAGCAGCAGCGCCTTCTTGTCGGGACCTTTCACGCGCATGACGCGGTGATCGATCGTCGAAGCCACGGCGTTGCCCTGGCCGATCTCGACCAGGCCGGGATTCTTCAGCAGCTGCGAAGACAGCGCGCGCACGGCCTTGTTCATGGTCGCGGAGAACATCACCGTCTGATGCTCAGGCTGCAGCATCTTCGCCACTTCCTTGACGTCGTTGATGAAGCCCATGTCGAGCATGCGGTCGGCTTCGTCGAGCATGAAGCAGTCGATCCGATCCACGCTCAGGGTACGGCGCTTGATATGGTCCATCAGGCGGCCGGGGGTGGCGACGACGATATGGACGCCGCGCTCCAGCACCCGGCGCTGGGTCATGAAGGGCGTGCCGCCATAGATCACGGTATAGAAGAGACGAAGACCCTTGCTGAAGGTGCGCAAGGCCTCGCCGATCTGGCTGGCCAGCTCGCGGGTCGGCGCCAGGATCAGGACGCGCGGCTTGCCAGGGATCGGGGCCTCGCCCTTTTCCGCCAGGCGATGCAGCATCGGCAGCAGATAGGCCGCCGTCTTGCCGCCGCCGGTCTGGGCCGTGCCCAGCAGATCGCGGCCTTCCAGCAGCAGGGGAATCGTCCCCGCCTGAACGGCGGTGGCTTCGGTGAAGCCGGCATCTTTGATGGAATAAAGCAGCTGCGCGCTCAGACCGAGCGTGTCAAACGAAGTCATTAACAGTTCCTCTGCGGTTATGAATCCGCAGTGCACCGATACGGATCAGTGCGGCGGAAATGATGATGATGAAAAAAGTGCGGGAGCCGGATCAGAGACCGGTTCTCGCATCGGAGTACGGGGTATCTAGACTTTTAGCTCTGCTGTCAAGGAATGAGGCGTCGCGGGGAGCTGCGTGGCACGCATGGCTCCCCCGCTTCGCGTCTCAGAGCTCCGCGCCGAGGCGCCGGTCGAGGGAGAATTTCCCACCGCCGCGGATGGCGAAATAGAGCCCGAGGACTCCCCACAACAGCGGATATTCGAATCCGCCATCGCTCCAGAAGAAGCCGTTCTCCCAATTCACCTCGGTGATGATGATCGCCATCATGACGGACACGCAGACGGCAGCCAGGCGGGTGGCGAAGCCGACGACCAGGAACGCGCCGCCGACGAATTCGATGATTCCCAACGCCGTGGAGAGAACGGGCGGCAGGCTGTAGACGGTGACCAGATAGGTGCCGGTTTCGTCGACACCCCGGCCGCCGAAGAAGCCGAACAGCTTTTGCGCGCCATGCGGCATCAGAAGCAGACCCGTTATGATGCGGATCATCGGTTCGGCAAAAGGCGACAAAGCTTCCTGCAATGGGCGCAAAGCAGGAATGAGCGGTGTTGTGGATGCAAGTTTATTATCGGTCATATCGGACCCCCCATCCTTCGGATGTTGGCAGAAGAGGCCGCCAGCGTCACTCAACAATCGCAGCCATCCCACCCATACCGATTTTTGCGGCATGGGTGGGGGGGCGCGGTCACGGCATTTCAGCCCTTGGTCATGATCGGCGCGGACGCGACCTGAAGATCGAAACCGTCCGGGTCCTTGATGTGGAAGCTCTTGCTGCCGCCGCCCATGTCGGCGCGGGGCTCATGGCCGCGGCGGCGCAATTCGGCCTCGACCGCGTTCTCGTCCCAATTGTCGATGGTGTAGCAGATATGATCGACATAGGGCTTGTTGTCCGGCTGACGGGTCTTGCGGACGAGCAGGATGGTATTGCCGAACTCGAGGAACGCCTGTTTGCCGTCATCGTGGGTGACCTTCATGCCGAGAAGGTCGGAATAGAAGTCACGGCTCTTGCCGTAATCGGCGACGCCATAGGAGATGTGGTTGATGTTGGAGGCCGCCAGCTTGCGCGGCGCGTCGGCGCCGAGGGCCGGAATCGCCACTGCCGAGGCGGCGGCGACGGTCAATGTCTGAATGAGCTGGCGCCGGCTCATCTTGCCTTGTTCGAAATCGTTGATGAGATTGTCGATGATCTTTTCCATGGTGGTTTTCCCTAAATCGTTTTTTCTCAACGATGCTTTGGCGGCCGTGGCCGAGGAGTTCCTGGCGTCGTTCCTCTCGATATTGTCGTAAACCGGCAACCGGATACAGGGCAGGATCGCGGCGCGGCTGTGATCAGTGACGCGGCGATCGGGATGATCGACCGCACGCCATTCCCGACGCAGCCGCGCGGTCTTCGAACATTGCGGCGGATTCTCGGAGTTCAGACCCCGAGAATCGCCATCAGATACAGCGCGATGAAACTGACCAGGGTGAAGATGAAGAACAACGGCGCGGCGAAGCGGAGCCATTGGCCGTAATCCACTTTCGCCGCGGCCAGGAAAGCCAGCAGCAGGGCGTTGGTCGGCGAGATGATGTTGGTCATGCCCGATCCCAGCAGCAGGGCCGTTACCGCGACCTGGCTGCTGACGCCCGACAGGTGGGCGATCGGGGCGAGGATCGGCATGCTGACGGCGGCTTTGCTCGAGACCGAGGTGATCAGCACGCCGAACGCCATTTCCGCCGTCATCAGACCGGCGGACACCGTACCCTGGGGCTGGCCGTCGATCAGGGTGCCGATGGCTTCGACGATGCTGTCCAGCACCTGGCTCGATTGCAGGATGATGGCGATGGCACCGGACAAGCCGATCAGCAGGCCCATCAGCACCATGCCGCGCATGCCGTCGATGAAAGCGTCCGCGGCAACGGCGGGCCGCAGACCGCCGACCCAGGCCAGCACGACGCTGATGGCGATGAAGGCGGCGGCCATTTCGACATGGCCCCAGGACCAGAGGGCGGTTCCGGCGACGAGGGCAGAGCCGCAGACCGCCAGCGCGATCAGCACGCCGAGCTGGCGTTTCGTCAGCGGCGCCGCCTTGGCGATGTGGTCGAGCTTCGGCAGCCGGCGCAGATAGAGGAGCACATAGCCGAGACCCAGCGCGAACAGCACCAGGAAGATCCACAATCGGGGCATGAAGCCGCTGAAGACCGGCACGCCGGCCAGCGGCTGCGCCACGGCGAGGGCGATCGGATTGGTGACCGAGGCGGCGTAGCCGATGAAGTCCGACAAGGCGACGATGGCGGGGGCGAACAGCAGCGGCAGGCCGAGCCGCTGTCCTATCGCCTGGACCAGAGGCACCAGGGCGACATATTCCGAACTGAAGCCGAGGAAGGTGCTGCCGCAAGACAGGATGGCCATCAGACCCGCGGTCAGAAGATAGATATTGCCGGAGGTCAGATAGAGCAGGCGATCGACACCCGCATCGACGGCGCCGGTCGCACGCATGACGCCGAAGGTCCCGCCGACGAACATCACCATGAAAATCAGATTGGCCGATTTGCCGAGGCCGGCGGGGCCGGCCTTGAACAGCGAAATCAGGCCGCCGGCGCGCGCCGGCTCGTCGGTTTCCGCCGGGGCGGTCGGAGACAGCAGAGCCGGCAGGCCGTTCACCTTGGGCAGCGATCGATAGGTGCCGGGAACCAGCTGTCCGTCCTGGCGCTGAAACTTGCCCGCCGGGATCAGATGGGTGAGGGCGATGGTGAGGATCATCATCGCCACCATGATCAGGGCCGGGTGCAGGCGGCCGCTCCGCTTTTCAACCATTGGATCTCCTGTTTTCAGAGCGGCCCGTCGTCATCGTCTCAATAATTGATCGTCACCTTGGAATAGTAATATCCGCCATTGAATCCGTAAGGAGAGAACGCCGGATAGATCTGATAATTCGTCGATCCGGTCGTGATCGTCGGGACTTGCGCCGGATATTTGTTGAAAAGATTGTTGGCGCCGATCGTGACGCGCACGAGATCGGTCACGAAATAGGAGGCGTCGAGATCGGTGATGAAAGCCGGGGCCGCGGTCTGCTTGTAGAAGTTCTTGCCGTTGCCGACCGGGTCGATCATCTCGCTGGCGTCGCCATAATGGGTTTCGCGCAGGGTGACCTCCCAATCGCCCTTCACATAAGTGGCGGCCAGGCTGACCTTGGTCTTCGGTACCGCCGTGGTCAGGTAGGAGATGCTGGTCGGATTGAAGAGCGACACGCCGGCGCCTTTGAGCACGCCGGGGGCATCCTTATATTCGGTGATCTTGGTCGTATTGTAATTGCCGGCCAGGTTCCATTTGACGGTGCCGATGCTGCCGAGATCGCTGCGGTAATCGGCGTCGAGATCGATGCCGCGTGTTTGGGTGTTGACGCCGTTGACGAAGAAATTCGCCGAGAAGTTGGCGGCGGGGACGCCGAAGGGAATGGCGACGCCTTGCGTGGCGAGGGCCGCCTGGGCCAGGGGCCCGAACAGCGAGCCGGTGTCGATGATGCGGTTGCCCAAGTCGATCTGGTAGGCGTCCACGGTCACATGCAGCCTGTCGATCGGCTGGCTGACGATGCCGACGCTGTAATCGACCGAATTTTCCGGCCGCAGCGACGGCACCCCAAGCATCTTCGCGGACGCCGACTCGACGGGCAGTTGCGCCGATCCCGAGGTGGGGGACATCGACGTCGAGGCGTAATGCTCCTGCGCCAAGGTCGGTGCGTGATAGCCGTTGTCGATCGCGCCGCGAATGCCCAGCAACGGGCTGAAATCATAGCGGGTCGAGATCTTGCCGGTCTCGCCCGACCCGACATCGTCATAGCTTTCATAGCGGCCGGCGATGTCGGCCTGCCATTCCGGCGTGAAATGGGTCGAGATGTCGAGATAACCGCCGATCACGTTGCGCGACGAGCTCGATGCCGATTGCAGCGAGAAGCCGGCCGATCCCTGGCCGCCGCCATAAAGATAGGAATCCAGTTCGCCGGGCTTGAGATCGAAGGTCTCGTGGCGATCCCCCCCGCCGATGGCGATGCTGATCGGGGCCGACCACAACCCCGTCATCCAGTCCTTGCGGAGATCGAGATTGGTGGTGAGGGAGCTGGAGATGAACGTGCCGTTATAGAATTTCGTCTGCGCCGGACCGCCATTGGCGTAGAGGGTCGGATTGAAGGTGTTTCTGGTATCGGAATGGAACAGGTCCCGCCCGTAATCGGTGCTGAGATCCCAATCCCATCCGCCCGGTCCCTTTCCCTTCAGCCCGCCCGCGACATCGAAATCATATTCGTAGTCGGCGCGATAGGGCGTGAAGCCGCTGGGGAAGGTCGACGGCGCGATATTGGGCAGGCGATAGGCCTGATTGGTTTCGGCATAGCGATGGCCGAAGGTGCCGAAGCTGTAGAAGGCGATGTCGCTTCCGAGCGGCTTTTCTGCGTTGTAGCCGAAATCCGTGACGTCGGTCAGCGGGTCGCCGGAAGCTCTTTCGCGGATCAGGCTGTTGGTGCGCGGATCGAGACCGCTGCGGTTGGTGAAATCGTGATGGCGGTAGTCGGCGCTGACATCGATGAAACCATCCTCGCCCAGCTTGAAGCCCATATCGCCGCCGACCTGGGCGGTGACGCCGTCGCCGGTACCGGTGGCGCCGCCGAGCGCGGAGGCCGACCCGCCGTCATTGGAATGTTTGAGGATGATGTTGATCACGCCGGCGATGGCGTCGGTGCCATACTGGGCGGCCGCGCCGTCGCGCAGATATTCGATATGGTCGATCGAAGCCAGCGGGATCAGATCCATGTCGACCGGATCCGAGCCCTGATAGGGGCTGGAATTCTTGAAGAGCTGCGAGGAGAGATGGCGGCGCTTGCCGTCGATCAGGATCAGTGTCTCGCCGGGGGCGAGGGAGCGCAGCGAAAAGGCGCGGAACGGTGTGCCTTGCACGAAGGTGCTGCTGATCGAGGGCAGCACGTCCTTCAGGGCGTCGAGCAAATTGCTCTGCCCGGTCTTTTCAAGCGTATCCGACCCCAGAACCTCGATGGATGTCGGACTGTCGATCGCCTTGCGGCCGACCTCGCGGGTGCCGGTGACGATGATGGTCGCCTCCGGGTCCACAGCGTCGGCGGATGGCGACGCGCGCGGCACTGTCTGGGCGCTTGCCGCGCCGGCGGCGATCATCGCCGAGCAGCACATCAAGGCGGTACGAAAGCTGACGCATTTCAACAACTTAAGTGATGTCTTCATTGTGTCCCCCAATAGCCACTTCACCCTTGTTGTTGACAAAAATGTGACGTTCGAACCTATGATGTCCAATTCATAAAAACGCGTACTCTATTCCATAGGTTATGACATGCTGCGCGCCATCAACCTCAGGCAGATCGAGACTTTCAAGGCATTGATCGAACGCGGGACGGTCAGCCGGGCGGCCGAGGCGGTGGCCATCTCGCAGCCCGCCGCCAGCAAGCTCCTGATGCATCTCGAGAGCGACACCGGTCTCAAGCTGTTCAATCGGCAGAAAGGCCGCCTGACGCCGACGGCCCAGGCCCTTCGCCTCTATGAGGAGATCGATCGCATCTTCGCCGGGGTGCGGCAGGTGGAGAGCGCCATCGACGTGGTGCGGCGCGAATCGCAGGGAAGGCTGATCGTCGGCGTCTTGCCGGCGCTCGACGGGCCGCTGATTTACGAGGCCACGACGAACTTTCTCAAGCGCAACCCGAACGTCTATTGCTCGATACAATCATCGGCGTCGCGATGGATCGCCGAGGGGGTGCTGTCGCGCCAGATCGACGTCGGCGTCGTCACCTCGCGGATCGAAAACCCCACCATCGTCACCGAATCGCTGCTGGAACATCCGCTGATCTGCATCATGCCGGTCGGCCATCCGCTGGCGCAGCTCAAGGTGGTGCGGCCGAAGGATCTGAAAGGGATTCCGTTCGTTTCCAACACCTCGGAGACCTATATCGGGCAGAAGGTCGCCGGTCTTTTCGAAAAGCATGACGTGGCCCCCGATGTCGTGCTGTCGGCCAGCAAAGGTTCGACGGTCTGTCATTTCGTCGCGCAAGGAATGGGTGTTTCCCTGACCCATCCGCTGTTTCTCGCCGGAATGGAGGACCGTCTCGTCGCCCGTCCTTTCGAGCCGGTGACGCCCTTCGATTTTCTGCTGTGTTTCCCGCGGGATGCCCGGGATGCGCATCTGATTTCCGATTTCGTCAAGGAGACCAAGAGTTTGGCGACCCGGTTCTCCCAGTCGCTGGCGAAAAGCTGGGCCTGATCGGCCCATAACTCCTGGAATAGCACCCCCGCCAATTTGAATTGGACCGGGTGGCGGCCGATTTCTACCTTCGCTCGAAACGGAGGATAATCATGCAGGTCGCCATTCTCGGAGCTGGCGCGATCGCCTATGGAAATGCCGCTTATCTGAGCCGCGAAGGCCATGAGGTGATCCTCTGGTCGCCTTCCGGCAAACGCACGTCCTCGCTGGCGGGCGGCGCGCCGCTGGTGGCGAGCGGTGCCGTCGAGGGCGAGTTTCATCCCCGAATCGCGGCCGGCTGCGCCGAGGCGCTGACGGCTGCCGAAGCGGTGGTGGTGGCGGTCCCGGGATATGGTCATCGCGCCGTGCTGGAGGCCGCCGCGCCTCATCTGCGCGAGGAACAGACCGTCATTTTCAGCTCCCATCTGTCGTTGGCCGCTTTGTATCTGGCGGATTTGTTACGCCAGCGCGGCATTTCGACACCGATCGCCGCCCTCGGGACGACCGTGACGACGGGCCGGCAGACGGGGCCGGCGGCCGTCACCGTTTCGACCATCCGCAGCCGGCTGGATGTCGCCGTGCTGCCGTCCGCCGCCACCGAGCGCGGCATCGAGGTGTGCCGACTGCTGTTCGGCGATCGCTTCATGGCGAGGCCGAGTTTGCTGGCCATCGCTCTCAGCAATCTCAATCCGCAGAATCACCTGGCGATCGCGCTGTGCAATCTCACGCGCATGGAGTTGGGTGAGGCCTGGGGGCAGAACCGTCACATCACACCGGCCGTCGCGCGGCTGATGGAGGCGTTGGACGCCGAACGGCTGGCGATCGCCGGCGCTTTCGGCTTGGTGGTGCGCACGATCCACGAGCATTTCCATCTGTCCTTCGGCATTCCGGTCGGGCCGCTGGCGGACATGGCAAAGGTGCTGGCTCAGCGGCCGAAGGACGTGGCCGGCCCCATCTCCCTCGAGAGCCGCTATGTCACCGAGGATGTGCCGTTCGGCCTGGTGCCGACGATCCGCCTGGCGACCCTCGCCGGCGTGCCGGTACCCCTGCATGAGGGAGGAATCGCGATGATGTCCGCCCTCTATGGACGAGATTTCGTCGCTGAAAACGACATTCTGCCCCGGCTCGGCGACTTATCCGCGGCATTGTTGCTGGAATAACTTTTGGAATAGGGAACGCGATATTTGGTCTTAGACATAATGGCTTCCCGATTTTTATCCTTGTTCTTCAACGAGGGTGAGCAAAGCGGGCGGGGCGATGTTTCAAAAGGTGCATGAGCTGGGAGGGGAAATCCTCACCATCCATATCGACGGCGTCGCCGTCACGGCCGAGGCGAATGAAAGCGTCGCCGCGGTTCTGTTGCGGCAAAAAGCCGCGTGGACCCGCACGACGCCGGTTTCGGGCGCGATCCGAGCGCCATATTGCATGATGGGCGTCTGTTTCGATTGTCTGGCGACCGTCGATGGCGCCTCGTCGATCCAGACCTGCCTGGTCACGGTTCGCCAGGGCATGCGGATCGAGCGCCAGCTCGGACGTCCCGAGGTGACCAAGTGAGCCGCCGCGTCGATCTTCTGATCGTCGGCGCCGGTCCCGCCGGGATGTCGGCCGCCATCGTGGCGCGGCGCCACGGACTCGAGGTTCTCCTCGTCGACGAGCAGCCGGCGCCGGGCGGCCAGATCTGGCGCGGCATCGAAGCCGCCGCCGGCACGCCGCGCGCGGCCATTCTCGGCGAATCCTATCAAGAGGGATTGTCCGTGGTCCGGCATTTCCGGGCCAGCGGCGCGCATTATCAACCCGGCACCCAGGTCTGGCAGGTCGAGAGCGGCCCGCGAATCTTCCTGAAGCGCGACGGTGCGACCTTTTCCGTCCAGGCAGGCTGCCTGCTGCTGGCGACCGGCGCGCAGGAACGGCCGGCTCCCTTCCTCGGCTGGACCCTGCCCGGCGTGATGCCGGTCGGCGCGGCGCAGATCCTTCTGAAGTCCTCCGGCCAGATTCCCGACAAGCCCGTCTGGATAGCCGGCAATGGTCCGCTTCCTTTGCTCTACGCGACGCAGCTTCTCAAGGCAGGTGGCCAGATCGCCGGCTTTATCGACACCACGCCGCGCGGACGAGCGATGGCGGCGTTGCCCAGGCTGGCCGCGGCCGCCTTCGGTGCGCCGGGTGATTTGATGAAAGGATTGGGCTGGATTGCCGCCCTGCGTCGGCGTGTTCCTTACATCGCGGGCGTCACCGAGATCGAGGCGAGCGGCAAGGGCATGCTCGAACATATTCGCTATGTCACAGCCGGTGGCAAAGCCGTGACGGCCGAGGCGAGTCTTCTGCTCGTGCATGAGGGCATCATCCCGACGATCCATCCGACGCTCGCGCTCGGCTGCAAGCATCGCTGGAACGCCGATCAGAGCAGTTTCGCGCCCGATCTCGACGAATGGGGACAAACCTCGGAGGCCTGCGTGTTCGTCGCGGGCGATGGTGCCGGCATCGGTGGCGTGAAAGCGGCCTGCCTGCGCGGCGAGATCGCGGCTTTGGGGATCTCGGCCATTCTCGGCAGACTCTCCGAATCCGAGGCGGCATCCCTGGCGCAGCCGATCCGGGGACGATTGGCGCGGGCGCTGGCTTCGCGGCCCTTTCTCGACAGTCTCTATCAGCCGCGGCGCTCCATCTTCGTGCCCCGGGACGAGACGATCGCCTGCCGATGCGAGGAGATCACCGTCGCGGCCGTCCGGGCTCAGGTCACGGCCGGCCGGCGGCCCGGGCCCAATCAGGTCAAGAGCTTCACCCGCGCCGGCATGGGGCCGTGCCAGGGACGGCAATGCAATTACACGATCGCTCAAGTGCTGGCGGCGGAAGAGGGCAGACAATCCCCGGATCTCGGCGTCTACCGGGTGCGGCCGCCCTTGAAGTCGATCACGCTCGGCGAACTCGCCTCCCTCGATCGCGCGGATGCGGCCGAGTGAGCGCGCCGATCCTCGACAGCATCGTCATCGGCGGCGGTTTGCATGGTTTGTCGGCCGCGCTGCATCTGGCCCGCGCCGGGCAGCGCGTCGTGATCCTGGAGCGCGCCTGGGTCGGCCGCCACGCATCCGGGGCGTCGGCGGCCGGGGTTCGCACCCTGAACCGCCATCCGGCCGAGATTCCGATCTCGCTGGAAGCGATGGAGATGTGGCACCGCATCGAAACGATCGTCGGCGACGGCTGCGGCTTCCACGCCCATGGTCAGATCAATGTCGCCGAATATCCCGACCATTGGCCGATCCTGGAAAAGCGGCTGGCCCTGATGCGGGATGCGGGCTATCGGCACGAAGAACTGATCGACCGGGCGGAACTGCTGAGATTGGTCCCGGCGATTTCGCCCCATTGCGTCGGCGGTCTGATCGCTCGGCGCGACGGCGCCGCCGATCCGCATCGCACCCTGCTGGCGTTTCGGCGCAGCGCCGAGGCGGCCGGCGTCACGATCGCGGAAGGGACGGGTGTCACGGCGATCGACCGGGCCGGTTCGGACTGGCGCGTGCGCACCGAGGCGGGGGATTTCCTCGCGCCGACACTCGTCAATGCGGCCGGCGCCTGGGGAGCGAGGATCGCGGCCATGGTGGGCGACGACATGGCGCTCGGCCACAAGGCGTCGATGATGATCGTGACGGAGCGTCTGGCGCCGCTGCTGGATCCGGTGGTCAGCGTCGTCGGCCGGCCGCTTTCCTTCAAGCAATCGAATCAGGGAACGCTGGTTATCGGGGGCGGGCTGCAGGGACGCGCCGACATCGAGGCCCAGAAAAGCTTCGTCGATTTCTCGGAATTGGCAAAAGGCGCAAAGGCCGCGACCGACCTGTTTCCCAGCGTGGGAACGGTGCGGATCGTAAGGACCTGGACCGGCATGGAGGCCAAAACCGCCGATCTTCTGCCCGTCATCGGCGCGTCACCGAACGCCGGTGGCGTCTATCACGCCTTCGGATTTTCCGGCCACGGCTTCCAGCTGGTGCCGGTGGTCGGCGCCATCCTGGCGGACCTCGTCGTCGAGGGCGCTACCGCAAGGCCGATCGGCGATTTTTGCGCGACCCGGCTGATGCGGTCCGCAGCGGCGCCGGCACCCTTGGACGAACCGCAAGGTGCCAGCGCGGACTGGGGCCAGGAATAGAGATCAGAATTTGGACGCCGGCTTGCCGTCGCGCTCGATGAGGCGGCCATAGACGTCGTGGTTCGGGCCCAGCCATTCGCCGAGGAGGCCGGCCCAGGCGGCGGCGTCGGCATCTTCCTTCGGGGCGGCCGGCGGCGTCAGATCGCGAAGATAGTTGGTCGAAGTCTGCTGCTGGGTATTCATGGTCGGCTCCTTTTTGCTTTTGATGAAAAAAGGATAGCCATGCTTTTTCAAAAGCGCCGGTCGCTTTCCTGTGACATGGGCGCATGACATGGATAGGTCACACCAAAACAAAAAAGCCGCGGATTTCTCCGCGGCTTTTCGCTTTTCAGCGAGGCTTTCGGCCGATCACTTCTCGGCGAAAGCCTTCTCGATCAGGAACTCGCCCGGCTCGGCATTGGTGCCCATCGCGAAGCCGCGCTCTTCGAGGTCGACGGCCAGTTCGCTCATCATGTGCGGGTTGCCGCAGATCATCACGCGGTCTTCGGCCGCATCGATCGCGGGCAGGCCGAGATCCTGGAACAGCTTGCCGCTGCGGACCAGATCGGTGATGCGGCCGGTATTGACGAACTCTTCGCGAGTGACGGTCGGGTAATAGACCAGCTTGTGGCGGGCTTCCTCGCCGAAGAACTCGTTCTGCGGCAGCTGCTCCTTGATCAGGTCCTGATAGACCAGCTCCTGGACATGGCGGCAGCAATGGACGAGGACGACGCGCTCGAAGCGCTCATAGACCACCGGGTCCTTGATGACGCTGAGGAAGGGCGCCATGCCGGTGCCGGTCGCCAGCAGATAGAGGCGCTTGCCCGGCTTCAGATTGTCGAGGATCAGCGTGCCGGTGGTCTTGGTGTTGACCAGGATCTGATCGCCCGGCTTCACATGCTGAAGGCGCGAGGTGAGGGGGCCGTTCGGCACCTTGATCGAGAGGAATTCCAGATGATCGTCATAATGCGCGTTGACCATGCTGTAGGCGCGCATCAGCGGCTTGCCGTCGACCTTGAGGCCGATCATCGCGAACTGGCCGCTTTCGAAGCGAAAGCCGGGATTGCGGGTCAGCTTCAGAGTGAAAAGATTGTTGGTCCAGTGGTGGGCTTCCAGAACGGTCTCTTCGACGATATTCGACATCAGGTCCTCTAGCGTGAAACTAAGCGCTCTTCTCGCAACTGCGAAAGTGCATAACATCAGTGGGCTTTGAGATAAACGGCGTTATTTGCATGTGAAATATGCGTAGTTCGCACTACGGCTTTCCAGGAAGTTAAATGTCGTAACGAAGGACGAACGCCTGCTGGGCCGGGGACATCAATTCCTCGAGAGTGCGGTTGTCGAGAACGCCGACGATCGCTTCATAAACCTCGCGCATCAGCGAGCGCACCTGGCAGTCCGCTTCCTCGCCGCTGCAATCGGCGCATTTCTCCTCGCCGCCGGCGCAGTCGATCGGCGCCAGCGATCCGTCGAGCGTCCGGATCACCTGCCCGATCAGGATGCGCCGGGCCGGCTTGGCGAGCTGGAATCCGCCGCCCTTGCCCTTCTTCGAGATCAGGACGCCGCTGTTCTTGATGTCGAGCAGGATCGCGTCGAGGAACTTCTTGGGAATGTTCTTGGCTTGGGCGATTTCCGCGCTCTGGACCGAGACTTCCGGATGCTGGGCAAGATAGATGAGCGCCTTCAGGCCGTATTTGGCCCTGTTGGACAACATAAAAAGCTTCTCCGCGACCGAGGACGGAGAACGCTTCCAGCCAGCGTCCGGAATGTCAAGATCGGCCATCTCGGTGACGGTCGGGGTCCCCGCTAGGCGAGGACCTTTTCCTTGGCCAGCAGCGGCAGCAATTGCTCGCCTTGACGCTTGATTTCCGCGAGATAGGGCGTGTCCGAGAGAATGAAATAGGTGACGCCCAGCTCGCGATATCTGCGCAAGGAGTTCGCGACATCCTCGGCCGAACCGACCAGCCAGGTCGTGCCCGCGCCGCCGCCGCCGAACTTGCCCGGCGCGGTATAGAGATTGTCATCGAGCACGTCGCCGCGCGACTGAAGATCGAGCAGGCGTTGCTGGCCGACGGCGACTCCGCCCTTGCGGTGGTCGTTCCAGATGCCGGTGCCTTTAGCCATCTCGGCGACTTTCGCCTCGGCGTCGGCCCAGGCCTCGTCGGTGGTGTCGCGGACGAGAGTGGTGATACGCAGCCCGAATTCCAGCGGGGGGAGATCGCGGTCCAGAGTCCGGCTCAGGCCTTTCAGCCGTTCGATCCGTTCCTGAATGTCGGCACGCGGTTCGCCCCAGAACAGCTGGACGTCCGCCTCGGTGGCGGCGACACGTTCGGCCGCGTCCGAGGCGCCGCCGAAATAAAGCTTGGGATGGCGCCGGTCGCCGCGCGCCGTCAGGCGCGGTTGCGCGGTGGAGTTGGTCACCTGGAAATGCTCGCCTTCGAAGGTGACGTTCTCTTCGGTCCACAGGCGCCGGACCAGCCGCATGAATTCCTTGGTGCGGGCATAGCGTTGGGCAGGATCGCCCTCTTTATCGCCATAGGCCGCCAGATCGTCCTTGCCCGATACGACATTGATGCGGACACGGCCATTGCTGAGATGATCGAGCGTCGCGGCGGAGGAAGCGAAATGCGCGGGGCGCCAATAGCCGGGGCGGATCGCGATCAGCGGCTCGAAGGTCGTGGTGCGGGCGGCCAGCGCCGTCGCCAGGGTGAAGGCGTCGGGGCGGTCCCAGCCGGCGCCGATCAGCGCGCCGCCCCAGCCATATTGCTCCAGCGCCTTGGCGTGGCTGGTCAGCGTGTCGAGGCTGTTATGGCCCGCGCTATCGGTGTCGCCGCGATGGCCGGCAGCCACCTGATTGGGGATGTACCAGAGAAACTCGGAACTGCTGCTCATTCGGATGCCTCGTCGATCCTCGATCGCGGCATTCTATTAGAACTCTGGTTCAATAGAAAATCATATTTAATAACATATTTTATGTGTGCAATCTGGGCAAGCCGAAAGTCACGATCAGATGTCCATATGGTCGAGAATTCTTTCGGCCAGATCGTCCGTCGAGAGTGCGCCGTCCGCGTCGAACCAGGTATGGGTCCAGTTGACCATGCCGAACAGCAGCATGGTATCGACCTTGGCGCGAACCGGATCCTCCGCCAGCGCCGGATTGAGACCGATCAGCAACTGCCGGGCCGCTTCGAACAATTTGCGCTGTTTGACATGAATCTTCGCCTGCTTGTCCGCGGGAAGCCGGATCAGTTCGCGCAGGAAGACCTTATGGCTGTCGGCCGAATCGACATAGTGCTGCAGGAACCGGCGGATGAATTCCCGGCATTTCGATTTCGGCGTTCCTTCGGTCAGGCTGACCGAGGTCAATTCGCGATCGAGGGCATTGAGATGCGAGATCATGATGTCGAAGAGAATTTCTTCCTTCGACTCATAGTAATAATACAAAAGCCCCTTCGAGATGGTGCAGGCTTTCGCCAGATCTCCCGCTGACACCCCGTCGAAGCCCATCTGCGCGAAGAGATGCGAGGAGCGCTCGAGAATGGTTCTGCGGCGGAGGTCGAAGTCTTGCGCCTGGACTTTCACTTCGGCAATTCCACGATCGCGTACCAGTTCTCGCGCTTGATGCGGGTGCCGAATGGCTGCGAGAGAGCGGCCACCCGGTCAAGCACGCCGCTATCCGCGGTCAGGCGCGGCGTGCCCTCATTCTTCAGATCGACCGGCAGCAGCTCCATGCGGCGGAATTCGCCCTTGGAAGACAGAATCATGCGCAGGGCCACGGTTTCATGCTGTTTGGCGTCCGCCAGCATCGGGGTGAGGATCTTGATCGAGTCCGGGAAGAAGCGATATTCCGACAGCAGCTGCTGAAAGACGAAATTGCCCAGGCTGTAGACGATCGGCTTGTTCTTATAGAACTCGATTCCGTTCACCACATGCGGCCCATGGCCCAGCACGATATCGCCGCCGGCTTCGATGACCGCATGGGTGATCAGCTGGCGCCCGCCCGGATCGACGGCTTCGGCGTCGCCCCAATGGAAATGCAGGCTGACGGCGACCAGATCGGCGCTTTTTCTGGCTTCCCTGACCGAGGCTTCCAGGGCTTTCAGATCGCTGTCGACCGGCGAGAGCATCACCGACCCATCGGGGCGCCGGGTCTCGATGCCGCGGATTTGCGCGACGCCTGCGCCGTCGGCCGTTGCCGGATGGAAGGTGGCAGAGGGCGAGACCACCGCCGAGATCAACGCCACCTTCAGCTCCTTCTTCTCGAGCTGGGCCGCCTTGAAGGCTTCGGTGATATTAGCGCCGGTACCGGCCGCCTTGACGCCGGAGGCGTCGATGATGCGCCTTGTATTCTCCAGGCCCGGCTGGCCGTAATCCCATTGATGATTGTTGCCGAGCGAGACCATGGTGGCGCCCGCCCATTTGAATTCCTGCAGAATCGAGGGATCGGCGCCGGCCGGGGCGCCGTTGATGGGGAAACCCTTGTCGGGAATGATCCCCTGCTCGAAATTAAAGAAGCCGATGTCGCTGGAGCGCAAGACCTGGAAGAGGCCCTGCAAGGAGGGATCGGTGATACCGGAAATCGGCCGGTTCCAGATCGAATCGCCGACCGCCGTCAGCACGATTTCGTCGCCGGCCGGCTTGGCCAGCTGGCCGATGCGCTTGGTCCAGTCGTCGGCGGCCGACACGGAGGCCGAGAACAGCAGCGCGGATAAGGCCAGGCCCGCAGAAAATCTGCGCATCCGGTGATTCCCCCTTCATGGACGCCGGCTTGTCGACGGCTTATCCCTAGACTATGACCTATGCGATCAGTCTGAAGAAGGACCGGCACTATTGCGATCGGACACAATACTATTGCGAAGGGCACGAGGTGCCACCCCCGTCGCGCGCCGGAAGGCGACGGTAAAATTGGTCGGATGCGTATAGCCGACCGCATGCGCGATCTGGCTGATGGTGAGGTCGTTGTTGCGCAGCATGGCTTGGGCGCGTTCGACCCGGATGGCGTTGAGGAATGCGATCGGCGGCGTGCCGTAGGTGGTGCGGAATGCGGTCTTGAGCTTGCCTTCGCTCATGCCGACCGAGCGGGCGATTTCCTTCAGGGTCAGCGGTTCGTTGAAGCGGCTCTCGATGAATTGCCGCGCCCGGAAGATCTGATCGAGCACACCACCGGACGGCGCCTGCCATTGGATGGTCGTCGCCTCATGGTTCGCCTCGCGGCTGAGGCTGTCGAGCAGCCGAAAGACGCGGATCGAGGCTTCCAAGATCGAGACGTCGTCGATGCGGCAGGAGGCGGCGACTTCGAGGGCGAGCGGCCGCACCTCGCCCGACATGCGGAAGGTGCCGATCATGTTGCGATCGCGGTCGGCCGGCACCAGGATGCCCTGATGGATCGAGGCCAGCGCCGTCTTGAAGGGCTGCTGGTCGAGGATCCCCAGCGCGAAATGGACGCTGAGAATTTCCCGTCCGTGCTGGGCGTCGACCACCAGTTCGAAGGTCGTGTTGGACGGCCTGAAGAGGATGCCGACATGATCCGCCGGCGTCCGCCAGTGATGTCCGCGATCGTCGATCATCAGCACATCGCCGCGCAAGGCGAACAGCAGGGTGATCGTATCCTGGCCGGCGGCGCGGATGCGGGCGGCTTCCTTGCCGATCGCATAGCCGGAAACGAGGGTCACCCCCTCGAACGGACTGCGCCCCCAGACCCGGTGCACGCCGAAATCCATGACATGGCGTTCGCCGTCCGAAAAGCCCCGGGTGAGTTGCTTGAAATCAAGCGCTTCGGTCATTCAGCGAGCGATCGAGCAGACGGGTCAGGCCGAGCAGGGTCTGGGTGAAGGGCACGGGGACGCCCAAATGATCGGCGATCTCGCTGACCGCGCCCAGCAGCGGGGCGAATTCCAGCCGGCGGCCGGCCTCGGCATCCTGCAGCATCGAGGTCTTGAAGCGCCCGAGCTTGCCGGTCACCGCGATGCGGTCCTCGACCGAGGCGTCGATGACGACGCCGAATTTCTCCGAGACGGCGGCGGCTTCGCGCATAACGCGGGCGCAAAGTTCGCGGGTCTGCGGATCGGCGGCGATGTCGTCGGCGGTCGCGCGGGTCAAAGCGCTGACCGGGTTGAAGCAGAGATTGCCCCACAGCTTGTACCAGGCGTCGAAATGGATCGCGGCCGACAGCTCGACCTCGAACCCGCCGGCCAGCAGAAGGTCGCTGACCTTGCCGACGGCGTCGGGGCGGCGGCCGGTGGGGTCGCCGATGATCAGGCGGTTGCCCTTGCCGCGCGCGATGGTGGCAGGGGCGGGGCTCGAGACCGAGAAATGCACGACCGCGCCGATCACCTGATCGGGCGGCAGATGGCGTGAGACGACGCCGTCGGGATCGACGGAGGCAGGCCTGAACCCGGCGGCCGGACCGGCGAGATGGGCGAAATACCACCAGGGCACGCCGTTCAGCAGCGGCAGGATGATCGTATCCTTGCCGATCAGCGGGGCGAGGGACGGGGCCAGATCGGGCAGCGCCTGACCCTTGGTGGCGATGATCAGCAGGTCTTGGATGCCGAGATCGCCGGCGCGGTCGGTCGCCTCGATGGCGACGTGCTTCGTGGCGACGCCGTTCTCCAGGAAGGTGACGCCGTCGCGCTGCAGGGCGTCGAGCGTGGCGCCGCGCGCGATCGCGCTGACGGTCGCCCCGGAAACCTGGCCCAGCGAGCCGGCGACGCAGCCGCCGATGGCGCCGACTCCGGCGATGCAGATCTTGGTCATCGATTGTCCTTACTTTCGACCAGGCGGCGCAGGGCGTCGAAGACATCCTGTCCGGCGCCATAGTCCGGATTGAATTGCAGGGCATCCCGGCTGGATTGTTCGCAGACCGCGGCCGGGATCGGAATATCCTCGCCTTGGATCGAGCTCGAAGCCAGTTGAACTTCGCAGGCGCGGTTGAGCGTCCACATACGGGCGAAGGCCTCGGCGATCGTCTCGCCCCAGGTCAAGAGCCCGTGATTGCGGAGAATGACCTGACGCTTCTCCCCGACATTGGCCAGCAGACGCTCTTTCTCGCCTTCGTGAACGGTGATGCCTTCGAAATCGTGATAGGCGATCTGGCCGTGCAGCATCGCCGAATAGAAATTGGTGAAAGCGAGCCCGTCGCGCTTGCAGGATACCGCCATGCCGGCCGTCGTATGGGTATGCATGATGCACTGCGCTTGCGGCACCGCGTCATGCAGGGCGGAATGG
>FTDB01002667.1_pt1 | contig 26962 bp, 12 predicted proteins | sample 1639741 | NCBI WGS metagenome assembly FTDB01 (sample SAMEA3914869, study PRJEB12502) | metagenome | biome: forest; material: soil | place: USA | collected 2012-03-12 | depth 0.1 m | reverse complement strand
CGTAGCTGGAGGCGCCCGGCTCATACCACTGGATGTCGATCGTGAAGACGCGATAGCCGTGCGGCAAAAGCTTGTCGGCCATAATGTGCGCCGTCTCCAGCGCCTGGGCCTCGGTGATGGTGGTGGCGAAGCTGTTCCACGAATTCCAACCCATGGGCGGGGTCGGCGCCCATACGGTCTTCGATGCTTTGTGCGTCGCCGCCGGCGCATCGACGGCCGCCGCCAGAACCGGCAAGGCGCTCAAGCCCGCAAGGAGACCGCGACGGCTGGTATGAAGGCTTTTGTCTGTGCGTCCGGACATGGCGTTTCCTTAAGGGGCAGTGCGGATGACGGGCTTGACCTGGATGATCGTGCCGTCCTTGCGATAGGTCAGCCGGGTCACGGCGATCGAACGTTTGAAGTCGCCGCCGCCCGGCAACAGGGCATCGTGATAGAAGAGATACGACTTGCCCTTGAAGTCCAGTATCGCCTGATGATTGGTCGATATTTTCAGATAGTCGAGAACGACACCGCCATAGGCGTACGGGCCCATCGGCGTCCTGGCCGTCGCATAGACGATCTGGCCCGGCCAGCCCGTTGAAAAGCTGAAATAATAGAGGCCATTATGTTTGCTGAGGAAGGGCGCCTCGCCATAGCGCTTTTTTGTGTCGTCGGCGGGAAAGCCGTCGACCTCAAAGTCGATAATCGGGCCGATCGTGTGGACCATGTCGCGCGCCAGGCGCACCATCTTGGGAACGCGCGTGCCGAAGACGAGATAGGCTGAGCCGTCATCATCGATCAGCACAGCCGGGTCGATCGGCTCATCGCCGGCATTTGCATCGCGCGCCTTGTCGATTAAAGGCGCGCCGATCGCGTCGCGAAACGGGCCTTCGGGATGGTCGGCCACGGCGACGCCGATGCGGTCGCCGCCGACCGGCGCGTAATAATAATATTTACCGTCGCGAAAGGCCGCTTCCGGCGCCCAGGCCTTTGCATCGGGGCGTGCCCAGGCGAATACCTTGACCGAAAGGAAGGAGCCGTCGTCGCGCCAGTGGGTCAGGTCGCTCGACGAAAAGACCCGCCAATCGGTCGAGTCCCAGTATTTGCCGGAATTGTCTTGATCGTTGGTGGCGTAGAGATAGACGCGGCCGCCAAAGACATGCGGCGATGGATCGGCGGCAAAGCGCTGAGACACCAGTCTCGCCACATCGCCGTCGGGCGCGGCATGGGCCGAAACCGCCGCGATCATCGCCATAAGGGCCAGCGCCAGTCTCATCAGCCGACGACCTGGACGGCATAGGACCGCGCGCCGTCCGCCAGGGCGATTTCGAGCGTGTTGCCGGCGAAGGCGAACTTCGCGTCGTGACCATCGACTCGGACCGATTTCGGCGCCGTTGCGCGCCAGAAGACCAGCGTGCCTTGATCGCGTGCGACCAGGCTAAGGGTCCCCTTGTCGTGGCGAACATCGCGCACCGAGGCCAGGCCGTTGCGCTTTTCCTTGAGGCCCAGCACAGCCGTGCCATTGCGCACCGGCGCGACGCGCACCAGGTCGTGGCCGAAGCGCTTCAGGCTGACCGGAAAGGCTTGCCCGAAGGCCGGTTGCGATGCGCCGGTCTGCGACCACACGGCGTAGTCTCCCGCCGGCAGGCCGGTGATGTCCGACAATCGATATTCGCCCGAGACGCTTTCGGCGTCGGCCAGATTGGCCAGCAGCAGCAGCGCACCGTCGCCGACGCGCGACGACGCCTTGAACAGGGTTGGCGTTTGGAGCTGGAACAGGCAGTCGGCCACGGGACGCAATGGCGTATCGGCGCGCAAGGTCACGCCATCGGCGTCGACCAGCGAATCCAACAGGACCGTATCGTGCTGGCCTGCCTTGTCGGTGATGTAGATCGGCGCGCAGTTGGCGGCGCGCACCGACGCGTGCAGGGACGCGTTCGGATTGGTCGATTCGAACATGTCGAAATCGGGGAAGACCATCTCGCCGAAATAGAGGGCATTATACATGGCCTGCAGGACGTGCGCCGCCGCATTGCCTTCCTGAAGGTCGTAAGTTTCGGAGGGCTTGTACGGAAAGTAGTCCTCGACCGAACGCGCCACCGGCGTCGACCCGAAATTCAGGAAGGCGTCGTTGGTCATGTCCATGCAGTTGATGATGGCATTATCGAAATGCCGCGCTGCGCCGCGATTGATCGCGCCGTGCACAGCCTTGGCCAGATCCCAGACCGGATAGGTGTCCTTGGCCATGCGTTCGGCGACCAGCTGATTGTCGACCTTGATCAGGGTGAACCCCGCCGCGCGCAGGTCGGCGTGATAGCTGTCGAAATAGCTGTCGAGCAGGGCCGGATCGGGCTTGAGGAAGCTGTAGGTCACCAGCTTGCCCGAGGTGTCGGTCGGCGACGGCTTCTGCGTCCAGGTGAACAGCTTGCCTTTCAGGCCTTGGCCCAGCGCCGAATCGGGATCGATGCCGTTCCAGTAGGCGTCGAAAGCGTGCCACAGACCGACGTGCTTGAGCCCGTGCTGGCTGAGCAGGGCATCGACGACGGGCTTGAAACCATTGGGGAATTTCTTCGGGTCGGGCGCTTGCGATTGCAGGCGGCTGGCGCTCGACTGGAAATGGCCGTCATCGAGCACGACGGTGCGGATCGGCGCCCCCGCCTTGCGGATGGTGTCGACCTGGGCCAGCACCCAATCCGCCGCCAGGTCGTGGCCGAGATTGGAGGCATTCCAGGTGTTCCAGCCGAGCCAGGTCAGCGCCTCCGGCAACTGTTTGTGGACGCGCAGGTTTTCCGGTGTCCCCAGCGCCGTCATGGCGTCCTCGAACACGGCGGCAAAGGTCGCATAGAGATCCGGACCGAAACCGACGGCGAGTTGCGGCATCGGACGATCGGTCCGCGCCGGGCCAAGCGAACGGCAAATGGTGCGGAGGGTTCCGACTCCACTCCCCCCGGAGTTCCCCCCCAGAGTTGCCCGGAACCCTCCTCCCCCCAAGGGCAGGGCGACGGCATAGCTGCCGTCGTCGTACTGCCAATAGGCGCATTGCACATCGTCTTCCTTCAGGTCACCGGGATGCGCCATAGTCATCGGTTTCGTCCACGCCTTCCACGGGGCGTAACGCCAGAACGCGACACCCTGACGGAAGCCGGGCACAGTATCGAAGCGCAGGCCGAAGCCGGTCGCGCCGGCAATTTCAGCATCCTTTTTGGCCTTCAGGCTGAAGATCGTCGTGCCGCGGCTGCCGGTCTGGCTGAGCACCTGAAGCGCCGGCACGCCGGCATCGGCCCAGGTGGCCGGTTGGGCCAGGCGTACCTGTCCATGCCCTTTCACGGCACCGGTTTTATGCCGGCGAGCTTCGGCAAAACCGGCGGCAAAACCGGGAGCAACGGCCAGGACCGGCAGGGCGGCGATAAATGAGCGGCGCAACATGTCAGATATCCAGGGTTCGGGTTTCGGCCGGCGTGGCGGCCAGCGTGGCGCGCGTCGTGCGGCCGTCGATTTCGTAGAGGATGACGGCAAAGCTGACCGTCTCGTCGCGGCGGTAATTTCCTGCTGCCGGTGTAAGCGTCAGGCGACGCCGGGCGTTGTCCCAATGGATGGGCCAGCGGCGATAGGCGCCGGTTTCGTAGTCGTGGCCGTCGCCGGCGTCGTCGTACAACAGCTGTTTGCCGTCGGCGCCGGCATAGACGTGCAGCTCGACCGTGGTCGCGGGTTGCATGGCGTAAGTGATGCCCGGCGTCTGCGGGATGATCGCCCCGGCGCGGACATAGAGCGGGATATCGCCGAGAGCGGGGCGCAGTTTCAGCGTCTGGCCGCCTCTCAGCAGGCCGGCGCGCCCAAATGCGTGCCAGTCGTGGCCGCGCGGCAGATAGACGGCGATTGTCTTGTCCGGCGTCGTACGCAGGGCGGCCGCCAGCGACGGCGGGGTCCATTCGACCCACAGGCTGACGACGTCGGGTGTCGGCTGGCTTTGCGTCAACTCGAAACCATAGGCTTTCCCGGCGGTCAGCGTGATGTCGAAATGATAGACATCGTCGCCGTCATGACCGGCGAACGACACGCCGCCATTGGCCTTGGTGGCCACGCCGTCGTCGGCGCCGCGCCCGGCAACATAAAGCTTGCCGTCAAGGCTGAAGCGGATAACGCCCTGCCCCGTCACGCGGAAGCGGTGCAGGCCGGTCTCTGCGGCGATAATCCGGCCGCGCCAGTGCGCACTGTAAGGTTTGGCCTTGAGCGCGAACGGCAGATCGCCGGACCACGACATCTTCAGGTCGTCGCTCAACCGGGTATCGACCAGGCGCTCGAAGCCCGCCCCTTCGTAGAAACGCACCTCGGGCGCCGGGCCATCGATGCCGGTGACTGCCGGATTGGGCACAAAGGTAAGGGTATCGGCCGGCGCGTGGTCGAGCGGTGTCGAAACGACGCCGACCAGGATATCGCGGCCGAACATGTACTGGTTCGGATGGCGGGCGATCTGCGGATCGTGGGCGAAATCCATGATCAGCGGCCGGACAAAAGCTTCGTCGTCGAAGGTGACGCGCGCCGCCTGGCCGTAAATGTAGGGCATCAAGGAATAGCGCCGGTTCAGCGCGGTTTTCAGCGCCTCATAGGCCGGCTCGCCATCGTCGCCCATGGCCCACAGCTCGCGGCGGATTTCCGTGCCGTGAGCCCGGAAGACCGGCATGAAGGCGCCCCACTGGAACCAGCGCACATAGAGTTCGCGATAGGCTGGGTCGCTCAGCTTTTCTGGGAAATGGTGCGACACCAGGAAGCCGCCGATGTCGTTGGTCCAGTATGGCAGGCCCGACAGCGAAGCCTGCTGCAAGGCGGTAATTTGGTAGTTCAAGGTCGTCCAGCTGGCAAAGATATCGCCCGACCAGTTGACCGCATTCCACGCCTGCTGGCCGGCATAGACCTTGCGGCTCAAGGTCAGGGGGCGTTTGTCCGGGCGGTATTCGCGGTTCTTCTGATAAAAGAGCCGCGTCTGGTAATAGCTGAAGGTCAGCAGATTGTCCTGGATCGGTCCGGCCGCGCAGACGCCGTTGTCGGCGTAGGAACGCGCCGTGACATAGCGGCTGCCGGTCGACATGAATTCGGGTTCGTTGCCGTCGGTCCACAACCCGTCCAGCCCGACCGAAATCAATCCGTCGCGGACATGGCTCCAGTAGATGTCGCGCGCCTCGGGTGAGGTGATGTCGAGCACGCGTCCGCCACCCCAGTGAGGCCCCTTGAACAACAGGCCCTTGGCGTCGAGCGCCTTGAAAACGTCGCTGGCGGGGCCGAATGCCGGCCAGACCGAGGCGATGACGCGGGCATTGGCGGCGTGAACCGTGTCGCACATGCCCTTCGGGTTCGGGAAGGCGGTCTTGTCCCACACCATGCCGCTGAAATATTCGTCGCCACCCCAATAGCGCCAGTCCTGGACCATGACGTCGATCGGCAGGTTGCGATGGCGATAGCCGTCGAGAATGCCGGTCAGCTCGTCCTGGGTGCGATAGCGTTCCTGCGACTGCCAGAAACCATACGCCCATTTGCCGAGCAGCGGCGCCTTGCCCGTCAGGCGGCGATAGGTGGCGATGACGCCGTCGAGATCGTCGCCCAAGAAGACATGATAGCGCGTCACCGGCGCCGTGTTGGTAAAACGGACCTGCGTGCCCTTGCTGGTCATGTGGGTGTCTGTGCCGGTATCCCACAGGATGCCGAAGCCGGCCGGGCTGACCAGGACGGGATTGACAGCATCCATATTGGCCTGGGCCAGATAGACCGTTCGGTTGCGGTAATTGGTCATGGCGTCACGGAATTGACCCAGACCGAACAGGTCGCTTTCCGATGCAAGAGAGAACACCGCGCCGGGCGCCGATCCGGCGTCGGTAAGGACCAGCCGCCCCCGCCAATAGACACCAAGCGATCCCGTCTGCCGGTGGACGCGAACCTCGGCCTCGCCCTTGCGGTAGATATCGGGTCCTGCCTGCGTCGCGGTGTCGAGCGCGTCAGGCGTCAGGAAAAAGCCCGAGCGGTCGATGTTTTTGTCGGCTTTGGATTTGACGACGCTTATTGCGCCGGCCTTGGTGAACAGGACGTCGGTGACGAAATCGCCTTGATGCAGACGAATGCCGCCGAGAATAATCTCTGAAGCGGTGAAACGGCCGGCAGCGGCTTCGGAAGGGCCACTGGCCGCCAGGCCAAGGCCCGCCCCCGCTCCGGCTGTCGCCAACAGTGCGGCGCGACGCGAAATCCCCTCAGACTCAGACATGCAACCTCACCCGTTTTGGCGACTCTTGTGGCCGCTCCTTAATTAAACTTATTTTATTTAATCGCTGAAAGTCAATGGCGAACCATCCGTTTGCGCCTGTTCGTCCTCTTTTGGCGCGGGAAATCGCCCGTGATGGCCAAGACCTTGCCGCCAAAGGCGCGAGGGCGCTTGCCAGACGCCTTGCGCTATGGAAAGACAGGTCCTGTTGTAATCGATTTAGGAACTGGAGCGGGGATTGCTGGCTGGCAGCGGAAAACGGGGCGCGAATACACCCGAACTCATGGGGTCGAACCCCACGCGCGCCGGCGACTATAACGAGCGTGTCGTCCTGGAAGCCGTGCGGACGCGCGGCACTGCGACCTCCAGCGAAATCGCGGCCGCGACCGGCCTGACCCACCAGGCTGCGATTAATATCGTCAAGCGTCTGCTGGCCAATGAAATGCTGGTCGACGCCGGCAAGACGAGCGGCGCACGCGGCCAGCCGGCGACGCGCTATAACGTCAATGCGCGCGGCGCCTATGCGCTGGGCCTGACCGTCGACCGCGAACATATCAGCCTGGTCGTGCTGAACCTGCTCGGCGAAATCAAACACCGGGTCGCCCGCAATATTCTTTTCCCCTCGCCTGAGGACGTACTCGACTTCGTCCAGAAGGAAACGGCCGACATCTACGCTCGGCGCATCGTTCCGCGCCGCCGGGTGACCGGGCTGGGCATCGCCATGCCCGACGGCCTGGCCGTCCCCTTCTTTCCGGACAAGCCCAAGGCTTTCGAGCGCTGGAACGTCATCGATTTTCCGGCAATGTGCGCCCAGGCGCTCGACCTGCCGGTCTATCTGGAGAACGACGCCACGTCTGCCGCCATCGGCGAGCACCAGTTCGGCCAGGGCTCCGGCCTCAGCAGCTTCATTTACGTGCTGATCAGCGCCGGACTCGGCTGCGGCATCGTCATCAACGGTCAGTCCTACAGCCGCGGCAAGAACCACGCCGGCGAAATCGGTAATATCCCGGTGGGCATGTCTGACGGCCAAAGACAAATTTTGTGGGACACGGTGTCCCTGCCCGGCCTCTACCGCGAAATCGGTCTGAAGGGTGTGACGGTATCGTCGCCCGATCAGGTCGACCTGTCGGTCCCGGCGATCGCCGATGCGGTCGAGTTGTGGATTCAGAAGGCCGTCGAAGTGATGGTCGTGCCATTCATCACCATCAACTACGTCCTCAGCCCACAAATGGCCTTTATCGGCGGACAACTGCCCGAAGTCGTGGTTGATCGTCTGTGCGCCCGACTGAACCACGCGGTCGAGCAATACGAGACCTACACGCCCATCACACCATTTTCGCGCTCCACCGTTGCGACCGATGCGTCGGCCCTGGGCGCGGCTGTCGTTGTTTTCCGGCAAAACCTCCTCCCCTAAAATTCCAAAAAAATCCCGGAGGTCCCAAGGGGACGGCTCCGGGGTAAGGGAAGACACAGGATAGATTCCGGTCCTTGGGAGAAGCCGGAGATGCGAAGACGTGCCGATGCGGCCCGGTAAGTGTCGAACACATAAAAACGCGTACCCGACCCGGAAGGCAGTCTCCGCTACGTAGGAGAACGACCGCCCCGGACGCGAAAAGGGTGTGCGCCCGGAGCAAAAAAAGCTGAAACCAAACCCGCAACAAGTCCGCCTCAACCTAATGGTCGGACAATTGAATACACCACAATTTTTTCCGTTTCAATAATTTAATCAAATATATTTTAATTAATTAAATATCACTCCGACAACATGGGAAAATAAAATAATTTATTGATTTAATGACATTAAATTACGCAAATTGGGAAATTTTCCAAACTTATTAATTTAATTCTCTTTGATAAATATAGAAAAATGTGCACCTCCTTGATGCAAAAAAAGGGGATCGTTCATGACACAACAGGGCATTCGGCGAGTCGTCATCGCTGGCGGCGGCACCGCGGGCTGGATGGCGGCGGCGGCCTTGGCGAAATCGCTGGGCACGCAGACCTATCGAATCACGCTGATCGAATCCGACGAGATCGGCACGGTCGGCGTCGGCGAAGCCACAATCCCCTCTATTAAGATGTTCAACGACGTCCTGGGCATCGACGAGGCCGTCTTCATGCGCGAGACCTGCGCGACCTTCAAGCTGGGCATCGCCTTTGCCGGCTGGCGAACACCCGACAGTGCCTATTTCCACCCGTTTGGCAGTTTCGGCCTCGACATGGACGGCATTCCGTTCACTCACTACTGGCTGCGTCAACGCCAGGGCGGCGCCTTTCCCGATATAGGCGTCTTCAACGCCGAGACCGAAGCCGCCCGCGCGCGGCGATTCGGTTGGCCAGGCCAGGCGCCAGGCGCCCTGGTGCCGCCCATCAACTACGCTTACCATTTCGATGCCGGCCTCTATGCCGCATTCCTCCGCCGCATGTCCCAAGGCCTGGGCGTCGCCCGCCGCGAAGGCCGCATCGTCGAGGCGCGCCAGGACGCCGAAAGCGGCGATATCGTCTCGTTGGTCCTAGCCGACGGTCAGGAAGTCCACGGCGATCTGTTCATCGACTGCTCGGGTTTCCGCGCCCTGCTGATCGGCGAAACCCTGAAGGCGGAATTCGAGGACTGGAGCCACTGGTTGCCCGTCAATCGCGCGCTGGCCTTGCCCTCGAAACTGAGCGAGCGGCCTGTGCCCTATACGCGTTCGACGGCGCGCGAGGCCGGCTGGCAATGGCGCATCCCGCTGCAGCACAGGACCGGCAATGGCTACGTCTTCTGCGACGCCTATTGCAGTGAAGACGAGGCCGCCGCGACCCTGACCGGCAATCTCGACGGCGACGCCCTCGCCTCCCCCCGTCCGTTGAAATTCACGACCGGTCATCGCCGCCAGTACTGGAAAAACAATGTCGTCGCCGTCGGCCTCGCCAGTGGCTTTCTCGAACCGCTCGAATCGACCAGCATCCACCTGATCCAGACGTCGATCACCCAGTTGATCACTGTCTTCCCCAAGGCCGGCATTCATGCCGGGGTGGTGCGCGCCTACAATGCCCACATGGATCGTGCCTATCGCAATATCCGTGACTTCATCATCGCCCACTACAAGGTGACGGCGCGCGAGGACACGCCCTTCTGGCGCTATTGCAAGCATATGGACGTGCCGGGCACCCTGGCCGAACGCCTCGACATCTTCGCCAATCAGGGCAACGCCATGGTCCGCCAGGAAGAGCTGTTCCGCGAATCGAGCTGGTTCGCCGTCTTGGCCGGCCAGGGCCTCGTGCCGCAGGGATATCACCCTGTCGCCGACAGGCTGTCGGTCGATCAATTGCGCCAAAGACTGACGCGTATCCAGCATTCGGTGCGCGACAGCGTCTCCGGCCTGCCCGACCATGCCGACTTCATCGCCCGCTACTGCGCGGCGCCGCAATTCCAGGAAAACATTGCCGTTCATTCCTGATCGATACAGCGCCGCGGCAGGCCGGCGCTGTATCAAAACTGCAACAAAAAATCGGCTTTCCTATTTGTCCTACATTTGCGCGTTGACAGTTTCCTCCATTTCTTTAATCAACTTTAATTAAATAAAAATCACTGCGGAACCCATCCGCAGTCGTGACAATGGAGGAGTCATGAAGTCTCTCGTCAATAAAACCTGGCTGTATGCAGGCGCGTCCGCGCTTGCCGTCTGCGCGACGTCGCTTTCGGGCGCCGCTTTCGCTCAGACTACGGCTGCGCCGGCTCAGGCCGATGCACCGGGCAAGGAAGTCATCGTCGTCGGCGTGCGTAAATCACTGAAGACGGCCCAACAGATCAAGAAGGACGCCGATACCGTCGTCGACTCGATCACCGCCACCGATATCGGCGCTTTCCCGGACAAATCAGTCGCCGAATCGCTGCAACGCGTCGCCGGTATCACCGTCACGCGCTTCGCCGCCTCGGGCGACACGTCGCACTTCTCGGCCGAACCGTCAGGTGTTCTGGTCCGCGGCCTGTCTCAGGTCCGTTCGGAATTCAACGGTCGCGATACCTTCTCGGCCAACTCGTCGCGCGGCCTGTCCTGGGGTGACGTTACGCCGGAACTGATGGCCGGCGTCGACACCTATAAAAACCAGACGGCCGATCTGATCGAAGGCGGCATCGCCGGCTCGATCAACCTGCGCACCCGCGTGCCGTTCGATTCGAAGGGCCGCCTGCTCGCCTTCTCGGCCGACGCCCTCTACGGCAGCCTGTCGAAGAAGACAACGCCGGACGTTTCGGGCATCTATTCCGACCGCTGGCAGACCTCGCTCGGTGAATTCGGCGTCATGGCCAATGCCGCCTATTCGCAGGTCATCACCAATTCCGAAGGCGATCAGGTCGGCCGCATGGTGCACTTCGCGCCGGGCGTGCTCAGCCCGACCGACAACTACGTCCCGACCGGCATCTCGATCTACCAGAACCAGTATGATCGCCGCCGCACCGGTATCGCTCTGGCCGGCCAATGGCAGAACAACGAGCACAACATGCTCGCCACGCTACAATTCAACCGTTCGGACTACAAGAACACCTGGAACGAACACGATGTCGGTTCGTCCTGGGGCTATTACGGCGACGTCGACGGGCCGCACCCGCAGAACTTCGTCGAGACCAGCACCACGGCCATGCGTCCTGCGCCCGGCACCACGCTGAACTTCGATGGTCAGGGCGTCCTGACCTCGGGCGTCATCAACGGCAGCTACGACTGGACGGGTAACTACTATCCGTCGCAAGCCGATGCCGCCGCCGGCACCAATTTCGGCCAGGCCAACTGGAGCACCAACCCCGCTTCGGCCTACTTCCCGGCCAATTCGACGACCGGCGTCGCCCAACACTTCACCGGCAGCACGCCGGGCTTCTTCAACGCCTGCGTCTCGGCCCTGTCCGGCAGCCCCGGGAACGCCGCCGTCAACGGCCAGAACTGTCCGATCGGCGCCGGCATCGGTGTCGGTACCCGCTTCAACGACAGCCATGAAATCACTCAGGACGCGTCGTTCAACTTCAAGTGGGAACCGACCAGCCGCCTGAAGCTTAACTTCGACGTCCAGTACGTCGAATCGACGATCACCAATTACGATATCGGCGTCGGCACCAGCACCTATGGCAATCTGGGTATCGACCTGACGGGCAAGTATCCGAAACTGACCATCACACAGCCGACCAATGTCAATGTCGTCGGCGGCGACGATTTCCTCGGCAACCCGGACAACTATCACTACGACAACGTCCAGGATCACACCGAAGACAGCGACGGTCACGAACTGGCGACGCGTTTCGACGCACAGTACGATATCGGTACGACCTGGCTGGAATCGGTCAAGGTCGGCGTCCGTTACGCCGATCGCGAACAGGACGTGCGTTGGGGCGCTTACAACTGGGCCAACGTCGCGAACAACTGGTCGCAAAACGGCTCATACTACATGATCGACAGCCCGCTCTATAAGCCGGGCGCCTATGAGACCGACAGCTTCGGCACCAAGGTGCTGGGCAGTGGCGACCTGATCAACGCGCACGACCTCGTGTTCGTCAACCAGGGCGTCATTTCCAGCCAGGCAGCCCTGCGTTCGATCCTTGGCGCGCCGCAGAACCCGCAGCTTTCGGGCACCGACTCCAACGGCAACCACTATGCAGACGACTGGGATCCGATCTGCTCGAACACCAACCATCGTGCCGGCGAAACCGACATCGAAAAGGTCGGCTGCTACAAGCCGGTTGAAGTCCTTTCGGTTAGCGAAAAGACCCTGGCCGGTTACGCCATGCTGAAGTTCGGCGGCCACGACGCCTCCATCGCCGGCATCGGCGTGTCGGGTAATGTCGGCGTTCGCTGGGTTCAGACCGAAGATGCGGCCAAGGGTGGCGTTACCTACCCGACTGCCTATTCGAGCGCGGCTCTGAACTGCGTGCCTCTGGATGCGCAAGGTCTCCTGCAGGCCAATGCCAACCACCAATATCCCACGACGACCCAGTGTCTGTTGGCCAACAACGCCGACGCGGTCGCCTTCGCCAACGGTGGTTCGCAGCTCAACGACGCCAAGCACGAGCACATCAATTGGTTGCCGAGCGCCAACGTCAAGTTCCAGCTCAACGATCAATGGATCCTGCGTCTGGCGGCTTCGCGCGCCATGTCGCGTCCCGACATGGTCAATCTGAAGAACTATCTGACGATCAGCCCGTCGGGCATTCCGTCGACGGCGCTGGACAAGACTGTCGACGATCCGAACCGGATCTTCGACGCGCAGGGCAACCTGGTTTCGTACAAGATCTTCTATACGGGCCAGGCAGGTAATTCGTCACTGAAGTCGACCACGGCCGATCAGTACGATATCTCGGTCGAAGACTACTTCGCTTCGGTCGGTTCGTTCACCTTCGACCTGTTCTACAAGAAGTTCCACGACTACATCCAGAGCGGTCACTACACGACGACGGTCACGAATAACGGCGTGACGGAAGACGTCTCGGTCACCGGGCCGGTCAACGGCGACGGCGCGAACATTCGCGGCTTCGAAGTGGCCTATCAGCGTACCTTCGACTTCCTGCCTTCGCCGTTCAACGGCCTGGGCATGCAGGCGAACTACACGCATATCCACAATACGGGCATCACGAACACCAACCTGTCGGGCGTGACGGCTGGCGAAGGCACGACCACTTCGGCCGCGACCAACGACAACAAGATCGATCCGGGCGTTCTGGAAGGTCTGTCGAACGATGCCTACAACGTCGTTCTCTTCTACGACAAGGGCAAGTTCGGTGGCCGTCTGGCCTACAACTGGCGCTCGAAATACCTGGTTACGGCTCAGGATTGCTGTACCTCCCTGCCCGTCTGGCAGGAAGGCGCCGGCTATCTCGACGGCTCGCTGCGCTACGCGGTGACCGACAATGTCGAAATCAACCTGCAAGCCAGCAACATGCTGAACACCATCACCAAGCTTCAGCAAGAAGTCCTGGGACCAACGAAGGCCAACCCGAATACCCCGGCCTTCTTCCTGCCCAGCGCGTACTTTGCCAACGACAGCCGCGTGCAAGTCGGCGTTCGGATCAAGTACTGATCACTGTGACCTCCCGCGGGCAAAGACATCTTGCCCGCGGGACCTGAGGCGCGCATCCTCGTCACTGGGGATGCGTGCCTTTTTCCGTACTGTACCGTTTCTTGTTTTCAGGAAGAGTTTATGCAGGGTTCAGACACTTCGATCCGCAAGGTCGTTATCGTCGGCGGCGGCACTGCCGGCTGGATGACTGCCGCCGGCCTGGCCAAGGTTATCGGCACGCGTCATCACGACATCACCTTGATCGAGTCCGACGAAATCGGCACGGTCGGCGTCGGTGAAGCGACAATCCCTGCCATCAAGACCTTCAATGAATTGCTGGGCATAGACGAAGACGAATTCGTTCGGGAAACCAATGCGACCTTCAAGCTAGGCATCGAGTTCGTCGACTGGCGCACGCAGGGAACCCGCTATTTTCACCCGTTCGGTATCTTTGGCGCCGACCTGAACGGTATCGCCTTCCAGGACTACTGGCTGCGTTTCACGGCCATGGGCGGCCAGTCGGATTTCGGCCGTTTCAACATGGAAACCGAAGCCGCTCGGTTGCGCCGCTTCGGCCGCACCAATCCGCGCGAAAACAACCTGCCGCAGATCAACTACGCCTTTCAGTTCGACGCCAGCCTGTACGCCGCCTATCTGCGCCGTTTCTCGGAAAAGCTCGGCGCACAAAGGATCGAAGGCCGCGTCGTCGAGGTTCGCCAGGACGGCGCCAGCGGCCACATTACCAGCGTCGTTCTGTCCGACGGACGTGTCGTCGAAGGCGACCTGTTCGTCGACTGCTCAGGCTTCCGCGCCCTGCTGATCGGCGAAACCCTGGGCACGGGTTTCGAGGACTGGAGCCACTGGCTGCCGGTCAATCGCGCCCTGGCTGTGCCCTGCGAACGCGTCGAAGAGCCCGTGCCCTTTACCCGCTGCACAGCGCGCGAAGCCGGCTGGCAATGGCGCATTCCCCTGCAGCACCGGACCGGCAACGGCTACGTCTTCTGCAACGCCTTTATCGACGAAGACAAGGCAACCGAGACGCTGCTGTCCAATCTCGACGGCCAGCCCCAGGCCGCGCCCCGCCTGCTGAAATTCACGACCGGGCACCGTCGTCAGTACTGGGTGAAGAATTGCATCGCCGTGGGCTTGAGTTCCGGTTTTCTGGAACCGTTGGAGTCGACCAGCATCCATCTGAGCCAGGCCTGCATTATGCGCCTGATCGCTTATTTCCCGCGAACCGGAATCGACCCGATGGTCGTCGATACCTTCAACCAGCAGATGGACGCGCTCTACAGCAATATCAAGGACTTCATCATCGCCCACTACGCGGTGAGCGATCGTGACGACACGCCGTTCTGGGCCTATTGCAAAAATATGGAGCTGCCCGACAGTTTGCGCGAACGCCTGGACATGTTTGCGGCCCACGGCAGCGTCCCCGTCAATCCCGGCGAATTGTTTCGCGACCTGAGCTGGTTTGCCGTCCTGCACGGTCAGGGGCTGACACCGAAATCCTACCATCCGGCCGCCGACAACCCGACCGATGAAGAGGTTCGCCTGCATCTGGCCCACGTCCGGGCGGCGATCCAGACGCGGCTGGAGGCGCTGCCTTCCCACGACGCCTTCATCGAGACGCATTGTTCCGCGACAGCGCCGCGCCTTCTCGTCGCCAAACAGGCCTGATCGATGACGGCGAAACTCATGACTGTCGGCAACGAAGGCGAAACCGTCATCGTCATCGACAATGCCCTGGCCGATCCGCAAGCCTCTGTCGACCTGGCTGCCGGCCTGGCGCCGTTCCCAGAGATCGAGGGGAACTATTATCCGGGGCTTCGTCTGCGCCTCACCCCGGAACACGGCCCGGACGTGAAGGCCTATGTCGATGCGGTGTGCGCCGCGGTCTTGCCGGCCATGCAGATGACCTACGGCCTTCGCGGATTCGACGTTGTCGAGGCGTCATTTTCCATGGTGACGACACCGCCGGCCGACCTCAAGACGGGCCAGCGCATTGCCCATTGCGACACCACTAACCCTCTGCGTTTTGCCGTCCTGCACTATCTTTGCCGCCCGGAACAGGGCGGTACGGGCTTTTTCCGCCACCGCTTGACGGGGTTCGAACGGATCACGCCCGAGCGCAACACCCTATATAACCAGGCGCTGGAGCTCGACATGGAAATCCTTCCGCCGGCTCAGGATTATTTGCGCGACTCATCACCGATTTTCGAGAAAATCGGCGAGGCAGATGCTGCCTTCAACCGCATCGTCATCTATCGCTCCGCCCTGCTTCACAGCGGTCTGATCCCGCCGGATTTCGCCAGCGACGCCGATCCGCGCCGGGGCCGCCTGACCGGTAATTTATTCCTGCTGGGGCGCTAAGCCTTCGTTTGACAAAGGCTGATATCGCCGCAACACTCACTGTCAGAAGCCAACGCAAAAACATAATCATGGCTCACTGGAACGCGCTCAACGGTATCGATCTGGCCGTCATTCTGTTTTACCTCGGCATCGTGCTGGTGGCGGGCTTGCGCTCGCTTGACCGGAACACAACCGCCAAGCAGCATTTTCTGGCGTCATCCTCGGCCAGGTGGCCGCGTATCGGCTTTTCGCTCTATGCTTCGACGCTCGGCGCAACCTCGCTGGTCGGCATTACCGGCACAGCCTATGCCCACGGCATTTCTGTGTTCGCCTATGAGTGGATGGCGGCTCTGGTTCTGCCCATCTTCTGCACCTTTATCCTGCCGACCTATCTGACGTCGCGCGTCTTCACCGTGCCGGAATTCCTTGAGCTGCGTTACGGTCGCTTTATCCGCACCTATGTGTCGAATTTCAGCGTCTGCTTGGAGCTCTTCCTTGGCGGCGGCGGCGGGTTGTTCGCCGGCTCTGTCCTGTTCCAGACCTTGGTGCCCGGCTGGCCGTTATGGGTGATATCGGCGATCCTGGCCATCCTGTCGGGTATCTTCCTGCTGCTGGGCGGCCTGCGTGCGGTCATTCTGGTCGAAGCGGTGCAAGGCGTCGTTGTCGTTACCGTCTGCGCAGCACTGGCCTGGTTTACCTTTCACGCCGCCGGCGGCTTCGGGCTGATCTGGGCGCATATGGATCCGTCGAAGCTCAAGCTGATCATGCCGGCCTCGGATCCCGCCATTCCGTGGACCGGCCTGATCACTGGCGTGCCGCTGATCGGCTTCTATTACTGGTGCACCAACCAGACCATGGTGCAGCGCGTGCTGTCGGCGCGGTCGCTTGATGACGGCCGCTGGGGCAGCCTGCTGGGCGGCGCGTTGAAACTGACGACGCTGTTCCTCGTCGTTCTGCCGGGCGCCGCGGCCGTCCTGATCTTCCCGCACCTGTCGTCACCCGATCAGGTCTTTTCACAGATCGTTTTCCGCATCCTGCCGCACGGCCTGGTGGGCGTGGTGATCGCCGTCTGCCTGGTATCGATCCTGTCGAGCCTGGCCTCGTTCTACAACGCCGCCTCGACCCTGGTGACGATGGACATGATCCGCCGCCTGCAACGGCGCCTCGACGACAGGCAACTGATCCGCATCAGCCGTCTGGTCGTGGTCGCCCTGATGGCGGCAACCGTCGTCATCGCCCAGCAGATCGGCCATTTCCACAACACCCTGTGGCAGTACCTGCAATCCGTCATGTGCTATTTCGTGCCGCCGGTCGCCGCCGTCTTCCTGGCCGGGTTCGTCTGGACGGGCGCCAACACGACGGGCGCCATCTACGGCCTGTTCGCCGGGTTGGCCGCCAGTTTTGCCGGCTTTTGCGGTATCGAGGTCTGGCACGTGATCCCCCTGCATTTTCAGATCGCCGCTGTCGTCATCTTTCTGATCACGCTGGCCGCCATCGTTATCGGCAGCCGCTTTGGCCAGCCGGAACCCATCGAGCGCATCACGCCGCTGATGTTCACACCCGATGTCTGGCGGGCCGAAACGCAGCGCTTAAAGGGTGTGCCCGCCTATCGCAATTACCGCATCCTGTCGTGCGCTCTCATCGTCCTCACCTTGACGATCGTTTTTATCTTCCGCTGAAGCACCGGCTCACAACATTTTGCTTGCGTCAAAATTAAATAAAGTATTTTTAATTAATTGCCCACACGCAAACGCATTACAAAAAACAGGGGAGGCGTCATGGCATATCGCAAGAGGATGCGGGCAACCGCGTCCGCAATCGGCGCGCTTGTTTTCGGCCTGATGGCAGGCGCCGTTCACGCCGAACAGCAGACCCTGTCCAACCTGCATGCCGTGGGCTTTCACCGCGACGGGGCAGCTGTCGTCATCGATTCGTCAGGCGCCGCCAAGATCCGTATCTCGTTCGAGACGCAGACCATGGCGCGCGTCCAGATCGCGCCGTCGGGCGTCTTCACGGCCAACCCCTCTCCCGCGGTTGCCGCGCACCTGCCGCCGGTCGCCGACCTGCGCATCGACGACCAGGGAACAAGCCTCGTCATCGCTACGGCCGGCCTGTCGCTGCATGTCGACAAGGCGCATCTGCACGTCGACGCCTATGGCGCAGACGGCAAGCCGCTCAGTCTGGAATCGCCGGTGGACGGTACGCACTGGGACACGGTGACCGGCGCGCTCAGCCAAACGCGCCGGCTGACGGCCGGTGAACACGTCTATGGCCTGGGTCAAGACAACGCCAATCACGGTACGCTGGACCGGCGCGGCACGGTCCGCGACCTGTGGACCGGCCAGCAGATCAATTCGGGCAATGTCACCGCCAATTATGTCGTGCCCTTCTACCTGTCGACGGGCGCCGACGGGCAAGGTTACGGCGTCTTCGTCGACAATGTCTGGCACACACGGTTCGATATCGGCAAGACGGCGGGCGACCAACTGACGTGGACGGCGCCGGGCGGACCGATCGATTATTACATTATCGGCGGGCCGTCGTTCAAAGCCATCATCGAGCAATATACCCGGCTAACGGGGCGGCCGACCATGTTGCCGCTATATGCCTTCGGTTACTGGCAAAGCCGCTGCTTTTTCAACGATTTCCCCGATATCCAGAAAACAGTCGATCGCCTCCGTCACGACGGCATCCCGCTCGATATGCTGGTCGTCGATTCCAACTGGCCGAACACCAATGTCGACTTCAAATGGAGCCGTGACTTCCTGAAGGGGCGCTCAGCCGAAGACTGGATCGCCGGCCTGCACGGCGGCGGCGCCCACGTCATGCTGTCGACCAAGGGCCCGATGATCCGCAGCGATGCGCCGAACTTCCCCGACGCCCTGGCGCGCGGCCTGTTCGCCACCGACGGCCACGGCAAGACCTTGACGACCGGCTATTACGGCGGCGAGCTGATGGACTTCACCCATCCCGGCATGGAGCCGTGGCTGTCGACCCAGCTGGCGCCCCTGTCCGGCCAGGGCATCGACGCCTGGTGGCTCGACCTCAACGAGCCCGAGGGCGAACCGCCCCAGGCCGTCTATCATGCGGGCAAGAGCGCCGACATCCACAACACCTTCCCGCTCCTGACCTTCAAGGCCTATTTCGATTACGAGCGCGCCAGGAATCCGGAGACGCGTCCCGTCATTCTCGGCCGCGCGGCGTCCGCCGGCACGCAGCGATACAGCGGCATCGTCTGGACCGGCGACATCGGTTCGGACTGGCCGACCTTCCGCGCCCACATCCCCGAGGCACAAAATACCGGCCTGTCCGGCCTGCCCTACTGGACCAATGACAGCGGCGGCTTCCTGGAAGGCTTCCTCAACAACGACCGCTATGGCGCCCACGCCGAGCTGTACCAGCGCTGGTTCGAGTTCACGACCTTCATCCCCATCATGCGCGCCCACAAGGCCGGGCCGTCGGAACCGTACGAATTCGGCCTCGATGTCGAAGCGACGGCGAAACATTACACGCAGCTGCGCTATCGCCTCCTGCCCTATATATATACCGCGGCGCGCGAGACGGCGACGACCGGCCTGCCCCTGCTGCGGCCGCTGGTCCTTGAATTCCAGGACGATCCGGGATCGGCGACTGCCAAGACCGAATTCATGTTCGGCCACGACCTGCTGGTCGCACCCGTCATTTGGGCCAATACCAAGGCGCGCCAGGTTTACTTTCCGGCCGGCCACTGGATCAGCTATGACGACGGCTTCGAAGTGACCGGCGGGCAAAGCATCGGTGTCTCGGCGCCGCGCGACCGCATTCCGCTCTTCGTCCGCGCCGGTGCCATTTTGCCGACCGCACCCGACATGATGTTTTCAGGTGAAAAGCCGTGGGATCCGGTGACGCTCGACATCTGGCCGGCGGGCGACACGACGGGCAGCCTGTATCAGGATGACAACGCCACCCAGGCCTATGCGCGTGGTGAGTTCACCACGACCACCTTCCGTTCGGTCGAAACGCCCGGCAAATCGATCGATTTCAGCATTACGCCGTCGAACACGAAGTTCGGCCCGGCACGCTGGATCGCCCGCTTCCACCTGACCTCGGTGCCGACATCGGTAGCGCTCGACGGCAAGGCTGCCACCGCCTGGCAATATGATCCGACTAATCAGATCCTGACCGTCAACCTGCCCGGCCAGCGTCAGGCGCACCGGGTAGTGGTTGCACTGGATGGCTCCGTCCATGCCCGCCCGTCCGCGCCGCACGTCGACGCACCGCCGGTCGATGAGGTCGTCGAAACGGCTCCGGTCCGGCAGTTGCCGCAATTTCTGCCGGCGCCGATCCTGCCCGTGCGCATCGACGCCGCCAACTATGACAAGGGCGGTGAAGGTCTGGCCTTCCACGTCGCGGCACCGGCCAAGACCGTCATCTATCGCCAGGACGGCGTGCCGATCGTCACCTCGACCGACAGTGGCGGCGGTTACGCCATCCAGGGCCTGCAACAGGGCGACTGGTTATCTTACACGATCGACGCCGGCGCCGGCGGCTGGTTCGGCCTTTCGGTGCGCGCCCGCGCGCCACAGGGCGGCAGCCTCGACATCCTGAAAAACCGCTTCATTCGCCTGACCGGCGTCGACTTTCCGGCATCGGGCAAATGGTCCGCCGCCGACGCCTCCCCAGCCTTCTACCTGCCGCCGGGTGAACAGATCATCACCGCCCAGGTCAGACAGCCCGGCTTCGATCTCGGCAGCCTGAACTTCACCCGCCTGCCGCAGGCCGTGACGACAGCTGAGGCCGAAGACGGGCACCTGGCCAATGCCGGGACGAATGCCGACCATCCGGGCTTCAGCGGCACGGGCTTCGTCGCCGGACTGTCCGAAAAATCCCAGTCCGTCACGCTCGACCTGAGTGTGCCGAAAAGCGGGCGATACCTGGTCGCCCTGCGCTACGCCAATGGCGGCGGCGATGCCCAGGTTTCGCTAACGGTTGCAGGCGTCACCCAGACCGTGCCCTTGCGTCCCACCAATGGTTGGGAGGGCTACGAGGAGGCCGGACAGGTCGCCGCTCTCCCCGCCGGCCACCAAACGATCGTCATCGCCGGAGCCGGTTCCGGCGTCATCAATCTCGACCGCGTTTCTCTGATCCCCATCCCTTGAGGCTAAAATCATGAAAAAAACCCTCGCCCTCTGCCTGGCGCTCGCCGCCGTCAGCCCCGTGGCGGCGCAAGCTGCTCCGGCCAAGACGCCAATGCCGCAACTGGTGCAAAAGGACGGCAAGTTCGCCCTGATGGTCGACGGCGCGCCATATCTGATGCTGGCCGGCCAGGCTAACAATTCGAGCAACTATCCCGCCATGCTGCCCAAGGTATGGCCGGCGATCGAGGCCATGCACGCCAATACTCTGGTCATGCCGGTGGCGTGGGAACAGATCGAGCCGACCGAAGGCCATTTCGATTTCAGCTTCGTCGATACGCTGATCGAGCAGGCGCGTCAGCACAATGTCCGCCTCGACATCCTGTGGTTCGGCACCTGGAAGAATACCGGTCCGAGCTATACGCCGAGCTGGGTCAAGCTCGACAACAAGCGCTTCCCGCGCCTGACCGGCAAGGACGGCTCGACCTCCTACGCCCTGTCGCCGCACTACGCCACGACGCGCGAGGCCGACAAGAAGGCCTATGTCGCCTTGCTGAACCACATCAAGGCGGTCGACGGCGACCAGCACACGGTCATCATCATCCAGCCTGAGAACGAGGTCGGGGTCTACGGCAGCGTGCGCGACTATTCGCCGTTGGCCGACAAGCTGATGAACCAGCCGGTGCCCGACGCCCTGATCAAGCGTATGGGCAAGGAAGCGTTGAAGCCGTCCGGCAACTGGCATGAGGTCTTTGGTCCCAATGCCGACGAATTCTTCCACGCCTGGTCGATCGCCTCCTACGTCGACGACATCGTCGCGGCGGGCAAGGCGGTCTATCCGCTGCCGACCTATATGAACGATGCTTTGAAGGACCCGATCAACCCGCAGGCGCCGGGCTCCTATGCCTCGGGCGGGCCGAGCTGGAACGTGCTCGCCATATATAAGGTCGCCGCTCCCCACGTCGACATCCTGGCGCCCGACCTCTATTCGCCCGGATCGACGGGCTACGAAGCGACACTCAATTGGTATACGCGCGCCGACAATCCGTTGTTCGTCGCCGAAACCAGCAGCGCTCAGGTCTATGCGCGCTACCTGTTCACCACCCTGGGCCACCACGGCATCGGCTTCGATCCGTTCGGCTTCGATTATACCGGCTATGCCAACTATCCGTTGGGCACTAAGACCTTCGACGCCAACACGGTCGCGCCGTTCGGCAAGCTTTATGAACTGTTCGGGCCGATGGCGCGCGAATGGGCCAGGCTGAATTTCGAAAGCCAGGTGTGGGGTGTCTCCGAGCCCGACGACCATTCGGCGCAGACACTCGATCTCGGCTCGAAATGGTCGGCCAAGGTGACCTATCGCCAATGGCAGTTCGGCATGCCGGAATGGGATGCGCAGAACAAGAACGGCTATCCCGAAGGCTCGGAGATCCCCAGCGGCGGCGTGGCCGTCGCCAAGCTGAGCGACAACGAATTCCTGGTCACCGGCATCAATGCGCGGATTTCGTTCGGCGGTGGCAAGGATCTGGGCAATCGCGGCATGATGCTCGACCGGGTCGAGGAAGGTCATTTCGTCGATGGCAAATGGGTGTTCGACCGCGTGTGGAACGGCGACGAAACCGATTACGGTCTAAACTTCACCAATAACCCCGTCGTCCTGAAGGTCCGCCTGGGCAGCTACGAAAAGTAGCCCTGCTATAACCTCGATAAAAACCCCGCGGTGGCAAAACCACCGCGGGGTTTGTCGTATCAGGGCTTCATTGACACCGTGACCGGACTGCCATCGTAATGGACTTCGGCCGAAAAATCGTCGAAGGCCGCCGAGGTCGACGTCCCCGGCGTGATAAAGCGGACGCGGAAAATCCGCTTGTCGATCATGCCCTTATAAGACCCGGAGCGCTGACCGATCGTCAGTCGGTGATGCGCCTCGTCGTAGCTCAGCGGGATACGCGAATAGTCGCCGCGGGTATAGGCATTGCTGACGCCGTCGTCCTCATAGAGGCTGAAGGTGCCGTCGGCGCCGGTATAGACGTTCAGGGTCAGGGGCGTGTCCGGAACAGCATCGACATATTGCGTCACCGGGCCGATCGGCACGATCGACCCTGCGCGCACGAACAGCGGGATCTGCGTCACCGGAGCCGCCACCTGAAGCGACTTGCCGCCGCTGACCTTTTCGCCGGTATAGACGTTGTACCAGTCGGCGCCGGCCGGCAGATAAACGCCGCGCGACCGCGCCTGGTATTCATAGACGGGCGCCACCAGGAAGGCACGGCCGAACAGATATTCGTCCTTGATGTCGCGAACGGCGGCGTCCTTTTCGAAATCCATCGGCAGGCCGCGCATAATGGTGCCGGAATTGAAATAGGTGTCGGATGCCGTCGCATAGATGTAGGGCATGAGGCGGTAGCGCAGTTTGTCGTACCAGACCATGGCGTCGCGCATGTCCGAGTTTTCCGGCGAAATCTCATAGATTTCGCGCTTGATGACCTCACCATGCGAACGGAAAATCGGCGAAAAGGCGCCGAACTGGAACCAGCGCAGATTGAGCTCACGCCATTCGCGCAGGTCTTCGGGCTTTGGCGCATCGCCCTGATAGCGCGCCTCCTGGGCATAGCCGCCGATATCGTGCGACCAGTTGGGCGCGCCCGACATCGAGAAGCTGACACCGGCCGAAATCTGGTCGTAGAGATTGTTCCAGCGCGCCACCGCATCGCCCGACCAGACGGCCGCGGCATTGCGCTGGATGCCGCCGAAGCCCGAGCGCGTCAGGATGAATTGCCGGGTATCGGGCTGGTCGTGTTTGAGGCCGTCGTACATGGCCGTCGTCGTCATCAGCGCATAGGCGTTGTGGACCAAAGCACCCGGCCCCATCGGCGTCGGCGTGATCAGCGCGGCGAAATCGTCAGGCCGTTCGTTCGAATTGACGTCCGGCTCGGTATTGTCCATCCACCAGGCGTCGAAGCCCAGCCCGACCATCTTGTCGTGCAGCTGGCGGTAATAGATGTCGCGCGCTTCCTTGGCGTACGGATCGTAGTGGCTGTTGGTATAGCCGATGAAGTCCTTGGTGCCGTTGACGACGTTCTGGCGGAACATATAGCCCTTGGCGTCGAGTTCCTTGTAATTGTCCGTCGTCGGGTAGAATTTGCCCCAGATCGAAATCATGATGTGGGCGTGCTGTTTATGGACGGCGTCGACCATACCCTTGGGATTAGGGAAACGCGTCGCGTCGAAGTCGTGCGAGCCCCAGGCGTCGGGTTTCCAGTACGACCAGTCCTGGACGATGTTGTCGATCGGCCAGCCGCGCGTGCGGTACTGATTGACGACGTCGAGCAGCTCATCCTGCGTCTTGTAGCGCTGGCGCGATTGCCAGAAGCCGTAGGCCCATTTCGGCATGAGCGGCGCCTGGCCCGTCAGGGTGCGGTAACCGGCAATGACGCCGTCGATATCGGATGCGCTGATGAAATAGTAGTCCAGGCCTGTGCCGACTTCCGAAGTCAGGCTCAGCGAATGGCGGTCGGACGCCGGCAGCGGGTTATTGTGGGTGACGGCGATCATGCCGCCGGCCGGGCGCCATTCCAGATGGAAGGCCACCGGCTTGTCCTTAGCGAAGGTCAGCTCGAAATTGTGGTACCAGGGGTTCCAGTTCTGCCGCCACACCGACAGGATCTTGCGGCCGTCCAACGTCAGGTCGGCATAGTCCGACGCGTAGAGCTGCATCTTGTGGACGCCGGCAATATCCGAGGACAGGGTGCCGTCCCAGACGACCCTTATCGACTTTCCGGCCTTTTGCGCAGCGATGATTTCAGCCGGCAGGTTCTCGTCGACGTCCTTCTGGTACTGATAGCGAATGTCGCTTTCGATGCGCGTCAGGACCAGCTGGCCGTCGACATAGTACCGCGCTGTCAGCCCGGCCTTGCCGTCCTCGCTCGTCAGTTTCAGGTCGCGGCCCATCAGTCCGTACGGCGTCGGATCGCCCCAGCGGGTGATGCTGTAATTGTCCCACAGAAGCCCATAGTTGCGGTCGGACACGACCAGCGGCATGGCGACGTCCATATTGTGCTGTGACAGCAGGACGTCTTCGCCATTGAGATTCATCTGACCGTTCTGGTGCTGACCCAGGCCGTAAAAGGCTTCGGTCGTGCCGGCATTGAACTGGGCGTGGGTGGCGACATAGGGCTTACCCTCGACCGTGACCGGCGTGATCGATTGCGCCTTTTCCGCCAGGACCGCCTCGCCTTTCGCATTGAAGAACGACGCTAAACCCGTGGTCAGGTCGATCTGGGCCGAGGCGGATGCGGCCTTCAGCGTCACGACCGTCTTGCTGGCGCTGACCGTGAATTTCGGCGTTTGAGGAACGGCCTGAACCATCAAACTGGCCATCTGGGTGCGCTGCGGGTCATCGACGCCAGTGACGTGGATGATAGAGTCGGTGATCACGTCCAGCTGGATGTCACGTGCTTCACCCTTATCCGGATGGACGACGATCCCGGTGGGGGTTTGTGCGAACGTGCCCGCCAGGCAGGCATTAGCATTAAGCATCGCGATCAGCGCCGACAGGCCGACGAGAGAGGTCTTGTGCATCGTTTCCCCATTCTTGCTTTTGTACAATAATTAAAGACACTTTATTTATTTGACGCGCAAGGGGAATTTGCACGCCATGATGCCAGCGTGCCCGGTCCGTGGGGCGGACATTCCCGCACATGCCCGTCCGGAAAAGGCCGGAATTTGCGGTTGCGGTCGCCCGACAGCCTGTGATTATTGGCCCGATACCACAATGTCGGGGGAATTCATGTCGAAACAGATCCTGGTCGCAGCAGTCGCGGCCCTTCTGGCGTACGGTTTTGGCGCGGCACCGGCGCTGGCCAGCGGCGATTTCGGCCCGACCAAGGTCTATGCTCTGCTGCCGGATGACGTCGACAATACAGTGCCTTTCCTGTCGCCCTACAACGATACGCGCGCCAACCTGATCCTGATGCTGGCCGATGCCGGTCTGGCGCACGTTCATGCGCCGCTGAACGCCGATCCCACCGCTCCGTCCGACCCCTATGCCGCCCAGACGCCGCTCGACCTCGACACCCTGGCGGCCGTCTATAGCGACAAGCCGGCGGGCTCCGACGATAGTTCAACCTTTGTCGACGGCGAAGGCGACCGTTGCCGCAGCAATGCCGCCGGCAGCGACGGTTTTCTGTCGGCCCTGGCCGCCAGCAAGACACCGAAGGCCGAACAGGCCGTCTTGGTTGCCGCGCGCAATGCGCTGGGTTCCGCCTGCAACGACAAGGCGCTGGACGCTGTCAAGCTGCCGGCCGGGGCGATCAAGTCGGCCCAGGGCAAGGAATTCGCCGCCTATCTGACGGCGGCCGCTCAGTTCTATGCCGGTGATTTCGTCGGGGCGCGGCCGGGCTTTGCCGGCCTGATAAACAGTGCGCAACCCTGGTTGAAGGAAACGGCGCGCTACATGATGGCGCGCGACGACCTCAACGGCGCCCAGGCCAAGGCTTTCGGCGACTACGGAGAAATGACCGCCGGAAATGTCGATCAGGGCGCGTTGACCAAGGCCGATGCCGAATTCCGCACCTATCTGCATGACTATCCAAAGGGCGTCTATGCGGCTTCGGCGCGCGGCCTGTTGCGCCGGGTGGCGTGGCTGGCGGGCGATCACACCAGGCTGGCCGACGAATTCGGCCAGGCCTTTGCCCAGACCGATCCGGCCCTGCGCAATGTCTCTGCGGTCGATCTCGCCTACGAAGCCGACAACAAGCTGCTGACCGACGCCAAGCCTGGCGAAATCCACGAAGCGCGCCTGCTGGCGACGCAGGACCTGATGCGCATGCGGCACACGCTCAGCCAGCCTTCGGACCTCAGCCGCGCCGACCTCGAGGCGCAACGCCCGCTGTTCGCCACGCAAAAGGCGCTCTATGACTACCTGCTGGCTGCCTACGCCTTTTATGTCGAGAACAACCCCGCCGCGGCTCTGAAAGTCCTCGGCACGACGGCGCCCGCTGCGCATATGTCCAATGTCGACTACAGCCGCCAGGCGTTGAAAGGCCTGGCGCTGGAAGCGTCGAAAAACCCGTCGGCTGCGCGGGCGCAATGGCTGGCACTCGTGGCCGTCGCCGAACCTGTCCTGCAACGCTCGTCCGCCGAACTGGCCCTGGCGCAGAATTACGAGCGCGCCGGAGAGCTGGCCGCCGTCTTTGCCTCCGGATCGCAGGTGCGCAATCCGACCTATCGCGACCGGCTGCTGACCTGG
>FTDB01002070.1_pt1 | contig 27166 bp, 20 predicted proteins | sample 1639741 | NCBI WGS metagenome assembly FTDB01 (sample SAMEA3914869, study PRJEB12502) | metagenome | biome: forest; material: soil | place: USA | collected 2012-03-12 | depth 0.1 m | reverse complement strand
GGTGATGACCACGAAGTTGATCAGGATGAAGATGGCGAAGACGATGACGCCGATAATGAAATTGCCCTGCATGATCAGGTGCCCGAAGGCCTTGATCGTGGCGCCGGCGGCTTGTTCGCCCTCGTGGCCGCGCGACAGGATCAGGCGCGTCGAGGCGACGTTCAGCGACAGGCGGAACAGGGTGGTGACCAGAAGTACGGTCGGAAACGCCGAGAATTCCAGCGGCCGCTTGATCAGCAGCGCCGTCATCAGGATCAGGATCGCCGAGGTGATCGACAGCGACAGCAGGATGTCGAGCAGGAACGACGGGATCGGCAGGATCAGGAAGACGATGACCGAGATCACGGCCAGCGCCATGATGACTTCGCCGCGCTTCAGCCACCCCTGGATTTCACTGATCTTGAAAGCGGGCATCGGGGTGCCGACAAGAGCGGGGGCGTCAGCCAATTCTGCCTCCAGGCACACAAACGCATCGTCAGGCGCCCATCGCGGTTACGCGGGCGCTAGGCAGAATTTACCCAGAGGGTGGTAAACGAGCGGTTAAGATTTAAACGAGCCACGGTCTTCGAACGCCGATGGGCGGCGCGGAACCGACAGGATCACGCCCGGTTGCGCCTGTACGCGGCAGGGTTTATCCGATGGAATTTCCAAAATCACTCAGTGTTCTGAAAAAGAATACGGCACATTACCCAGTATAGTCACGACCGATTCAATTCTGATGAAAAGAAACCGACGTTATGCAGGTTAAAGCATAGCAAATGCTTTGCCAGCAATTCATATTTTTTTCATGGCTGCGTCACACTCGCCCCCTAGCGCTGCCGGCTAATTTCATTCGGGGGTCCTCATGTCTCACACACGTACGTTTCTGCTGATGTCCGGCGCGCTGCTCGCCGCCGCCATCCAGCCCGCCCACGCCCAGACCGCCGCGACCGGCGACACGGCATCCGACGTCAACACCATCATCGTCACCGGCACGCGCGACCGCCTGCGCACCAAGTTCACCACCCTCACCCCCGTCGACGTCGTCGGCGCCAAGGACCTGCAGGACGACGCGTCCAGCCAGCTCAGCGACCAGCTGGCCCAGGTCATCCCGTCCTTCGACGTCCAGAAGCTGCCGACCTCGGACGGCCTGCAATTCATCCGCCCGGCGCACCTGCGCGGCCTGTCCTCGGACGAGACCCTGGTGCTGATCGACGGCAAGCGTTTCCACCGCACGGCCTTCCTCGGCCAGCGCGGCGCCCAGGGTCCCGACCTGGCCCAGATCCCCGACTTCGCCATCGGCCGCGTCGAAGTGCTGCGCGACGGCGCCTCGGCCCAGTACGGTTCGGACGCCATCGCCGGCGTCATCAACATCACGCTCGACACCAAGCCCGGCGCGTCGATGTACGTCCAGGGCTCGGACTACTATGCCGGCGACGGCGCCAGCGTCCACGCCGGCGGCCGCCTGGGCTACAGGATCGGCGACGGCGGCTACCTGGTCTTCACCGCCGAAGCCGCCCACGACGACTTCACCTCGCGCTCGCACCAGCGCCCGGACGCCGCCGCCTTCGCGCTGGCCAATCCGTCGCAGAAGGTGGCCGATCCGGTGCAGCGCTGGGGTAACCCCAACCTGGTGACCCAGCATTTCGCGATCAATTCCGCCCTGCCGACCCAGCTTGGCGAACTCTACTACTTCTCGACCTTCTCGAAGGGCGACGGCATCAACGACATCAACTGGCGCATCGCCGACGCCGCCAGCAACGCCGCCGTGTACAAGACCGCGCCGTCGATCTTCCCGGGCTGGGACCTGAAGTCGCTGTATCCGGCCGGCTTCACGCCGCGCGAAGCCGTCCAGTACGAAGACTATCAGCACGTGCTGGGCCTGCGCGGCCACGCCGGCAGCCAGTTCGACTGGGACCTCAGCGCCTCGCTCGGCCAGAACCAGACCAAGTTCTTCCTGTACAACTCGATCAACGCTTCGATGGGCCCGGCCAGCCCGACCAGCTTCTTCCTGGGCACCCAGCGCCAGCACGAGTTCAACCTGAACGCCGACGGTGTCTATCGCCTCGACGCCGGCCTAGTCGAGCCCGTCAACATCGCCTTCGGCGCCGAACGCCGCGTCGAAACCTATACGGTCCTGCCCGGCGACGTCGCCTCGTACGAAGTCGGCCCGGGCGCCTCGGCGGGTCTCGCCGCCGGCTCCAACGGCTTCCCGGGCTTCAGCCCGCAGCAGTCCGGCAAGTGGGACCAGATCAGCAACGCTGCCTATGTCGACACCGAAGCCAAGCTGACGCCCAAGTGGGCCGTCGGCGGCGCCCTGCGCTACGAGGACTATTCGGAATTCGGCAGCACCACGACCGGCAAGCTCGATACGCGCTATGAGCTGACCCCCGGCCTGGCGGTCCGCGGCTCCTACGCCACCGGCTTCCGCGCGCCCACCGCGGCCCAGATGAATTCGCTGAGCACCTCGCAGGGCCTGGACACCAACACCTTGCAACTGTTCACGACCGGCCGCCTGGCGCCGACCAACCCGATCGCCGCCTTCCTCGGCGCCAAGCCGCTGCAGCCGGAAACGTCGAAGAGCTACAATCTGGGCCTGGTGTGGCAGATGGGGTCCAGCCTGACCGGCTCGATCGACGCCTATCAGGTCGATGTCGCCAAGCGCTTCTCGTCGTCGCCGACCCACACCCTGACGACCAAGGAAAAGAGTGACCTGGTCGCCCAGGGCGTGCCCGGCGCCTCGGGCTTCACCTCGGTCAACTGGTTCACCAACGACTTCGACACCCGCACCCAGGGCGTCGACTTCGTGATCGACTACAAGCGCGCCGTCGCCGCCGGCCATCTCGACCTGAAGCTGGCCTACAACCACAACGACACCAAGGTCACGGCCGGCGCGCTGGCCGCCAATCCCACCCAGGCGATCCTGTTCGAGGAAGGCATTCCGAAGGACAACGTCACCTCGTCGGCGACCTATACGCTGGGCGCCTTCGACTACCAGGTGCGCGCGCGCTATTACGGCAGCTGGACGGACTCGACCGGCAACACGACCGGCGACATCTTCCAGACCTTCGGCGGCGTGACCTTCTTCGACGCTTCGCTGACCTACCACATCAACCGCAAACTGTCGCTGAAGGTCGCCGCCCAGAACCTCTTCGACACCTATCCGGACAAGGCCGTATTCCAGGCCAGCCGCGGCATCGACTATTCGCGGAACTCGCCCTACGACACCAATGGCGGCCAGTACTTCGTGCGCCTGAACGCCAGCTTCTAAGCTATAATACCGGGGGTGGCCGCATCACGGCCGCCCCCTTTCTTTTTCTGCGGAGGCGGCATGGACCGGCGGACATTTCTGGGAGCTGCGGCGCTAAGCCTCGGCGCCACCGGCGCGGGCGCACAAACCCTGACGTCCCCGGACAAGCCCGACAACGAGGCGGCGTGGCAGGCCATCGCCCAGGCCTATCCCGCCCGCCCCGGCAACGGCGTCATCAATCTCGAATTCGGCGCCTTCGGCCAGATGCCGAAGGTCGTGCAGGCGGCGTTCGACACCTATGCCCGCCAGGTCAATGCCGAAGGCGCCTATTTCACGCGGCGCGGCTTTTTCCCGTATTACCGGGGCCTGCGCCAGCGCATCGCCGCCATGCTCAACGCCGATCCGTTGGAAATCGCCATCACCCGCAACGCCACGGAATCGATGCTGTCGCTGATCGGCGGCTACGCCCGGCTGAAGGCCGGCGACGCCGTGCTGATGAGCGACCACGATTACGACAGCATGCAGACCGGCCTGGCCTGGCTGAAGGCACGCCGCGGCGTCGACGTCATCGTCATCAACCTGCCGCAGCCGGCGACCTGGCAAAACCTGATCGACACCTACGACCAGGCGCTGAAGACCCATCCCAACGTGCGGATGATGCTGCTGACCCATGTCTGCCACCGCAACGGCCTGCGCCTGCCGGTGCGCGAGATCGTCGCGGCGGCGCGGGCGCGCGGGGTCGACGTCCTGGTCGACAGCGCCCACGCCTGGGGCCAGGGCGCCGTCGACGTCAAGGCTGGAGGCTTCGACTTCGCCGGCTTCAACCTGCACAAATGGCTGGGCGCGCCGCTCGGCGTCGGCGCCGTCTATATCCGCCGGGACCGCATCGCCGACATCGAGCCCTATATGGGCCAGGTCGAAAGCGCCGCCGACCCGATTTCGTCGCGCGTCCACACGGGCACGGTGAACTTCGCCGCCCAGATGGCGGCCTGCGACGCGCTCGATTTCCATAAATCCCTGGGCTCCGACGTCTGCGGCGCGCGGTTCAAGTACCTGCGCGACCTGTGGGCCATTCCGGCGCGCGCCCTGGGCTCCGTCGAAATCCTGACGCCCGACGATCCGCGCCTGTGCGCCGGCATGACGTCGTTCCGCCTGAAGGGACAGACCTCGCCCGAAGCCAATGCGGCCCTCGCCAAACGGCTGCTCGACGAAGCCGGGATCTTCACCGTCATGCGCACGGACCTGGCGTCCGGCGCCTGCGTGCGGGTCACGCCGGGCTATTCGACGACGCCGCAGGACATGGCCGCGTTGAGCGCGGCACTAAGGCGCCTCTAACCGCACCACCGCCGTCATTTCCCGCTAAGCCGCTCCGCCTCGGCCAGTCCGTTCCGGGCCCCCAGCCGGCCCGGCGCCAGGGCCAGGGCCGCCTTGAACGCCGTCACCGCCGCCTGCGGCCGGTTCAGCCGCAGCAGCAGTTCGCCCAGCTGCTCGCGCGCCGGCACGATCGGCCCCGGCGTCAGCGGCAGCTTCTCCAGCGCGTCCTCCTCATCGGCCGCCGCCGTCAGGTCGGCCACCGCCGCGTCGCCCTCGCCACCCGCCGCCGCGCGCCAGCCCTCGGCCGATTTCAGCAGCGCATCGGTCAGCGCCATCCAGTAAGTATCGCCCGCGGCCTGCAGCGCGTCCCGGCATGCCGCAAGCTGCGCGATATCCGCGTCCGCCGCCTCGGGCCTGTCCGCCCGCAACTTGCCCAACGCCCGCGCCCACCACACCATCGCCGCCACCTGCGGCCCCGACCCGGGCAGAGGCGTCAGCCGCGCCGCCGCCGCCCAGTCGCGCGTCTCGACGGCCAGCCGCACCGGCATGGCATTGGCGGCATAGCCGATCTTGAAGCCGGAGACATCGAGGCTGCCCAGGGCGCGTGCATCGGCCACCACCCTGGCCGCATCGCCCGCCCGGCCTTCCTGCAGATAGGCATAGGCCAGGTAGTCCATGCTGTGCAGCGCCTCGCCGACATCGTGCTGCGCCAGCGCCGCCTGCCGCGCGGCGATGTTCGAGGCGATCGAGTCGTCCCACAGACCCAGCCGCGTGAAGATATGCGACGGCATGTGCAGGGCGTGCGGCGCCGACGGCGCGATCCGCGCATAGGCCCGCGCCGCCGGCAGCCCGCGCGGGGCCAGTTCGGCGCTGTCATAGGCGTGGATCAGGTAGTGCGGCACGCCGGGATGGTCCGGCTGGCGCTTCCAGATCGGCTCCAGGATATCCGCCGCGCGTTTCTGCCGGTCGTGGTTCTTGTCGGTCGGCGCCGCCGTGGCGATCAGCGACAGGGCATAGAAGGTGGCGATCTCGTCGTCGCCCGGATAGTCGTGCGCCACCGTGGCCATGGCGTCGGAATAGCGCCGCGCCCGCTCGGCCGGCGGCACCCGCCCGGCATCGGCGTAATAGCTGGCCAGGGCGGCGATCAACGCCCGTTCGCGCGGCGTGCCGCTCGTCATCGCCAAAGCCTGGCCGATTTCCGCCTGGCCGGCGGCCAGCCCCGCTCCGGCCGGCACGTCCCAAAGCTGGTGATAATGGGTCATGGCGCGCCCCCAGTGGGCCATGGCGCAACCGGGGTCGCGCGCCGCGACATCGGCGAAGCCCATGTCGGCCATTTCGTAGGTGAACGAGTGCAGCAGCGCCACCGCGCGATCGAAGGCCGGCCTGACGGCGGGCGCGCAACTGGTTTCGAATTGCACCCGGCCCAGATGCTCGGGCATGGGGTGCATCATCGGCGGCTCCTCGGCGCGCACCGGCGCCGCCAGGATGAGCATCGTCAGCACCGCGGCCAGCTTTCCCGTCATGACTTTCTCCCTGACGGCAACGGCCGCCCGAAGACCATCGTTATGCGAAAAAGGCGACCTTGCAAATACCGAAGATGATGGCGCGGGCATTGCCCACTTCAAGGCAGGCACAATATAGCGCGCGGAAGATGCGGAAAATGACAGTCGAGAAAATCCGCCGCAAAAATACCACACCGGCGCAGACAATATAAAACGATGTTCTTTTAAGATAAGCGAAGATTATGCCTGATATTTCATAGCCCTGAATCGGCATTTTATTCCGTCATCGGATATTTTGCCTGACACGGCGTTTAATCGCCCCCGCGCAATTCAAACCCGAACGCCTCGCGGGGGATCGACTCTCCCGGCGCGAGCGGCTATGGCCAGCGCGATTTCGCCGCAGCAGTAAGCTTGAACCTCGCGATCACGGACAGCGTCATGCGTATCCCGGCCCATGAGCAGCGGACTTTCCCCGGGACGGGTCGGCGGAGGCCGCCATGGCGGTAACGCCCGGTTCCGGCGACGATTCCGAACCGCATGGCCCCGAATCGCACGGGGATGTCCTGACCATGCTGCGCAGTCACGAAGGGCCGCTGCGGGCCTATCTGGCGCGCCGGCTGCGCAACCGTCACGAGATCGACGACTACGTGCAGGACGTCTATGTCCGCGTGCTGTCGAGCCGGTCGACAAAAAAAGTTGAAAGCTGGCGGGGATTTCTACTCCGGATTGCGTCTAATCTTTTGATTGACCGCAAACGCCGGGACGACGTACGTCGTCGCGACGATCACATACCGGTCGAAACGGAGGGGGATCTCCTTGACGAACATGGGCATTCGCCGGAACGCACCCTGCTGGCGAAAGAGGAACTGGCAGCCTTGAGCCAGGTTTTGGATACGCTCGACCCCAGGACCCGGACGGTCTTCCTGGCGGTCCGCCTGGAGGGCCTGAGCCTGCGCGAAGCCGGGGCGCGCGTCGGCGTCGACGACAAGGCCGCCGCGCGGATGGTCGAACGCGCCGTCGCCAAGGCCGCGCGCCGCCTGCTGCAACTGGACGAGGCGGCAACGTGAGTTTTACGGAACAGTATCCGCCGAGCCTGGATGAAGCCGCCGCCTGGGTGGTCCGCCTGCAGACCGGCCCGCTGGCAAAGCGGGACCAGGCCGCGCTCAAGGCGTGGCTGGACCAGTCGCCCGAGCACGCCGCCGCCCTCGACCTCGCCAAGCGCGCCTGGGGCGGCCTGGGTCAGGTCGCCGCCGTGACCGCGCCCGCGCAGCCGCCTCGCGCCGTCCGGACGGCACGGACCGCACGCCGCCACAACGCCTGGGCCGGCTGGCTGTGGGCCGGCGGCGCTGCCGCCTGCGCGGCCTGCGCCGCCGCGCTGTGGCTGATCATGCCGGTCGACGCCGTCTATCTCATCGCGCCGGGCCATCGCGGCGCGGTCGAACTGGCCGACGGCACCCGCATCCGCCTGGCCGGCGACACCGAGCTGCACGTCCGCACCAGCCCCTTTGTGCGCAGCGCCGTGCTGGCGCGCGGACAGGCGGAATTCGACGTCGTCCACGACGCGCGCCGGCCGTTCTCGGTGCGCACGCGCACCATCGAAGTGCGCGACGTCGGCACGCGTTTCATCGTCCGCGACCGCGGCGACGCCGAATATGTCCGCCTGATCGCGGGCCGCGTGGTTCTTGTGGCGCCGGCCAGCGGCCATGTCCTGAGGGAACTCCTGCCAGGCCAGGAAGCCCAGGTGGGCGGCAGTCCCGCCGGCCCCGCCGTGACGGTCGAAACACCCGTACTGCCCGCCGAAGGCGGCGACGGTCAGGTGCGCCTGCGCGACACGCCCCTGAAAATGGCGCTGAAGGCCTTCGAATGGCGCGAAGGCGTCGACATCGTGCTGCGCGATCCGGCGCTGGCCGGCATCCGGGTCAGCGGCGTCTACCAGACCGACAACGCGCCGAGCTTCCTCAACGCCCTGGCGCGCATCGAGCCGATAAGCTGGCGCGCCACCGGTTCGGGTAAATTCGAAGTCAGTCCCCGCCCCATCCCTAATAATTGATGAAATTTTTAAGACAGCGCGGAAAATCGAAATCGGCTGCGTCTGAGTTGGAGGAGAGTGCAAGACGCACTCGCTTCCAGGGGATACTCTAAAAATGTCACTACGTTCTTTCAAGGCCACGCTCGTGGCCACGACTATTCTTGCGCCTATGATTCTGGTCGGCGCGGCCTGCGCCGCGGCGCCGTACACCATTTCGCGCGAGCCGCTGGGCGATGCGCTCAGCGACCTGGCCCAGGCCTCGGGCCGCAACATCCTGTTCAGCCCGGCGACCGTGGCCGGCAAGATGTCCGCGCCGGTCAGCGGCGCCGCCGACTTCGAAACGGCGCTGAAGACCCTGATCGGCGGCGCCGACGTCGCCTACCGCATCGAGGCCGACGGTTCGGTGACCATCCAGCCCGCCCGCGCCAGGGCCGATCAGCCCGCCGGCCACAAGGTCCACGCCGCCGCTGACGGCGAGACGCCCGGCAAGGCCGTCGTCGTCACCGTCGAAGGCCACCGCCTGGCCAAGGCCGCGGCCGCCAAGCTGGCCGCCAGCAATACGGTCAGCGTGCTCGATTCCGACGATATCGCCAGCGTCCCCGACCGCAACGTCGCCGAAACCCTGTCGCGCCTGCCGGGCGTCAACGTCGTCTATTCGGTGCCGTCGCAGGCCGGCCCGCAGGGCAACGGCACGAACTACGGCGGCCTCGACACCGCCGCGCGCGGCGAAGGCGAGTTCGTCTCGCTGCGCGCCATGAACGGCGAATACAATGTCAACCTGATCAACGGCGTCGACGTCGCCCAGGGCATGCCGTTCAGCCGCGAGGTCGAGCTGTCCCTGCTGCCGCCGCTGGGCGTGCAGTCGATCGTCATCAACAAGACCTCGACCGCCGACATGAACGGCGACGCCATCGGCGGCACAATCGATTTCCGCATGCCCACGGCCTACGACTTCAAGGGCCCGCACTTCGGCGCCTATCTCGCCAGCGAATACGAGGACCGCGCCCAGCAATACCACCTCGATCATAACGGCTACACCGCCCAGATCGAAGGCTCGCGCACCTTCGGCGACCACGGCCAGTTCGGCGCCTATCTGGGCGCCTACTACCAGGACCGCCATTTCGCCAACAGCGAGCAGACCTACCAGAGCGGCGAAATCGAATACCAGGTCGTCACCGCCACCAAGGGCCTGCCGCAGGGCATGAACCCCGACCAGGACCTGCAGCTGATGACGCTGAACATGCAGGTGGCCACCGGCGAGACCAAGCGCTACGGCGCCGTCGCCTCGTTCGACTGGCGCGTCAGCGACAATATCTCGGCCTTCCTGCGCGGCACCTACGCCAACTCCAAGACCGACGAGACCGTTTACCAGCTGGGCATCCAGGGCGACCGCACCGACAATGGCGGCTTCGCCAAGGGCGAGGCCATCGGCGGCGCCGACGGGCTGATGCGCGTGGTCAGCACCCAAACCGAGATGCACTACTGGGCCGAATCGAACCCCAGCCAGGACGTGCTGTCGACCATCCAGGCCGGCATGAAGGGCCAGTTCGGCCACCTGACGGTCGAGCCGACCGTCTATTACAGCTACGGCCAGAACGCCTTCCCGAACCATTTCGAGACGACCTTCTACAACCGCGCCAACGATCCGGCCGGCAATGTCGCCAATCCGGGTTTCCAGCGCTTCCCGGTCGGCTTCGAACTGGCCTACAACAACAACTACCCGACGCCGGTCTTCACCCCGGCCGAACTGTCCAACATCGCCCAGCTGGGCTCGTGGGGCGCGCGTAACGGCGGCGAGGTCACCGACGGCCAGAGCTGGCAGTCCAAGACGGGCGGCAAGGTCGACTTCACCTACGACGTCGGCGGCCCGCTGCAATTCGTCAAGTTCGGCGCCAGCGTCACCGGGTCCAAGCGCTTCACCAGCTTCCGCGACTTCGAAAGCGACGCCGCCGTGGCCAAGGGCACGACCCTGGCCAATTCCGGCCTGGTCGGCGACACGGTCAGCGCCATCATTCCGGGCATCTACACCTTCGCCATGCCGCTGGTCTCGGCGGACCGCTTCTGGGCCGCGTTCAACCGCAACAACGGCTTCAACGTCACCTGGTCGCCGGACGACTATAACGGCAACACGGTGAAGGGCACCGAAAACGTGTCCTCCGCCTACGTCATGGGCAACCTCAAGTTCGACGACGTCGAGGTCATACCCGGCCTGCGCTTCGAGCACACCGACGTCAAGGACACCTACTGGAACTCGGGCAATAACGGCGTCGACAAGGGCGGCGTCCACTACGGCTGGACGTCGAGCCAGTCGCAGTTCGACGAAGCCCTGCCCAGCGTGCTCGTCAACTGGCGGCCGGCGGCCAACACCGTCTACCGCGCCGGCGTGTGGACCAGCTATACCCGCCCGCCGTTCATCGAACTGGCCGGCAACACGTCGACGAACATCGACAGCGACGGCAATATCCACATCAGCGAGGGCAATCCCGACCTGAAGGCCATCCGCGCGGTGAACGTCGACGCGTCGGGCAACTGGGTGAACAGCTTCGGCGGCGCGGCCTCGGTCTCGCTCTACTACAAGAACCTGTCGAACTACATCTATAACGGTGGCGGCAACTTCACCACCGTCAGCACCCAGACCGGCGCCCAGACGAGCATCTCCAAGCCGCTCAACGGCGGCGACGGCCACATCTACGGCATTGAGCTCGACGTGCGCCAGATGTTCCCGAGCCTGCCGGGCTTCTGGAGCGGCTTCGGCGTGTCGGGCAACGCCACCTTCCAGGCGTCGCAGGTCGACCTCAAGAACCCGCTGCTGAAGAAGAACGAGCGCATGCAGAACGCGCCCTCGACCCTGCTGAACGCCACCCTGCTGTACCGCAAGTACGGCCTGGTCGCCGACCTCAGCTACCACTATTCGTCGGACTATATCGAGGCCTACGGCCTGTGGGGCACGACCAGCTTCGGCTCGCCGTTCAATTCCAGCGCCCTGGATCAATGGGTCCACGCCCATTCGCAGGTCGACCTGAACCTGGCCTACAACCTGCCGCACAATGTGGAACTGCGCTTCACGGCGACCAACCTGACCAACGCGGTCACCTTCTACGACACCATCGGCCGCCGCTCGCCGGCCGCGCCCGAGATCATCGAAGGCGGCCGCACCTACCAGCTCGCCGTGCGCTACGCCTTCTGATCCACGCCCACTTGGTCCCGGGGCAAATTTGCCCCGGGACCATCATAAATAGAACGACGACCTCCCCCTACCCTCTCCCCGTGACAACGGGGAGAGGACGAGAGCGGAACGAAGTGAACGCGATCGGGTGAGGGGCCAATGCGGCAACCGAAGGCCCTCGTTCGCCTTCGCTCCCCTCTCGCCCCTTCCCTCGCCGGGCCGCACCCGTTGTCACGAGGGGAAGATAAAAGCCTGTCAAAAGCCATGTGCGATGGTCCCGCCCTTTCTCCGGGGCCTTCTTTTCGAAAGCATTCCTTATGGTCTCGTCCATCCTCTCCCGCCCGCTGCGGCATGCCGCCCTGACCGGCGTCGCCCTGGCCGCGCTCGGCGCGCTTACCGCCTTCGCGCCCCGGCCGCACGGCTGCAACCTGGCCGCCGCCGATGCGGCCCACGCCGGCCCCGGCTGCGCGCGCGCCTGGATGGACCGCAACCTGAAACTCAACGACATTCTCGCGGTCGGCACCCACAACAGCTACAAGACCGCCATTCCGCCCGCCGTCTTCGCCCTCATCCGCCAGGTCGAGTCCGACGGTGGCAAGGGCCTCGACTACGGCCATCCGCCGCTCGACGCCCAGCTGGACGAAGGCGCGCGCCAGCTGGAGATCGACGTCTATTACGATCCCAAAGGCGGCCGTTTCGCCCACCCGGTCCTGCCCGAAAAGGCCGGCGTGGCGCTGGAGCCCGAGCGCCGCAAGGCCTGGTCGCAGCCCGGCTACAAGGTCATGCACGTCCCCGATGAGGACGTCCTCAGCTCCTGCCCGACCCTGATCGGCTGCCTGCAGACCATCCGCCGCTGGTCGCTGGCCCATCCGGGGCACGCCCCCATCCTGTTGATGTTCAACGCCAAGGACGACCAGAGCGAGGTCCCGGGCGGCACGGGTGGCCTGCATTACGACGAAAAGGCCTTCGACGCCCTGGACCAGGAGATCCGTTCGGTGTTTCCGCCGCAGGCCCTGATCACCCCCGACGACGTGCAGGGCCATTATCCGACGCTGCGCGACGCGGTGCTGCACAACAACTGGCCGACACTGGGCCAGGCGCGCGGCAAGGTCCTGTTCGCCCTCGACGAAGGGCCGGAAAAGGTCGCCACCTATCGCGGCCACCGCCGCTCGCTGGAAGGCCGCGTCTTCTTCGTCAATACCGACGAGACCTCGCCGGCCGCGGCCTATCTCACCCTCAACTATCCGATCGAGGACACCGCGCGCATCCGCGCCGCGGTCGCCGCCGGCTTCATCGTGCGCACCCGCGCCGACGAGGATACGGTGCAGTCGCGCACCAACGACACGACGCGCCGCACCGCCGCCCTGGCCTCGGGCGCGCAGTTCGTCTCGACCGACTACATGCATCCCGACCGGCGCTTCTCCGACTACACGGTCAAGCTGCCGCACGGCGCCACCGTGATCTGCAATCCGGTGCGCGCCGCGGCCAAGTGCGCCGGCCTGCCCATCGAGTCGCAGCCGTGAGCCGCGTCCGGCTGGCTGCCCTGATCGCCACCGGTCTGCTGTCGGCGACGGCAGCCCGGGCCATGCCGCTCGACCCGCCGCGCGGCATGGCGGTGGAGCGCGTGGTGATGCTGTTCCGCCACGGCGTGCGCGCCCCCATCGACGGCGAAGCGGGCCTGACCGGCGACCAGCCCTGGCCCGTCTGGTCCACCCCGGCCGAGCACCTGACGCCGCACGGCCACGCCGCCATGCGGCGCCTGGGCAGCTTCGACCGCGCCCTGTTCGTCCGCGCAGGGCTGCTGCCCACGCATTGTCCGTCCACGGACGATCTGTCGATCTGGACCAATATCGCCGAGCGCACCATCGAAAGCGGCCAGGGCCTCGCCGAAGGCCTGGCGCCGGACTGCGCCATAACCGTCGGCCACAATCCGCTCGACCAGGGCGATCCCCTGTTCGATCCGTCGGCCCAGGCGCCCTTCGACGCCCAGGCCGCCCTCGCCTCGATCCAGGCCGACACCGGCGGCGTGGACCGTCTCGTCGCCGCGCATCGCGCCGACTTCCGCGCGCTGTACCACATCCTCGGCCGCCGCGACGCGGACGCGCCATCCGTCCTGTCCGCCTCGCCCGACGGGCGCGGCCTGACCCTGACCGGGCCGATCAAGCCCGCCGCCGGCTCGGCCCAGGTCCTGCTGCTGGAATACGCCGAGGGCTTGCCCCTGGCTCAGGTCGGCTGGGGCCGCGCCACCGCGAAACGCATCGCCCGGGTCGCCCGCCTGCACGCCCTGCAGATCCGGATCTTCTACGGCGCCCCCTACATGGCGCGGCGCTACGCCTGGGCGATGGGCCCCAAGGTCGCCGACCTGCTCGACAGCGGCGCGCGCGTCGCCCTGCTCGTCGGCCACGACGACAACATAGCCGCGCTCGACAGCCTGCTGGGCGTGCACGTCGACCTGCCGGGCTACGGCGCCGACGATCCGCCGCCGGGCAGCGCCCTGGGCTTTCAGGTCCTGCGCGAGCGGGCTTCCGGCCGCCGCTTCGTCCGCGTCTTCTACCAGTCGCAATCCCCGCGACAGCTGCGCCGCCTCACTCCGCTCAGCCTGTCGCGCCCGCCCCTCGTCAGGATCCTGCACCCCGCCTGCGCCACCGGCCGCCACCACCTGTGCCCGGTGACCGCGATCCAGGCCCGGCTGCGCCCGAACTGAGCCGGCAAAGGCAAGACGATGCGCGAAAAGGGGCTTGCAACCGGCGACCGCTTTCCTTCAATAGCGCCATGCATGACACCCCGCCCCAGAATGAATTGCAGTCGCTCATCGGCCATTACGACCGGGGCCAGTTTCACGCGGTGATCGCGCAGGCCGCGGAGCTTACGCGCCGCTATCCCAACGCCGTCCTGCTTCACAACATAGCCGGCGCCGCCAATGCCGGCCTGGGCCACTTCGCCGAAGCCGTCCTGTGCTTCGACAAGGCGCTCAGGATCGAGCCCGGCCACGCCGAAACCTACAATAATCGCGGCATCGCCCTGCACAACCTGAACCGCCTCGACGAGGCCATCGCCAGCTTCGACAGGGCCTTGCAGCTCAAGTCCAATTTTCCCGACGCGCACTATAACCGCGGCCTGGCGCTGCAGGACCTGAACCGCACCCCCGAAGCGCTGGCCAGCTTCGAGACGGCCGTGCGGCTTCAGCCGAACGCCGCCGAATTCCACCAGGCCTGCGGCAATGCCCTGCACCAGCTTGACCGGCTGGACGAAGCGCTCGCCAGCTACGACCGGGCGCTCAGGCTCAGGCCGAACCTCGTCCTTGCCCTCTATAACCGCGGCAACGTGCTGCGCGACCTGCACCGCGAGGCCGAAGCCCTGGCCAGCTACGACCAGGTGCTGAAACTCGCCCCCACCCACGTCGAAACCGTCACCAATCGCGGCAACATCCTGTGGCAGCAGGGGCGGCTGGAAGACGCGCTCGCCAGCTACGACACCGCCGCCCGGCTCAAGCCCTCTTCCGGCGACATCCACCGCAACCGCGGCAACGTGCTGCGCGACCTGGACCGGCTCGACGAAGCGCTGGCCAGCTACGACCACGCCCTCCGGATCAAGCCCGATTCCGCCGACGCCTGGTACAACCGCACCGTCACCGCCGCGCGCATGTGCGCCTGGGACGCCACGCGGCGCGACGCGCAAATGCCACCGCTCGACGGGCCGGTCGCGCCCTTCCTGTCGATGATCCTGGCGGACGATCCGTCGGCGCAGTTCGACAGCGCGCGCGCCTGGGTGCAGGCCAAATACCCCCCGGTCTCGCCCCCCGCCGCCGCCCCGTCCCCGGCGCGCGCGGAGAAGATCCGCATCGGCTATTTTTCGTCCGATTTCCGCGATCACGCCGTCATGATGCTGGCGGCCGGGATGTTCGAACACCACGACAAAAGCCGCTTCGAGCTCCACGCCTATGCCTACGGCCCGGACATCCAGGACCCGATGCGCCAGCGCGTTGAGGCCGCCTTCGACCACTTCCACGACGTGCGCACGCTCGACGACGCCGCCGTCGTGGCGCACGCCCGCCAAAGCGGTATCGACATCGCCATCGACCTGAACGGCCACACCGGCACGCCGCGGCTGGGCCTCTTCGCCCGCCGCGCCGCGCCGGTCCAGATCAACTACCTCGGCTACCCAGGAACCATCGGCGCGGACTTCATCGACTACATCATCGCCGACAGGCAGGTCGTACCCCCCGAGTCCCGCCCCTGGTTCACCGAGAAGGTCATCGCCCTGCCGCACAGCTATCAGGCGAACGACGACCGCCGCCTCATCTCCGACCGGCGCTTCGAACGCGCCGAACTCGGCCTGCCGGCGCACGGCTTCGTCTTCTGCTGCTTCAACAACAGCTACAAGATCTCCCCCGCCGAATACGACATCTGGATGCGCCTGCTCGCCGCCGTCGACGGCAGCGTCCTGTGGCTGCTGGGCGCCAACCGGTGGGCGGAAGCCAATTTGCGCCACGAAGCCCAGGCGCGCGGCATCGACCCCGCCCGCCTCGTCTTCGCCGAAAAGGCCCCGCCGGCGGATCACCTGGCGCGACAGCGCCAGGCGGACCTGTTCCTGGACACCTTCAACTACAACGCCCACACGACGGCCAGCGACGCCCTGTGGGCCGGCCTGCCCGTCGTCACGATGCGCGGCAAGAGCTTCGCCGCGCGCGTCGCCGCCAGCCTGCTGCACGCCGTCGACCTGCCCGAGCTGATCACCGACACGCCCGAGACCTACGAACACCTGGCCCTGGCCCTGGCCACGGATCCCGCCCGCCTGGCCGCCCTGCGCACCAAACTCGCCGCCAACCGCCCGACCACGCCGCTCTTCGACACGCCCCAATTCACGCGCGACATCGAGCAAGCCTACACCCTGGCCCACCAACGCCGCCTCGACGGCCTGCAACCGGACCATATCGATATCGGTTAGATCTTAGTCGATCTGGATTGAAGCCCCTCCCCATCTTACCCTCTCCCTGCGATAGCGGGGAGAGGACGAGAGCGGAACGAAGTGAACGCGATCGGCGCGGGGCGGCGAGCCTGAGGGGCCAAATCGGCTGCCGCATTAACCCCCTCAGCCTCCCCGCACCGCAGCCCCCCATGTTGCCATCCGCCCCGCCGTCGCCTAGGAACAGCCCAGCACACGATAAGGATGAACCCCATGAGTGACCCTGACGACGACGACATCGTGGTGAAGGACAGCAACGGCACGCGCCTCAGCGATGGCGACAGCGTCACCCTGATCAAGGACCTGAAGGTCAAGGGCTCGGGCGGCGTCACGCTGAAGCGCGGCACGCTGATCAAGAATATCCGCCTGACCCACGACGAAGCCGAGATCGAGTGCAATGCCGACAAGGTCAAGGGCCTGGTCCTGCGCACCGAATTCCTCAAAAAGGCCTGAGCCGGCCCAACGGCCTTACCCGCCCGCCTCGCCGGGCCGGACGATGACGCGCTCGATGCGATGCACCTGATCCAGGCGGCCGCTGACCTCGGTGTGGACGCTGTCGCGCCAGTGGCCGGCGCCGCGGTTCTTCAGCCCGAAGATGACGGCCCGGGCATTGCCGGTGTCGCCCTGCGCCAGCTCGAGCAGGCGCTTCTCCCACCACAGCGCCGACTGCGCCTGGGCGCGCTTCACCGCGTCGGCAAAGTCGGGATGCTTGTCCATCCACCGGTAGAGCGTCTTGTGATCCACATCGATCTGGCCGGCGAAGGCATACAGGCTGTGGCCGTCCTTGAGGCAGTCGACGACCGCCTCGCAATAGTCGGGCCGATACCGGGTCGGCAGGGAACGGGTCATGGTCTTGACGGCCTCCGCGAAGTCGGGATGGGTGTAGGTCCACTCGTAGACGGTCTGGAACACCACGCCGATATGGCGCGCGAATTCGGTGATGGTGTGAAAGTCCGCCACCGCCTGGCAATAGGCAGGACGATACAACGTCGGCCGCCCACCGGGCATCGCTCACCTCGTCTGTTTCGGATTGGTGTGAAGTTGGTTTTCGCGACAGCCCACGCCACCGCAAGCACAAAAAACCGCGAGCCGGTAAAGGCCGCGGCGTCATCTCGCGCATCTCGTTTACGCTAACCATTGGACCCGATTTCGCTCGCACCGTCAAGCTTTCTGTTCACCCTTTGTCCAATCCTCGTTTGAATGCGCCGGTTGAACTGAGAGCGACGTTTTCCCATCTGAAGTGGTGGGTGTGGGAGCAATATCATGACAAGCAGTGAAATGGCGGCCTGGGTTCAGGCCATCGGGAGCCTTGGCAGCATCTGCGTTTCGCTTTGGATTGCCGTGCAGGTGAGGCGATATACCAAACGAAAAGACAAGGCCGACCTTGTCCAATCGATGTGGCTGGTTCAGCAGCAAATGAACATAGCGACCGTCGATTCAGAGGCGCAAATCAAAGCCTCGGAGATGATGGTTTATGGCGAAGCCCCGCAGTCGCACCTGGAAGAAGTCAGGCTCAACTACCGGATATTTTTCATGATCAACCGGGTGCGCCATCTTTATGAATCGTACAAGGCTGGCATCCTGACGCGGAATGAATTTCGCAATCACTCGCTACCGACATTACAGCTCATCGTCGCGCACAAACCTCGTGTGCTCAAATTGCTCGAAACGCGCGGGTATGAGGGTCATTTTGCGAACGAAGTAGAGAAGTTGCTTCTGCTTGTGACCCCGCCGCCCCGCATTTGATCCAGCACGAGCGAGTGTAAACTCGCCCTATCTATTTAGGCATTCAACATCATGTCACTGCAATCCAATCTACACATCCCCCATTAATCTAGAAATAACTTCACTGATTTGCTCTATAGATTTTCGCCACTCTGGAAGTAAATCTTTAATCCTAATATTCGCTTGAATAGAACGGCTATGATGACCTCCACCATCCTCCACTTGCCATCCTAGTTCGGTTAATCTAAGCCTTACCTGACTTGATAATTCACCAAGCTTGCCGCCAAAATTCTTTCTATCCACTCCGTCATCACGCTGCCGCATCCATCGTAGTTCAATTCTTTGCCCTCGTGGCAAGTATCCAAGCGACAATTCTATTTGACGCGGCGTTTGAATAGAACCTTTAAGCGCACCCTCTTCCCATCGGTAATCATATCCAATTTCAGTCAAAATTTTCTCGACGAAAAGATCAGGATCCGCATTATTCCAATCATTATGCATCGCATAACCAATTAACTCCAACTCACTGATTGAATTTACAAGATCAGGCCTCTCATCTGGTATATTTTTAGTCATCTTGGTAATTAACCGCGCAACTCTCGAGGCAGAAAGCCTATCCTGATTAAATTTTGGCTTAATTTTGCCCTCCACGTATTCAGGCCAATCTTTAATCCCGGCACCTCCCTCTGGGGGAGGGATATCAGAAAGGATATTTAGCAACGTCATTCCGAGCATATATACGTCAGTTTTGATAGTTCTTGGAGTATCGGCGTTATTTATGTTTCGCTGCTCAGGTGCATAATATCCAACTTCATCCGCTGATACAGATTTAGTATTTCCAACGGAAAATTTATGCCACGACATGTCAAAATTTATAAATCGAATAGACGCTTCAAGAAAATCAGAAACGTCACATCCTATATACGCTCCGTCTAATATAATATTCTTTGGCTTAATATCTCTATGTAGAACCTCAGCATCCGATGTATGGCACACCATAATAGCTTGGCATATTTTTAAGAAAGCTGAATGCCAGTTATTTCTTATCAATTCTTTAGAGCTTTCTTGAAGTTCCGCAAGAGAACTTCCCTCAATATACTCCATAGCAACTGCTAATGGAGTATTCGTATGGAATAAAAATTTTGGAGCCACGAGGCTATTCGCCTTATTGAGATGATATAATGACTCTATACCTCTTCTGAAGCTTTCTCTTTCTATTCTATCTTTAAAAGCCTGGCCACTAAGCGCCTTTATAGCATACACGTTACTGGAATTAGTGTCTTTTGCCATCCAGACAGTTGATGAATTTGATTCACTGACGCTGAGAGTTATTTCAAGATTTTCAAGCTTGTTATAAGGTGCATTTCTTCCAAGAACAGATGAAAGCTCAAGCGGCACTGAGTATTCCTTTATGAAAGCAGACATTTGCTTTCCATTAAATCCGTGCTCCTGACCTATACGCTCGATTCTCGCATCAAGCTCCCCTCGAACCCTCATGGGATCTTGCGCTACGACATTGATAACATCTGAAGGAGAAGACTCATCTTCAGATGCCTCACTTCTTCTCGGCAACATAACCGGCCGGTCATATGATTTATAAGATTCAATATCATCGATTATAGAACATATAACCGACGAATGATTAAATCCCGCACCCACCTTTTCCGGGTCATAATTAATGACACGCACCCCTTTCAACTGCGTCCACATAAAATCATGAGAAGATATATTTGGGGTCACCCAATAATGATCCTGCAGAAGGCCGGAATTGGCAATTCCCTCAATTATTGGCGATATAGCCATATCAAGGATATTGACTCCAATAAAAACAACATTGTAACTTTCAAATATATGCCGCAGAAAACTTTTATAATCCCCCCTTCCAAATCCATCAAACAATCTACGCCTTTCATAAGCATTCATGACCCAAGTGCTTCTTTGGGTATAAATTCCATGCAAATTTAATATCGTGGGATAATTTCGGGCAAAATAACTCTTACTATCTACAACAGAAGTTCCCGGAAATTCTAACAACTGCCCCCTTTTATAGCCAAATACATTATCATAAGCACGCCTTAATAAACCATCAATATTAAGAGTTAAGACTTGGCCAACATTTCTCATCTTCCATATTTTTTTATAAACACTAGGTATGTCGCACTTTTCAAGCTTATAATCTGAAAATTCTTCACTCATAAAGTCTTCATATAGCGTTTTCCAATATTCTTCTACTTTTCCAAAAAAATCCCAGTAGCTTTTTTTGGCAAATAGCTCTTCCGCCTCATGAAATCCCTGTAACAGCTCACCAGACAAAGCCGAAGCTGGAGTTGAATCATTCAATTTTTTGAAAAGTGATTTGGCCAAGGAATGCCAATCAGGCAATCCGACCTCCATACTACAGCCTGCCCCAACAAAAAAAACCGTTCTTTTCGAAGCCTCCGCATACCTTTGCTTCAAAAATTTTAGAGTTTCTTGCTCTGGATCAAATGGCATGTATGTCTCACCCTGATGTAGCTTGGTATGGAAGCAACTGATTAACCCGCCCACAACCATTAAGCAAGTCCCAGAAGCCATTTGAACACCCAGGCGCGTGATTTTGCATGCAGATAACTTTACTATATAAGATTCCACAATTTCAGAACTCGGAGATTTTTTTTGCTAATCGCAAAAGTATTTATCTCTAAATTTCAGACAATTTACTCCGAAACACATCAATTAATAAACACGAATTCCGATTAAATCCCCATCATCTGCCAATTCCAATTCCGTAACAGGTTATCAATTACCAAAACCGGATCGCCGATTGAAATCGCTCACTCCGTCCCCATATCTGCCTTAGAGTTCAACAAGCGAAAGGAGGTGGTCTGATGTCTCATTGTCACATGCCGCAAGCGGCAAATCTCAAGAGCACGGCCTTCATCGCAGGGGGCCGGCTCGTCTGAGCTGTCCGCGTGCATTGCAGACAATGGAAGGGCCGTCCCGGAGGGGCGGCCCTTTGCTTTTGCGGGCGCGGCCGCCGGAGCGGCGTTTTGTTTTTGCCTCATGTTTATCCAAAAAGGGGTGCCCCCTTTGAGCATGATGCTCTAGGCTGCGGCCATGACCTTCCGCCCCGCCTATGCCGCCGCGACCGTCGCCCTGTTGCTGATCGAAGTGGCGATCGCGCTGTTCGTCCACGACGCCTTCATCCGGCCCTATGCCGGCGACGGGCTGGCCGTCATCCTGGTCTATCTGGAGCTGCGCGCGGTGACGAAGCTTGAGGTCGGCCCGGCGCTGCTGGTGGCGCTGATCGTCGCCTTCGCCATCGAGTTCGGACAATTGTTTCATCTGCTCGACCGGCTGGGCCTGGGGCATAACCGGCTGGCGCGCGTGGTGCTGGGCGGGGTGTTCGACGTCAGGGATCTGGGCTGCTACGTCGTCGGCGCGGCTGTGGCGTGGGGCGTGGAGCGGTGGCGGAGGCGATGACGGCTCTCTCCTCCCCATTTTGTTAAAATGGGGAGGTGGCGCGGCGCTCGGCGAAGCCGAAGTCCGCGACGGAGGGGTCACTTTCCGACGATAACGAGTGCTCTGGCGGCAGCAAGTGACCCCTCCGTCATCGACGCGCCCTGCGGGCTTGCGATGCCACCTCCCCATCGCAACGCGATAGGGAGGAGGGAGTCCCACCCTAACTCGCGCGGCGCCAGCCCGGCATGGCGGCCAGGGTCTGGCTGACCTGGCGCTGCAGGGCCGCGCGGTGCGGCAGGGCCAGGGCCACCGCCGAGGTCAGGACCAGGGCGCAGGCGCCGGCATAGGTGCCGGGCACATGGTTCAGCGCCTTCACCGGGATGGTCACCGCCAGCACATTGCCGACCGCGACGGCGACATAGAGCCAGCTCATGCGGCGGAACATCACTGGCGCGCGGCGGCGCAGGGCCAGGGCCGCCAGGGCCAGGGCCGGCATCAGCAGGTAGAGGTCGTAATCGTTGATGCGCGGATTGATCAGCTGCGCCAGGCCGAGCCCGAGAAAGACGCGTTCGTCGGCCGCAAGCTCACCCCATTCGGCGATGGCCATGGCCGCCGCGACCAGGGCGGCCGACAGCACGGCATAGAGGATCAGCGCCGGCGCGCCGCTATTGTTCAGGCCGACGAAGGTCGCCAGCTTGGCGAAGCCGACGCCCGGCTGTTCGGTCAGCACGACCTGGTGCAGCATGGTCATCCAGTCGTGCAGCAGCGGCCCGGCCGTGACCATCATCACGGCGACGGCGGCAAGGCCGGCGAAGGCCGACACCCCGAACGCCTTCAGGCGGTCGGCGATCGGCCGGTCCTCGACCAGCAGGACCAGCAGGTTGGCCAGAAAGATCGGCTTGATCAGGGCGCCCGCGATCACCGCCGCGACGAACGGCCAGCGCGCCTTGCGCAAGGTCAGGCTGGCCCACACCGCCAGGGCCTGCATGGCGAAGCCGACATTGGCGGTCGACAGGGTCGAGCCGCGCACGGCGGCGAACCCCATCAGCCGCGCCGACAGCGGCAGGTGAGCGAAACGCCGCACCAGCACGTACCAGATCAGATAGGCCGTGGCCGGCAGGATGACGGCCAGGCCCAGCCAGCGCGCGCCCTCGACGCCCAGCCAGCCGGTCACCGGCGCGAAGGCGCGGGCGATCTGCGGCATGTAGACGAAGGCCGCCGGATCGAGGCCGGGACAGGCCAGGTGTTCGCTGTACGGATTTTGCCCGAGGTGCAGGGCGCGGCCGGCGCAGACGACGGCTTCCCAGTCGCTGAACCAGCGGCGGTGGCGCAGCCAGCGCGTCAGGGGGGCGCTGAGCGCCGGTTCGAGGCAGACCAATGCGAGAAACGCCGCAACGAACCGGTTCCGGCTCCAGGTCTGGATTTGACTGAATGCGTCCACTGTAACCCGTTCTGGGAGCGGTTGAATGGAAGAAGGTCGCAGCCGGGCCGGCCATCGTCAAGGCCGGAATCACCCTGCGACATTAATGCCCGGCGACTGTGTCCCGCTGAACATAGACGATGAAGCCCGGATTGCCGGTCGTTTTGCCCATCAATACCTTGTCGTACCAGGGATATTCCAGCTTGGCGAAGCGCCAGCCGGGCGCGGGTGGGCCTGCAACCGCGGCAAGCTGTTGCATCAGGGTCTCGGCATAGTGGTTGTCGCCGGTATGGGCGTCCCAGGCCAGGATCGGGCAGCCCGCGCCGGTCAGCCGCGCCCGGATCCGCGCGCGCATGTCCGGTGCCATCCGCCCCGCCGCGATGTCGGTGTGCTCGAAGATCGCCGTCGGCGCGAAGCCGTCAAGGTAGCGGCCGTAGATGAAGCCCTGGTACAGGTCGGGGAAGTGCAGATCGCGCAGGTAGGGGCCGTCCTCGCTGACCACCGGGATCGTCTGGCCGCGGCAGGCTGCGAAGCCGCGCACGCCGGCGGCACTTTCCTTCCACGGCTCGTTGCGCTCGACGAAGCGGCCCAGCACCACCGGCGCCATCGACAGCAGAAACAATGTCACGGCCAGCTTGATGGCGATGGCGGCGCGCGGCCCGGCGCGGCCCAGCCAGCCGTCGTACAGGCGGCCGCAGGCGCACCAGATGAACGGCGCGCAGACGAGGAAGTTCTGGCCCGTGAAGTTCGGCCGGATCAGCAGCGAGCTCAGCACGCTGAAGACGAAGACCAGGACCGGCACCGCCCAGCAGATTACGGCGAACGGGTCCAGCGCGCGCAGGGTGGCGAACCCGGCCGCGATGTCGGGCGTCCGGCCGCGCGCCGCCCTGACGGCCATCCGGCCCAGCCGCCACGCCACGATGCCAAGGCCGATGAGCAGGCCGAGGATCGCCACCTCCTTCAGCCCGGCGAACTTCAGCGCGTCGAGCAGGTTGTCGGCATAGGCGCCCGGATCGTTGCTCATCCAGGTGTTGGTGACCGAAAAGCGGGCGAAGCGGGCGATGACCAGCTTAAGGTAGAGCTCATTGGCGGCGACCAGCGCGCCGGCGAAGACCAGCAGGGCTATGCGCCGGCGCGGCACGTAGAGCGCCAGCACCAGGCACAGGCCGACGGCTTCGAAGGTCATGAAGAAATGGCTGAAGGCGCCGAGGACGCTCGCGACGCACAGGCCGATCAGGGGGGCCTTGCGTTCCCCTTTGTCACGCAGGATCTCGACCGCCAGCCACAGCAGCCCCGCGCCGATCAGCAGGCACAGCGCGTAGGAGCGGGCATTCTGCGCCATGTAGAACCACTCGCGCGAACCCGTGGCGATGGCCGCGGCGACCAGCCGCCCGGGCAGGCTCAGCACCGGCTTCAGGCCGAAGAAAACGATCGCGACGGCGCCGACGGCGCAGACGGCGCTGTAGCTGCGCAGGCCGGCGTCGCCCGCCCCGAAGACCAGCGACCACAGGTAGGTGGTGAAATAATAGACCGGCGGGTGCAGGTCGGTCGAAATCCGCCCCAGGACATGGGCGGGTGAAGCATCCGCTGTGGAGACCCAGGCCGTGAACAGCTCGTCGTACCAGAAGCTCGACCGGTCCAGTTGCACGAAGGCGCCGATCAGCCCGGCGACGATCGCCAGGCCGAGCAGCGCCTGAAGGCCCCGGTCGAAGTGGCGCGCGATCAAGCCGCGCTGGCCCCGCTTTGCGGCGCGGGGATCGGCACACCGGCCGCCGAATATTCGTTCAGCTTGTTGCGCAGCGTGCGGATCGAGATGCCCAGGATGTTGGCGGCATGGGTGCGGTTGCCCAGGCAATGCGACAGGGTGTCGAGGATCAGCTTCTGCTCGACCTCGGCGACCGTCGAACCGACGAAGGTGCGCGCCGCGCTCTCGGCGGCCTGGGCGGCGCGGTTGATATAGTCCATGCCGATGGGCGCCACCGGATTGAGCGGCGCGCCGTCCGGCAGGCGGATGGCGTCGGCGTCGATCTCATTACCGCTGGACAGCAACACGGCGCGGTGCATGGCGTTCTCCAGCTCGCGGACATTGCCGGGCCAGATGTGAGCCTGCAGGCGGCGCTTGGCTTCCAGCGCGATCGGCTTCAGCGCGATGGCGTTGGCCTCGGAGTACTTCTTGGCGAAGTAGTCCGACAGGGCGGCGATGTCGGCCGGGCGCTCGCGCAGCGGCGGGATGGCCAGGTTGATGACGTTGAGGCGATACAGCAGGTCCTCGCGGAAGGTGCCGTCCTTGACCGCCTGGGCGAGATTCCGGTTGGAGGTGGCCAGCACGCGGATATTGACCGGCACCGGCTTGGCGCCGCCGACGCGGTCGATGACGCGTTCCTGAAGCGCGCGCAGCAGCTTGGCCTGAAGCCGGGCGTCCATTTCCGAGATTTCGTCCAGCAGCAGCGTGCCGCCGTCGGCCTCCTCGAACTTGCCGATGCGCCGCGCCATGGCGCCGGTGAAGGCGCCCTTCTCGTGGCCGAACAGCTCGGATTCCAGCAGGTTGTCGGGGATGGCGGCGCAGTTGACCGAGATGAACGGCTTCTGCGCGCGGCGCGACTTTTCGTGCAGGTAGCGCGCCATGACTTCCTTGCCGACGCCGCTTTCGCCGGTGATCAGGATCGAGGCGTCCGACGCCGCCACCTGGTCGGCCAGCTTGAGCACCTGCTGCATCGCCGGATCGTTGGTGATCAGCGGGCGGGCGTCGTCCGACACCGCCGACAGCACGGCGGCGATCAGCTCGGCGTCGGGCGGCAGCGGGATGAATTCCTTGGCGCCGGCGGTGATCGCCATGGCCGCCTTGCGCGGGTCGGGATTGACGCCGCAGGCGACGACCGACACCAAGATGTGCTCGCGCTCATTGGCTTCGATCAGCGCGCGGATGTCGAGCTCGTAGTCGACCATCAGCAGGTCGGCGCCCTGGCCCTTGCGCAGGGCGTCGGTGGCCTGGGTAATCGTTTCGACGTGGGCGACGCGCGCGCCGCTGTCCATCGCCATCTTCACGGCGGCCGACAATTGACCGCTCAGTCTTCCAACAACCAACAGTCTCATGGCTTAGCTTCCCGAATCTTCAGATTTGATGATTTCCGTCATGGTCACGCCCAGGCGATCGTCGACCACGACGACTTCGCCGCGGGCGACCAGACGGTTGTTGACGTAGATGTCGATGGCCTCGCCGACCTTGCGGTCGAGTTCCAGCACGGACCCCTGGCCCAGCTTGAGCAGTTGCGACACCGACATGTACGACTTGCCCAGCACGGCCGAGATGTTGACCGGCACGTCGAAGACGGGCTGCAGGTCGACGGCGGTCTTGTCGCCCTCGTCCTCCGGCCCCGCCCCGGGCAAGCCGGGATCGTCGAAATCTTCCAGTCCGAGATCGGCCATTACGCGGCCTCCTTATTCATGTGCGTAAGCGTCCTCATTGGGCGCTCCGTTGACGGTGATAGGCCTCGGCGTCGAGAGCCTCTTTCAATTGGGCTTGCAGCACGTCGACGACGACCTGCGGATCGAATTCGGCACGGCCGTCGTTCCACACGATCTCGAAGGCGCCCGCCGGCATGGCCGGCTTGTCGCGGAACTGGATGGCGCCGGCGTAACCGGCGAACATGGCGGCCTCGTTGGCGGCGGCCTGGAGCGCCTCGTCGGCATTGCGCGCGAACAGCACCAGGCGCGTCGCCGTCTCGATCTCCTGGCCCAGCGCGTCGAGCGCGGCCTTGAGCGGCGCCTCGGGGAAGTGTTCCAGCGCCTCTGCGGCGATCTTCTGTGCGCAGACCAGGGCCAGCTGCACGCTCGCTTCCTTGTGCTGGTGGATGGCGTCGGCCATCATCGCCAGGCCCGTCTGGGCGGCGTCGGCCAGCGACTGGATGGCGGCCGCCTGGGCCGCCTGAGCGCGGGCGGCGGTATTGGCCTCGCCTTCGCGATAGGCCTGGGCGCGGATGGCCTCGACCTCCTCGGGGGTGAAGGCCTTCTTTTCGCGCTTCTGCTCGGCCAGGACGCGGCCGCCGTCGCCGAAGACGGTGCCGAACTCGAACTTCTTGTGGACGGGGTGTTCGGTCATGCGGCGGCTCCCAAGGCAGGAAAGCAAGAAACCCCATCCCACTTCGCCAAGGCTTCGTGGGACATGCCACCCAAGTAAAAAACAATATGCACCGGAGCGAAGCGACTAGCGCCGTTGAGGCGCGCAGCCTGCGTGGCGCCAAGGCGCTCTGCGCCTGAACGCATCTTAATAAATAAGCTCATCGTCGCCTCCCTGGCCGGCCAGCATGATCTCGCCCTTGGCGGCGAGGTCCTTGGCGATCTGCACCATCGACATCTGGGCGGCGTCGACGTCCTT
>FTDB01002295.1_pt1 | contig 27509 bp, 16 predicted proteins | sample 1639741 | NCBI WGS metagenome assembly FTDB01 (sample SAMEA3914869, study PRJEB12502) | metagenome | biome: forest; material: soil | place: USA | collected 2012-03-12 | depth 0.1 m | reverse complement strand
GCTGCGCTGGAAGTCGGCGCGCCTGGGCGACGTCTCGCCGGGCGTCCTGGTGCCGATCGCCGAAGAGTCGGGCCAGATCATCGAACTGTCCAACTGGGTCATCGACCAGGCGCTGACGACGATCAAGGCGCTGGAAACCGTCGCGGTCGGCGTCAATATCTCGCCGCTGCACTTCCGCCACAAGAACTTCGCGACGATGATCGCCGACAAGCTGCTGGCCGCCGCGGTGCGTCCGGACCTGCTGTACATCGAGATCACCGAAGGCGTGCTGATCTCGCACATGGAATCGGCCAAGCGCACCATCGCGCAGCTGCGCAACCTGGGCATCCGCGTCTATCTCGACGACTTCGGCACCGGCTATTCGTCGCTGAGCTACCTGCAGAACTTCGAGCTCGACGGCATGAAGATCGACAAGTCGTTCCTGCGCGACGTCGGCCAGCGCCCGCAGGCGACGCAGATCATGCGCTCGGTCATCGACCTGGGCCACAGCCTGAACCTCAACGTCGTCGCCGAGGGCATCGAGAACGACTGGCAGGCGCGGCTGCTGCAGTTGTTGAACTGCGACCTGCTGCAGGGCTTCTATTTCGCCCCGCCGATGACGCTGGAATCGCTGAAGGACTATCGCCTGAACCAGAACGCCACCGCGACGCGCTTCATGCAGGAACAGGCGTCGCAAGGCCCGGCCCCCATCGCGATGAACGGGTAATAAGGGCTTGCGGATGGCCCGTAGCCTCCCTAAACCATAGGTCCGCCACCGCCAGGCATTGCCCTCTCCAGCCGGAGCGATATTGCCATGCCGCCGATCCATGCTGAAAACAGGCCACGGAATTTTCAGAGCATAAGACTGGCCTTCGTGTCGGCTTTCGCGGCGGTCCGGCAGGTCGATTTTCGCTGGTGGGGAATAAGCTCCGGCGCGTTCTGGATACTGAGCTGCGCCGGCGGTATCGCGGGATCTCTAAACAATACGCCCCGCTGGAATGTTTTCTTTGCCATCGGCGTTTCGATCTTCGGCATTCTCGCCTCGGTGTCCGGCGTCCTGTCCGTCACCGGCATATGGAATCTGATCCGGGTTCGTCATCGCTTTTTCAGATACTTCGTCCAGCGCCCCGATCAGCAACTCGACCTGCAGAAAAAGCTCGGCGCCGTGGTCGAGCACAGGAACGGGCAGACCTGTCTTGAAATAGATTTCAAGACACTGATGAAAAATACGAACGATATTGGCCAGTACTTCAGTTTCGCCAAGGACAAATCGAGCGTCTACGAATTTTCCGTGCTGAATTCACTGGCCTATTACAGCAATGTGTTCGGGCAGAATATCAGGACAAAAGCGGAGCGCAACGGACGCATCGCCGGGAAAAATTCATCGAGCCAACTCATGTTGCGCCGAAGCGGCCGCGAGAAACACTGGGCCATAACGGCCCTGTTTCCAATGACCCAGGCACAATGGCACAGCTACATCTCGGCGAAGAAATCGGACAATGATTTTTCCGAGGCCTGGCTGCTCGACGATTCCCACCTCTCCGGTCTCGAGGTGATTCTGGTTTTTTCCATCGGCGCCATCTCGGGTATCGTCGGGCGGCGACCGTTTATCGACCCGTATTTCGGTGAACTGGCGCCCGGAAAGCTTGTTCTCATCGGCATATTCAGACACCTGGGGATTCTTGCGGCCCGCTCCGCGAACAAAGAATTCGACTTTTACGTCGCCGCCAATGACGAGCCGGTTATCAATGTGTTCAAGGCGTTTGGCTTCTCCCAGACCCTGATGAGCACCGGCGACGATATCCCGGTCTTCCACGTGAAAATACGCAAATCCGGTGAAGGCATGTCCTTTCTGTAGAGCCCCGCGCGGCGGGCAGCCCCTGTCAGAACAGATTGCTCAGATACCGGCTCAAGACATGCGGCAGATGACAGGCGTCGACGTCCAGCTTCTTGTCGAGCGCCGGCGCGCGCTTGCGGTCCGTTTCGGTAACTTTCGACAGATCCCCCGCGATCACGCTTGAGCATGGCGCGGACGCCAGCGTCTGGTTCAGCACAGGGGGCACGGTCCACAGGCGAACGGTTCCATCGTAGGACGCGGTCGCGACCACCTGTCCGTTGGGACTGAAGACGGCGGAGTGAACCTCCGCGCCATGGCCGACCAGCCGGATCAGTTCCTGGCCCGAACGCCAGTCCCAGATGCGGGCCGTGCCGTCGTCCGACGCCGTCAGCGCCAGCAGGCCATTCGGGCTGAAGCTGGCCGACCACACCCGCGCGTCGTGCCCGAGCAGTTGCTTCAACGGCAGGCCAGTGCGCCCGTCGCGGATCTGCGCCGTGCCGTCATACGACGCCGTGATCAATCGGGAGCCGTCGGCATTGTAGGCGACCCAGCGTATCCAGTCCGAGTGGCCGTCGTGGGAGGTGGCGATCAATTGGCCGGTCGCGGCGTTCCAGATCCGCACCGCCTTGTCGGCGCCCGCCGTCACCACCTCGCGCCCGTCGGGGCTGAAGGCCGCCGACATCAGCTCGGCTGTGTTGTCGGCCAGCCTCAGGGTCTTATCCGTCCGCCAGTTCCAGATCTGAGCGGACTTGTCGGCGGACACGGCAATAACCCTCTGCCCGTCCGGGCTGAACGCCACGCTGTTGATACGCTCGCTGAAGCGCGGATCGCACACGACAGACCGCTCGGTCGCGGCGTCCCATATGCAGACCCGGCTGCCCCGTGCGTCGCTGGAAACGCTTTGCGAACCGCCCGCCGTCGCGACAAAACGCCCGTCACGGCTGAAGACCGCGTCATTGAGCGGCTGGCCGGCGCGGAACACCTGGCCCGGTTTGCCGGTGGCGACATCCCAGATACGCGCCGACCCGTCCCAGGACGCCGAGATCACCTTCGTGCCGTCGGCATTGAAGGCCACGGTCGCCACCTTGTCGGTGTGCCCCGTCAGGGGCTGTCCCCGCTGGAACTTCTGGCCGGTGCTCCAGACTCTTATGCTGTAGTCGTCCGATCCGGTGACCACACGCTGTCCGTCCGCGCTGAACTCCGCCGACCACAACCGGTTGTCGTGTCCGACGAGCCGGGTCATTTCCTGGCCCGTCGCCACGTCCCAGATTCGCGCCGTCCGGTCCCAGGACGACGTCACCACGGTCTTTCCGTCCGGGCTGAAATGGGCCGAGGCGAGAACGGCCGTGTGGCCGATCAGGCGCCTGATTTCGGTACCGGTCGCGACATCCCAGATACGCGCCGTCTTGTCGTTTCCGGCGGAAACCAGGAAGCGGCCGTCGGGACTGAAGGCCACGCTGCGCACCCACCCGACGTGGCCGGTGAAGGTTTTCAGCCATGCCCCGGTCGCGCTGTCCCAGAGCATGATCCGGCTGTCGCGCGAAGACGTCGCCACCCGCGTGCCATCGGGGCTGAAGGCGGCGTCCGTCACATAATCGGTTGGCCCAGCCTCGCCGCGTCTCGGCATTTCCACCAGCAGCTTGCCGGTATCGGCGTCCCAGATCCGGGCCTTGTCATCGTCCGAACCGGTGAGCAGCCACTTGCCCCCGGCATCGAACGTGACGCTTCGCACCCGGGCCTTGTCGCGCGCCGCGCTTGGCGTGGGCCCCTTGAGCGGTGGCGCTATATTGATGACCTTCCCGGTATCGAGCTGCCAGATCCGCGCGATCGAATCGAACGATCCGGTCGCCAGGCGCTTGCCGTCGGGGCTGAAGGTCACGCTGTAGACGATGTCGCCGGCAAGCGGCAGCGTGCGCAGCAGCTTGCCGGTACCGGCATCCCAGATCCGCGTGGAATGGTCGTCCGCGGCCGAGGCGATAAACCGGCCGTCCGGACTGAAGGTCGCCTGGTCTATGGCGCCGGTATGTCCCTGCATCAGGATCAGGCGCCGCGATTCCAGCGTGGCCCTGAGCATGACGGCGTTGGCGACCTGGCCGGGCGGGGAATTGGCCGACATGCCGAAATCGGTCGCCAGGCGCGCCAGCCGGGCGGCTTGTTCGTAGTCACCTTCGTTCGCCGCCTGCGACGCGACCTCGGCCACGATCTCGGCCGAGCGCTGATTTATTCGGACCATGACCCGGATCACGGCGTATGCACCAAAAGCCGTGATCAGGAAGATGCCCGCGATCGCGGCAATGATGAAGCCGTGCAGCCGCTGCGTCCGGCGCAGGGATTTGACTTCTTCCGCCTGGCAGGCCGCCAGATAGGTGCGCGCATTATTGTCGAACGCCGATTCGAAATCGGCCCTGAGCGACAGGGCCTGGGCGGCGGCCAGGCGCGCCCCGTGGTGCAACAGCCAGGCGCCGCGGCGGTCGTTGGCATTGCGCATCCAGTCCGCGGCCGCCGACTTCACGCCCTCAAGCAGCAGCAGGTTCTCGCGTTCCGCTTCGATCCATTCCGCCAGCGGCGTCCATTGGCGGAAGATCGCCTCGTGCGCCACCTCGACGATGTCACCCTGGGCGCTATGGTTGGCGACGATCAGCCGCTGCTGGATAAGGTGCGGCACTAGGGCGCGCGACGCCGCCGGCAGGTCTCCCAGCAGGGCCGGGCGCCGCTTGGCCAGGCCTTGGGGGCTGTCGAGCTGCACCAGGCTCGGGATAAAGGTCTGGCGCGCCACGCCCAGCAAGGCCTCGTGGTCCTTCGGCAGCAGGGGATCGGTGGCCGCCTCGGTGAAGGCGATCTCAAATCCCCGGTCGATGACCCCCTTCAGGCCATTCAGCTTGTTCAGATAGGCATCGAGGGTGAGGCAGCCGAGCGCGACGCATTCGGTGTAAAGGCGCTGCAACGCGAAGCCCAGAATCGGTAACGCATCCCCCATGGCCAGGTCGGCCAGAAGGCGATCGGCAAGCCCCGGCTCGACCTTGAGCCCGCCGATGCGCGCGGGTCCTTCGATGACTTCCTTGTAGGCGGCCGGTTGCAGCGGCGGCAGGTCGAACAGAAGCCGCTCATCCGTGCCGATACGCGAGTCCGACTGCAAGTGCGCATAGTCGTCGGAGCGGATGGTCGACAGGAAAAGCACGTTCGGGTCGGCGGCCAGAACCTTTGCCGTGAACCTGAAAAACGCCTCGGCCTCCTGATTCTCGGCGGAGAACACTTCTTCGAGCTGGTCGAAGGCCAGGATGATCGTCGGCGGCTGACCCGTCCAGGTTTCGCGGGCGGCCTCGGCGATCCGGACCAGGCGATCGACCGTCGGCGCGCGGATGCCATCCAGGACCTGCGCGATCTGCTCGACCGACAGGTCCGCCAGGCCCGGATGATCGAACGCGGCCTCCACCCCGGCCAGCCCCGTCATGGCCGCCAGGCCGGGGCGAATGACCGGCAGCACGATGTAGTTTTCCTGATCGCGCCGCAGACGCGCCAGCAATCCGGCGCGCAGGAACGAGGACTTGCCGGAGCCCGAGGCGCCAAGGATGATGAAGGAACGCTCACGCCCTCCCACGCGCAGCCGGCGAATGGCCTCCAGCGCATTGGCGGTTGCGGTATTGCGGCCGAAATAGATCGGGGCGTCTATCTCCTCCAGCGGCGACAGCCCGCGATAGACCGCGCGACCGGGGTCGGATGGCGGCGGCCAGGTGAAGTCATTCGGGTGAACCCCGGCCCGGCGCAGGCCGATGGCCAGCCTTTCCAGGGCTTCGGTCTTCTGGGCGGGAATGCTGAGGTCGACGAATTGATACTGATCGACCAGGCTGGCGGGCAAGGTCTCCAGGGGCGTGGGGCTGACGATGACCGGAAAGATCGGCTTGTTCAGCGTCAGGGCCTGTTCGAATTCGCGCAGACACCACGATGACGCCACCCAGTTGGGTGACAATATCAGGAGGATGGCCGAGCATTGCTCACCGGCGCGGGCCAGTTCATCGCGCCAGCGCTGACCGGGTGCTATGCCCTGGTCCGGGTCCAGATCCAGAAAGACTTCACCCCAGCCGCCTTGTCGAAGCCAGTCGCGCAATGCCTTGGCGACGAGGTTGTCCCGACTGGAATGGCTGATAAAAATAACACTCACGTGCTCGAGCCCCTCCGATCAAGCGCATTGGTAATTTCTCTCTATGCACTCATACGACAGGCAAATTCGCGAGCCTTACACACCCTGATCTTTCCGGACGTTGCGAAGTTAACCATCTCTACATTGGCATGACTATGCACACGGCGAAAATTTCCGCGAAACCGATGTGGCGTTGTTGAAAAGTCACACAAGCCCGACCGAAAGCCCCCCCGGCGCCCGGCGCCCTAATCGTTTCGACCGCTTAACGAACCCGTCACTCCCCTGTCATCGAACCACGCTAGCAGCCCGCCTATGTTTGACGCCTCATACCCAAAAGCGGCAATCCACTTTTGGGCGTGAGGCTCTCGGCCTTCCTCACGGAGACCGCATGCGCCTCAGCCGACGCCGCGCCCTGGCCCTTGCCGGGGCCCTGACCGCCGCGCCCGCCCTGGCTGCCGCCAACAGCGGCGGTGGAGACGAACCGTCGTCACTGCGCTTCGACCACGGCATCGCTTCCGGCGATCCGCTGCGCGACCGGGTGGTGCTGTGGACGCGCATCAGCGGCACCCCCGCTTCGGTCACCGTCACCTGGCAAGTCGCCCGCGACGACGCCTTCCGCGACATCGCCGCGTCCGGCCGCGTCACGACTGGCGCCGGCCGCGACCATACAGTCAAGGTCGACGCCACGGGGCTGCAACCGGGCACGACCTACTGGTATCGCTTCAAGGCCCAGGGGGCGACCTCGCCCATCGGCCGCACGCGCACGCTCAGCGACCACACGGACCGCGTGGTGCTGGCGGTCGTTTCCTGCGCCCTGCATTCGAACGGCTATTTCAACGCCTACCGCGCCATAGCCGGGCTCGACGAGGTCGACGCCGTCGTTCACCTCGGCGACTATATCTACGAATATGGCGCGGGCCCGACCGACTACGGCATGGGCAATGGCCGCCTGCTGGGCCGCATCCCCGAACCGCCGCACGAGATCATCACCCTGGCCGACTACCGCACGCGCCACGCCCAGTACAAGCGCGACACCGACCTTCAGGCCGCCCACGCCCGCGCCCCTTGGATCTGCGTCTTCGACGACCACGAAATCTGCGACAACCCGTGGAAGGGGGGCGCCGCCAACCATAATCCCGGCGAGGGCTCGTGGTCGGCGCGCAAGGCCGCCGCGATCAAGGCCTATCGCGAATGGATGCCGGTGCGCGATCCCGCGGGCCCGTTGAATGAGGCCATGTCGGAAGCCGTCTATCGCTCGTTCCGCTTCGGCACCCTGGCCGAGCTGATCATGGTCGAGACGCGGCTGCTGGCGCGGTCGAAGCAGCTCGACTACGGCCACGACGTGGCGATCGACGCGCACGACCAGCCGGATTTCGCCGCCTTCCGCGCCAAACTCGACGATCCGGCGCGCGAGCTGTTCGGCGCGGCGCAGCGGCAATGGCTCGACACGACACTCCGTGCCTCGGTCGCCGACGGCCTGCGCTGGCAGGTTCTGGGCAGCCAGGTGCTGATGGCGCGCGTCGCCGGGCCCGACCTGACGCCGCTGCTGGCCGGCATGACCGAGGCCGTGCCGCTGGCGCCCGAACCGGTGCGCGGCCGCCTCGACCTGCTGACGCAGGTGTTCCGCCAGGATCCGCCCCTCCCCCTCAATCTCGACGCCTGGGACGGCTACCCGGCCGAGCGCGAGCGGCTCTACGCGATGTTCAAGGCGTCGGGCGCGCGGCCGGTCGTGGTGTCGGGTGACAGCCATTGCGCCTGGGCGAACCGGTTGCACGACGCGGCGGGCGACCTGGTCGCGGTCGAGCTGGGCGTCACGGCGGTGTCCAGCCCGACGCGCTGGCTCGATGCCTGGCTGCCCGACCTGCACGTCGCCGACGCCCTGGCGACGCGCAATGACGAAGTCATGGCGGCCGACGACGGCCACAACGGTTTCGTCCGCCTGACCCTGACCCCGGACGCGGTGCGCGGCGAGTGGATGGCGCTCGACACCCTGACTTCGCGCGACTTCCGTTGCGAGCCGCGGCGCCGCTTCGTGGCCATGGCGACGGCCGACGGCGTCGACGGCTGGCAGGACGCGTGATACCCATACCTTGGGCGCTGTAACATCGCGCCACACTTTCACCCACCCACAGGGCTAACCCCTGCCAGGGCTTGCCCCCGGGACCCCGCCCCCTTACCCTCTGTCCAGGCCCGAATCAGCCTCTAAAATTGGTCGCGCAATCCAACCAGAACCTGTTGCATTGCGCTTTAGAAAGCCGTCCGTCGCCGTGACCACCGTCGTCTCCGTCGTCCCGTATTATAACGTCACGCAAATCTCGCAGATGACGACGACCGAGGTCTCCGGCCTCGATACGACCGTGATCCAGGCGCTGAAGCCGACGCAGATCGCGGCCTTCACCACCTCCCAGATCAAGGTGCTGACGCCGGACCAGATCGCGGCCCTGTCGACCGGCCAGATGACCCTGTCCGGCACCCAGTTGTCAGTGTTGCTGGAAGCACAGATCCAGGCCTTCGGCGTCGACGAGATCGCCGCGCTGAACACGCTTCAGATGAAGGGGCTGACCTCGACCGAACTGGGCGAGCTGACGACGTCGCAGTTCGCCGTGCTGACGCCGCTGCAATTGTCGGCGCTGACCTCGACCCAGCTGCGCGGCATGAACACCGACGAAATGTCGATCCTGACGACGACCCAACTGAGCGGCCTGGCGTCGACCCAGCTGTCGGGCCTGGTGACGACCCAGCTCCAGTCCCTGACCACGACCGTGATCGGCGCCATGACCACGTCGCAGCTGGCGGGCCTGACCGCGACGCAGATCGCCGCCCTGACCACGTCCGAAATCGCCGCGCTCAGCACCACCGACGTGGCCAGCCTGACCACGACCCAGGTCCGGGGGCTGACGACGGCCGAAATCGCCGCCATGCCGTCGCCGCTGATTTCGGCGCTGACCTCGACCCAGCTGGCGGCCATGACCTCGACCCAGCTGCGCGGCATGAACGAAACGACTCTGGAAGGCTTCGGCGTCTCGCAGCTGTCTTTCCTGTCCGCCGCCCAGATCGCGCTGATGACCACCAGCCAGATCAACGGGCTCAGCATCACCCTGCTGACCGGCCTGACCGACACCCAGTGGACCGGCATGACGGCCACCCAGATCGGCGCCATCAATACCGGCGAAATCGCCTCGATCTCCACCACGCGGATCGGCCTGTTATCGGCGGCGCAGGTGCGCGGCCTGACGACGAGCCAGCTGGGCCAATTGTCCGCGACGCAGTTCGGCACGCTCAGCCAGGTGCAGATTTCCGCCCTGTCGGCGACCCAGGTCAATTCGCTGCCGACCAGCGACATCGCCGCAATGACCACGACCCAGGTCAGCGGCCTGACCTCGACCCAGATCGCCGGGCTCAGCCAGCCGCAGATCTACGTGTTGACCGCCAGCGAACTGGGCATGCTGCGCACCGACCAGATCCGCGGCTTCACGGCGACCGGCATCGGCGCGCTGTCGACCCAGCAGATGGCCAATTTCGACAGCACCCAGATCGCCGCCCTGACCGTCACCCAGATGCGCGCCTTCGGCGGCGACGATTTCAGCAGCCTGACCACGACCCAGGTCCAGGGCGTCACCTCGACCCAGATCGCCGGCCTGTACACCAGCCAGGTCGCCGATTTTTCGCCGACCCTGATCAGCGAACTGACCTCGACCCAGATCAAGGGCCTGACCTCGTCGCAGATCTCCGTCCTCGACCAGTGGCAGTTCGCCGCGCTGACCGTCGACCAGTTGCAGACCCTGACCTCGCTGCAGATCAAGGGCCTGAACGACGCCATGAGCTCGACCCTGACGTCGACGCAGCTGGCCGGCCTGACGACGGCGCAGATCTCGTCCCTGACGACGACCGCCCTGGCCGGCCTGTCGGGCGACCAGCTCAACAGCCTGACCGCGACGCAGTTCGCCGCGCTCAGCGTCACCCAGATGACCCAGCTCAGCGCGGGCCAGATCGGCGACCTGTCGGTGACGCAGATATCGCGGCTGACGACAACCCAGATCGCGGGCCTCGGCGCCGACGATCTCGGCGGCCTGTCGAACACCCAGATCAACGTGCTGTCGCCGAACCAGCTGGCGTCGCTGACCACCACGGCGATGAAGGGCATGACGGGCGCCCAGGTCGTGACCCTGACCACGACCCAGGTGGCGGCCCTGCCCCAGACGCTGATGGCGGTGATGACCACGTCGGACCTGTCGCAACTGGCCGATACCCAGCTCGGCGCCCTGGCGGCGACGCAGTGGCAAGCCCTGTCGTCGTCCCAGGTCGCCGGCCTCGACGACACCCAGATCGCCATCCTGACGCCGACCGAGATCGGCTACATGACCACGACCCAGGTGCGGGGCTTTACCGCGACCGCCCTGGCCGAGCTGAACGCGACCCAGCTGGGCGCGCTGTCGGCGACCCAGGCGTCGAGCCTGGTCACCACCCAGCTGCGCGGCCTGTCGAGCGAAGGCCTGAGCGGCCTCCTGGCGGCCCAGGCCCAGGCCATCGCCTCCAGCCAGATCGCCGCGCTCGATCCGGGCCAGATCGGCAGCCTCAGCTCGACCGCCCTGGCCGGGCTGGCGGCCTCGCAGATCGCCGCCCTGACCTCGGGCCAGGTCGCCGCCCTGTCCGGCGACCAGATTTCCAGCCTGACCGCGACGTGGATCGGCAACCTGTCGACGACCGCGGTCAAGGGCCTGCAGGACACCCAGATCACGGCGTTCAACGGCACGCAGATGGCGGCGATGGGTTCACGCCAGATCGCGGTCCTGACCTCGACCGCCCTGTCGGCCCTGACCGACGACCAGATGGTCGCGCTGACCTCGACCCAGCTGCACGGCCTGACCGCGACCCAGATGGCCGCCTTCACCACGGGCCAGATCACCGACCTGACCACCGACCAGATGAACCAGCTGACGCGGACCCAGCTGAAAAGCCTGACCTCGACCCAGATCAGCGCCTTCTCCAACGACCAGCTGGCGACCATCACGCCGGACGAGATCGCGTTGCTGAGCAATGCCGAACTGTCGGGCCTGACCTCCGACCAGCTGAGCAACCTGACGACGACACAGCTGTCCGGCCTGACCTCGACCCAGATCGGCGGCTTCAGCCAGACCGCGTTCAGCGGGCTGACCACGACCCAGATCGCGGTGCTGACCACGACCCAGATCAAGGGGCTGACCAAGTCGGAGGCCTCGGCGCTGAACCAGGACCAGCTGGGCGCCCTGACGACCAGCCAGGTCGCCTATCTCAACAGCGTCGCCCTGACCGGCCTGGCCGGGTCGCAGCTCGCTTCGCTGACCCTGACCCAGCTGTCGGCGCTCAACTATACCCAGATCGCCTTCTTCAGCTCGACGCAGATTTCCGGTCTGACGACCAGCGAGGTCGCTGCCCTGACGACGACGCAGTTGCACGGCCTGAACGCCACCGCGGTCGGCGGACTGGTCGACACCCAGGCGGCCGCCCTGTCGGCGGCGCAGATCGCGTCGCTGGCTGCCACCCAGATCAAGGCCTTGAGTTCGACGGCGCTGGAGGCCCTGTCGAGCACCCAGGTCGCCGCCATGACGACGACCCAGCTGGCGGCACTGGCCTCGACCACCTTGTCGACCCTGTCGACGCAGCAATTGTCGAGCCTGACGGCGACGCAGCTGGCCAGCCTGACGACGGCGCAGATCTCGACCCTGACCACGACCCAGGTCAGCGGGCTGACGACCACCGAACTGTCGGCCCTGACGACGACCCAGCTCGGCGGCTTCAACGCGTCGCAGATGGCCTCGCTGACCCAGGACCAGATCGCCGGCCTGACCACGACCCAGATCTCGGCCTTTTCGACCACCGGTCTTTCCGGCCTGCGCGACACCCAGGTCGGCGCCATGACGGTCACCCAGCTCGACGTTTTGACCTCGCGTCAGATCGGCGCCCTGGGCACCGGCGGCGTCAGCAACCTGACCTCGACCCAGCTCAATTCGCTGACCTCGACCCAGCTGCACGGCTTTACGGCGGCACAGCTGGCCGTGCTGACGCCGGACCAGGTCTATAATCTCGACACCACCCACGTCACCCAGCTGGCGACGACGCAGATCGCCGCCCTGACCTCGACCCAGATGGGCGCCATGGGCGCGACGCAGTTGGCCGTGCTGACCACCACCCAGATGACGGCGCTCAGTACCGCGGCGCTGACCGGCTTCAGCGACGACCAGATGTCGCAGCTGACGACCGCCCAGCTCAACGCCCTGTCCCAGGCCCAGGTCGGCAGCCTGACCTCGGACGAGGTCTCCGCGCTCAGCGCGACGCAGTTGGCCAGCCTGACGACGACCCTGACCAAGGCGCTGACCGCGGCCGACATCGCTGCGCTGAACACCGGCCAGCTGCTGGCCCTGACAACGCAGCAGATCGGCGTCCTGACCACCACCGCCATCGCGGGGCTGAACGACAGCCTGGCCGGCGTGCTGATCGACGAACAGCTGGCGGCGATGAGTTCGTCGCAATTGGCCGTGCTGACCTCGACCGCCCTGTCCGGCATGAGCGCGACCCAGCTGTCGCAGCTGACCACGACGCAGCTGCGCGGCTTCTCGGCGACCGAGATCGGCCAGCTCAACACCACCCAGATCGGCGGGCTGAGCGCCACCCAGCTGGCCAGCCTGAGCTCGACCCAGATCACCGGCCTCGGCACCGACGAGGTCGCCGCCCTGTCGGCGACGCAGTTGGGCGCGCTGAACAAGACGCAGCTGGCGGCCCTGTCGGCGACCGGCATGGCCGGGCTGACCTCGTCGCAGATCGCCAGCCTGACCACGACGCAGCTCGGCACCCTGACCTCGACCCAGATCGGTGGCCTGACGACGACCCAGGTCAATGCGCTGACGGCGACCGAATTGCAGGCCCTGCGCACCGATCAGCTGAGCGGCCTGGGTTCGGTCGGCGTGGCCGCGCTCGACACCGGCCAGATGGCGGTGCTGACCTCGTCGCAGATCGCCGCCCTGACCCTGACCGCGCTGGGCGGCCTGACCTCGACCCAGGCGGCGTCGATGACGGCGACGCAACTGGCCGGCCTGTCGTCGACCCAGATCTCGGCCCTGTCGACCACCGGCCTGCAAGGGCTGACGGTCGCCAATCTCAACGGCCTGACCAACACCCAGATGAAGGGCCTGACGGCGACGCAGATCGCCGGCCTGACGACGACCCAGGTCACCGGGCTCAGCACCGCCGACGCCGCGGCGCTGACCACGACCCAGATGAAGGGCCTGACCTCGACCGAGCTGCAGGCCCTGACGACCGACCAGCTGGCGGTGCTGACCTCGACCCAGATCTCGGCCCTCGATCCGTCGGCCCTGCCGGGCTTCGGCTCGACCCTGGTGGCGGCGATGACCGCGACCCAGCTCAAGGGGTTGAGCGTCACCCTGATGGGGGCGCTGTCGGAAACCAACATGCAGGGCTTCAGCACGACGCAGCTGGCCGGATTGACCACAACCCAGATCAAGGGCGTCACGCCGACCGACATCGCCGCGCTGTCGACTGACCAGATGGCGGCGTTCAGCGCCACCCAGCTGGCCGCCATCTCGACCGCGGGCGTCACCGGCCTCAGCGACGACCAGATGGGCGCGCTGACCGCCACGCAGTTGCAGGCGATGACCAGCACGCAGTTCGGCGCCATGACGACCAGCGAAATCGCCGCCATGACCTCGGCGCAGCTGGCCAGCCTGACGACGACTCAGTTGCACGGCTTAAGCGCCCAGCAGATCGGCGCCATCAATCCCGACGAGATCGGCGGGCTGACGACCAGCGGCCTGTCGTCGCTGTACACCACCCAGCTGGCCGGTCTGACCTCGACCGAGCTGTCGGCGCTGACCACCACCCAGCTTTCGGCCATGGGTTCGTCCCAGGTCGCCGCCCTCGATCCCTCGGCCTTCGCCAATCTCAGCCAGACCCAGATCGGCAACTTCTCGGCCGCGCAATTGTCGGGCCTGACCACGACCCAGGTCACCGCCCTGCCGACGACCCAGGTCGCCTACCTGCTGCCCAGCCAGATCGGCAGCCTGTCGACCGCCCAGGTCCAGGCCCTGACCTTCCTGCAGATCGGCGCGCTGGCGACCACCCAGGCCGCCGGGCTGACGTCGAACGAGATCGCCGCCATCACCGTCACCCAGCTGCGCGGCCTGACCAGCTCGGTGATCGGCGCCTTCACGCCGACCCAGATGGCGGCGCTGACCTCGACCCAGATCTCGTCCCTGACCACGACCACGGTCGGCGGCCTGACGACCGACCAGATGACGGCCCTGACCACGACCCAGCTCAAGGGGCTGAGCGCGACGCAGCTGGGCGCGCTGACGGCGACCGAGGTCGCCGCGCTGGGCGCGACGCAGTTGCCGAACCTGACCTCGACCCAGTTGAACGGCCTGACCTCGACCGGCGCCGGCGCCCTGACGACGACGCAGCTGGGCCTCTTGACCTCGACCCAGTTGGCCGGCCTGTCGACGCTGGGCCTGTCCGGCCTGACGCCCGACCTCGTCGCCGCGCTGAACACCACGCAGCTTCAGGGCCTGACCTCGACCCAGCTCGGCTCGGTCGCCACCACCGCCATCACCGGCCTGACCGCCACGCAGATCGCCGGACTGACGACGACCCAGGTGCGCGGCCTGCTGCCGGCCCAGGTGGGCGCGCTGAACACCAGCGAAATCGCCGCCCTGGCCACGACCCAGGTCGCCGCCCTGACGACGACCCAGCTGAACGGCGTGACCTCGACCGGCATCGGCGCGCTCAGCCTGACCCAGCTGGCCGTCCTGGGCTCGTCCCAGATCGCGGCCCTGTCGTCGGGTGCCGTGGCGGGCCTGGCCTCGACCCAGGTCGCCGCCCTGACCACCACCCAGATCGCCGGCCTGAGCCAGACCCAGATGGGCGCGCTGACCTCCAGCGAGATCAACGCCCTGACCGCGACGCAGATCGCCCAGCTGTCGATGGTGCAGTTCGGCTCGCTGTCCTCGACCGGCGTCGCCGCCCTGATCGCCGCCCACCTCGACTCGATCACCACGACCCAGATCGGCGCCCTGTCCAATACCGGCATCAGCGGTCTGACCGCGACCGAAGTCGCCTCGCTGAACCTGACCCAGATGGCGGCGCTCAGCGCCACCCAGATCGGCGCCCTGTCGACGACCGGCATCACCGGCCTCAACGAGACCCAGATCGCCGCCCTGACCCTGACCCAGCTGTCGGGCCTGTCGCCGACCCAGATCGGCTCGCTGTCGACCACCGACATCGCCACCTTCACCACGTCGGAAATCGCCGCCCTGACGACGACGCAGTTGGGCTCGCTGGTGCGCATGCAGCTGCGCGCCCTGTCGACCGCCCAGGTCGCTGCTCTCAGCAACGCCCAGATCTCCGCCCTGTCGTCGGACCAGATCAGCAACCTGACCGTCACCGAAATGGCCGCGCTCAGCAGCACGCAGTTCTCGGCCCTGTCCGCGACGCAGTTCGCCGGGCTGACCACCTACCAGCTGAATGCATTGTCGGCGGATGAGTTCGCCGCGATCACCGGCGTGCAACTGAGCGGGCTGACGACGACGACCATGACCAATCTGGGCACGACCTTCCTGACCAGCCTGAGCACGGATCAGCTCGAAGCGCTGACGCCGCTGCAGATCGGCTATCTCAGCACCACCCAGATCAACAGCCTGAGCGCCGTCCAGCAAGCGGCGATCCAGACCGCCTTGACTTGATGTGCGCTCAAGCGGCGCGCGGTCGCGCTTGCCTCACGCTTCGCGTTCGGAGTTCATGTCAAATACCAAACGGCGGCGTAAAAAACGTCAGGGCCGAAACGCGTATTTGCGTTCCGGCCCCGGGCTGGCCCGGGTCCCGATGGGCCCGAGCATGGGTTTGCGGTTCATCACCGCATAGGCTGCGCCAGAGGATCAGACCTCCGTGCGCTGATTCCATTCGTGGACCTGCTTTTCGGCCTCGTCCTTGGCGATGCCGTAGCGTTCCTGAAGCTTGCCGGCCAGCTGCTTGCGGTCGCCTTCGATGACCGCCAGGTCGTCATGGGTGAGCTTGCCCCAGGCTTCCTGCACCGAGCCCTTGACCTGTTCCCAGCTACCGTTGATACGATCCGAATTCATGATCAGCCTCCATTATAAAATAGATATAAACCCAGGGTTGAATTCCCCTGCCAGTTGACGTTAAAATTAACAGGGCGCGGCTAAGGAATCGGCGGCGGCGCACGGGCCACGTCCTAAAAAAGGCGTAAGCCCGACGATGCCTGAATCCTGGGCATAAACCCTGGTTTCCACATTGCCCTTTTACAGAGGCGCACGAAGAGTAGAGTCGCGTGTAGGGAGCGTAACTTGACGGATGTACTGATTATCGGCGCCGGCGTGGCCGGGCTGAGCGCCGCGCTGGAACTGAAGAAACGCGGCCTGTCCTGCCTGGTGATCGAGGCGCTGGACAAACCCGGCGGCCGGGCCCGGACGCGGCGCACGGCGACCGGCATGCCGATCGACCTGGGCGCCCACTGGCTGCACGGCGACAATACGCCGCTCCGCGCCGTGCTCGACCATTACGGCCTGCCCTATCACGAAGAAACCGACGGCGAGATGTTCGTCCAGCAGCGCGGCAAGTTGACGCGCTCCGAGGAAGAATGGATCGAAAACGCCATCGACTGGGACCGGGCCAACGCCATCAAGTCGGGCGCTTTGCCCGACGTGCCGCTGCCCGAACTGGGTGTCGACGAGGCCGCCCGCGACCGGCTCAGCAGTTTCGGCCTGATGTGGGACGGCATCGACCCGCCCTATCATCCGTCCGCCTACGAATTCCTGCACGACGAGAACACGCCCGGCGGGGTTCAGCCGAAGACAGGCATGGGCGCGCTGATCGACGCCCTGGCGCGCGACCTGGGCGCGGAGAACCTGCGGCTGAACACGCCGGTGGCCTCGGTCGTGTCGCACAAGGACCATGTCGACGTGCTGTCCAGCGACGGCACGCGCTTCATGGGCCGGGTGGCGCTGTTCACCGGGTCTCTGGGCGTGCTCAAATCGAACCAGGTCGCCTTCGATCCGCCGCTGACCGCCGACTTCCGCCGCCACCTGGCCGGACTGGTCATGGGCAAGATGAACAAGATCGTCGTCGAGGTCAGCCCCGCCTTCCTCGATGAGCGCAAGGTCGCCATCGATACCGGCTATATCCTGCTGGATTCGCGGCCGCCGCACTTCTGCCATGTGCGCAGCGCCGGCGCGCCGGTGATCCAGCTGTATATAGCCGGCCGCCACGCCGAGATCATCGAAGGCATGACGGCGCGCGAGGCGCTGGACTATATGCACCGCGTCCTGGCGCCCGTCGAGCAACTGGCCGGGTTCCAGCCCTACGTCGTCGGCGATCCCGTCGTCTCGGCCTGGGTCAGCAATCCGTTCACCCGCGGCGCCTATTCGTGCTGCCTGCCCGGCCACAAACGCCAGGGACCGCATCGCGAGGCGCGGGTTTTCTTCGCCGGCGACACCTTCGATACGCGTTTTCCGGCGTCGGTGGCCGGCGCCTGGCGCTCGGCCCAGGAAGCGGCGCAGCAGATGGCGACCGCGCTCGACATCCACGCCGGTCCGACGGTGTGGAACGAGACCTACCAGATATGATCAGTCATCGTAGTCGATGACATTGGCGCCGGCCCTGGCATTGGCACCGCGCAGGCCGCGCGTCGCCAAGGCCGCCGCGGCGACCAGGCCCAGCCCGACGACGCCCGTGGCGACGCGGCGCACGGTGGCGGCGCGGGCCGATTCACCGCTCGCCACCAGCGTGTTGCCGTCGCCGGCCGGCTGGGACACCTGCGGGCCGCCGTCCATCGACGGGGTCGGGGTCGTCGCGGCGGGATCGGCGTCCTGCCAGGTATAGGGTGAAGCGTTCGGTGTGGTCGGGACGGCGGTATCCATGATGGCCTCCTGTCAAAAACAGTGGGGATCATGCCGGGCGCGCCGTCAAAATGCGTGGCGAAACGGCCGAAGGAATGTAAATAAGCCGCCAACACTCCCTGCTCCGGTGGCCGCCATGACGCCCTACGACACGCTTCCCGCCTTCGATCCGCATACCGGCCTGGTCAATGCCGTGATCGATACGCCCAAGGGCAGCAACGGCAAGTACAAGCTGGACGAAGCCACCGGCCTGTTCCGGCTGAGCAAGAACCTGCCGCTGGGCGCGGCCTTTCCCTACAATTTCGGCTTTATCCCCGGCACGCGCGGCGAGGACGGCGATGCCGTCGACGTGCTGACCCTGATGGACGAGCCGGTGGTCCTTGGCGCCATCGTGCCGTTGCGGCTGATCGGCGTGCTCAAGGCCCGCCAGACCGAGCGCGACGGCCGCGTCGTGCGCAACGACCGCCTGCTGGGTGTGCTCGAAACCCAGTACAATCCGCCGGAGGTGAACGATATTTCCGGCCTGCACCCGCACCGGCTCGCCGAGATCGAGCACTTCTTCAAGAGCTACAATCAGATGGAAGGCCGCGTCTTCGAACCGATCGGCCGCGACGGCGCCCAGGCCGCCCTGGATATCGTCAAGGCCTCATTGCTTTAGGAAGGCCCCAACGTCCGCCGCCGTCGGCGCCGAGTCGGCCGAGGCCCGGGTCACCGACAGGGCCGATGCCGCCGAGGCGTAGCGCATGGCGGTCGGCAAGTCCTCGCCCAGCACCAGCCGGCTGACCAGGGCGCCGTTGAAGTGGTCGCCCGCGCCGGTGGCGTCGACCGCCGTCACCTTGAATGCCGGTACGCGGTGCAGCGCGCCATCGACCAGGGTGGCGCAACCCTGCGCGCCTAGGGTGACCACCGCCTGCTTCGCGCCCATCTCGATCAGGCTTTGCAACGCGCGGACCAGCGAAGCGTCGTCCTGGCCGTCGATGCCGGTCAGCGCCGCCAGCTCGGTTTCGTTGGGCGTCACCAGGTCGGCCAGGCCGAACAGCGCCCTGGCCTCGGTATGGACCGGCGCGGGATTGAGCACGGTCAGCACGCCGTGTCGGCGCGCCAGCTCCAGCGCCCGGCGCACCGTTTCAAGCGGCGTCTCCAGCTGCACGATCAGCGCTCGGGCCGCCGCGATCACGGGTTCGGCCGTGTCGACCATGGCCGGTGTCAGGCGCGCATTGGCGCCCGGCGTGACGACGATCATGTTCTGGCCGTCCTCGGCCACGAAGATATTGGCGACGCCCGTGGCCACGCCGCTCAGCGCCTGGACCTGGGCCGTATCGACGCCATTGGTCATGAGGTACGACGTCGCCTGGGCCGCAAAGCTGTCATCGCCGACGGCGGCGATCATCCGGGTTTCGGCGCCCAGCCGCGCGCAGGCCACGGCCTGGTTCAAACCCTTGCCGCCGATGGCCACGGCCATGTCGTGGCCGGTGATGGTTTCGTTGGGACGCGGCAGGGCGGTGACACGCAGGATGAAGTCGACATTGACACTGCCGGCGACGACGATGGACATGGCGGTCTTCCATGAATTTCAAAAACCGCTCAAACATACATAAAAACAGGTGATTGGCCACGTTTTCTGATCGGTTCGTCACTTTTTTATGGCCGCCGCCGGCGCCGCGGCCTATATAAAATCAAGGCCCAGGGAGTTCGAGACATGGCGCACGACGACGCCGGACCGAAACGGTCGCCACTGCGGATGCGCAACGAAGCGCGCATTCTCGACGCCGCCCAGCACGTCTTCGCCGCCGAGGGCTATCACGGCGCCACCATCGACCGCATCGCCGCGCGGGCCGACATGTCGCAGCCCAACCTGCACAACTATTTCAAGACCAAGGCGGACCTGTATGCCGCCGTGCTGGAACGCACGCTCGACGTCTGGCTGGGCCTGGTCGACCGGCTCGACGCCGCCGGCGATCCCGCCGTCGAACTGCGCCGCTATATCGTGCGCAAGATGGAGCTGTCGCGTCAGCATCCGGAGGCGTCGCGCGTCTTCGCCAACGAGGTCCTGCGCGGCGCGCCGGTGCTGCGCCCCCATTTGCAGACGCGCGTGCGCCAGAACGTCGCCCATTTCCGCGAGGTCGTCGACGGCTGGATCGCCGCCGGCCGGCTGCGCCCCGTCGACGCCGACCACCTGGTCTTCCTGATCTGGGGCGCGACCCAGCATTACGCCGACTTCCTGCCGCAAATCAAAGCTATCCGTGGCGTGCCGCGGCTCAGCAAGGACGACTTCGACCGGGCCGCCGCGTCGATCGCCACGATCGTGCTGAACGGCGTGATCTCGTAACCGCTGTCACTTCCTTATTGCCGGATGATGGATTTTCTGATTAGCCTATCAGAATCCGGGGCAAAACACCTGTTTTTCAAGCCTTTGCGGCACCCAGCACGAGCCACCAACCGATGAGCGACACCTCTCCGACACCGCGCCTGATCGACGGGCTGGCCGTCACCGAATACGGGCCCGAAGACGCGCCGCCGATTATCATGTCGGCGGGCCTGGGCGGCCACGGCGCCTACTGGAAGCCGCAGGTCGATGCCTTTGCCCAGCATTACCGCGTCGTCCTCTACGACCATCGCGGTACGGGCGAGAGCGACCGCGACATCCCGGGCGACTACACCGTCGGCCACATGGCCGACGATATCCGTCGCCTGCTGGACGGGCTGGGCTATGACGCCGCCCACGTCGTCGGCCACGCCGCCGGCGCCATTGCCGGCCTGGAACTGGCGCGTACGGCGCCCGAACGTCTGCTGACGCTGACCGCCGTCAACGGCTGGGCGGTCGCCGATCCCTATTTCAAGCGCTGCTTCGAGATCCGCGCCGAAATCTACAAGACCCAGGGGGTCGAGGGCTATCTCAAGGCCCAGCCGATCTTTCTCTATCCGGCCGAATATATCGCCGGGAACATGGAGGATATCGATGCGCATAACGCCTTGCGCGTCAAGGATTTCCAGGCCGGGCCGACGCTTCTGGCGCGCATCGAGGCGCTGGGCAAGTTCGATATCGTCAGTGCGCTGAAGGATATCCACGTGCCGATCCTAGTGCTGTCGTCGGCCGACGACATGCTGGTGCCGGCGCGGTCGTCGCGGCTGCTGTCCGACGCCCTGCCCAACGTCATGCCGGTCGAGATGCCGTGGGGCGGCCACGCCGTCAACGTCACCGCGGCGCGTATTTTCAACGACCACCTGCTGTCGTTCCTGATTGCCCACGGCGGGCGCTAAATATTTTTTTAAGTCATAGGGGAATTGGTCATAGCTACGACGCTGCCGAAGAAGATCATTATCGACACCGACCCCGGCCAGGACGACGCGCTGGCCCTGATGCTGGCCTGCGGTTCGCCCGAGGACCTGGATATCCTCGGCGTCATCGCCGTCGCCGGCAATGTGCCGCTGCACCACACGCTGAACAACGCCAAGAAGATCCTGGAACTGGCCGGGCGGCCGGACGTGCCGCTCTATGCCGGCTCGACCGAACCGCTGCGCCGCCGCCTGGTGACGGCCGAGCATGTGCACGGCGCCACCGGCCTCGACGGACCCGACCTGCCCGTCCCCACCATGCCGGTCCAGGCCAAGGGCGGCGTACAGTTCCTGATCGACACCTTTCGTGAGTCCGAACCCGGAACGATTACCCTGGTGACGCTTGGGCCGCTGACCGACCTGGCCCACGCCCTGCAGCAGGCGCCGGATATCGCGCCACGCATCGCCGAGGTGGTGATGATGCTGGGCGCCTGGCGCGAGATGGGCAATGTCACGCCGACCGCCGAGTTCAACGCCTATTGCGATCCGGATGCCGCCGCCATCGTGTTGAACAGCGGCGTCAAGGCGACGCTGTTGCCACTCGATGCGACGCACCAGGTGATCTCGACCCAGGCGCGCATCGGCGTGCTCAAGGCCATGCCCAACCGCTCGGGCCCGAACGGCGCCATCATGCTCAAGGCGTCGGAAGCCTTCGATATCAGCAAGTTCGGCAGCGATGGTGCGCCGCTGCACGATCCGTGCACCATCGCCTATCTGCTTCAGCCGGAACTGTTCAGCGGCCGCGAGGTCAATGTCGCGGTCGAGACCGAGAGCGAACTGACGCTGGGCATGACCGTCGTCGACTGGTGGAAGGCGACCGACCGTGCGCCCAACGCCATGTTCATGACCCATGCCGACGGCGAAGGGTTCTACAAGCTGCTGTTCGAGCGCGTGGCGCGGTTGCCGTAGGACTCTTAACCACGAACCACACGAACAACACGAACTTCGTGGTTTGGCCAGCATCGACGCGAAACGCCCGCATTCTTTAAGGAAGGCGCTTCGCGCGGAAGGCCGTACCCTTTATTCGTTCGTGTTGTTCGTGTATTCCGTGGTTCGAAAGTCTTAGACCGCCTCGAATTCTTCGGTATCGACCTCGGCCTGGCTGGCCGAGGAATAGCGCGCGCCGGCGACGTTCCTTGCACTGACGATATCTTCCGCCTCGGCCAGGATATCGGCGCTCACCACCGATGTTGCCATGTTTTCGCGCAGGTGATCGATGCGCGCCGTGCCCGGAATGACATGGACATGATCGCCGCGCGACAGCACCCAGGCCAGCGACAATTGCGCCGGCGTCACGCCCGCGCCGCGCGCCAGGGCCTCGAAGGCCGCGAACCATTTCAGATTGCGCGCGAACAGCGCATCGTCGTTGAAGCGCGGCATGGTGCGGCGGAAATCGCCGTCGACGAAGCGGTTGTCGCGCACCCCGCCGGCCAGGAAACCACGGCCGACCGGCGAGAACGCCACGAAGGCCGTGCCCAGGTCCTGGCACGCTTCCAGCACGGCGATTTCCGGATTGCGCGTCCACAGAGAATATTCCGTCTGCAAGGCAGCGATCGGATGCTCGCAATGCGCCTTTTTCAGCGTTTCGGCCGAAACCTCCGACAGACCGATGCTGCCGATCTTGCCTTCGCGCACCAGGTCGCCCAGGGCGCCGACCGATTCCTCGATGGCGATCGATTTGTCCCAGCGGTGCAGGTAGTAGAGGTCGATATGATCGGTCTGCAAACGCTTCAGCGAGGCCTCGCAGGTGGCGCGCAGCCGGTCGGGCCGGCCATTGATGTCGCGCACACCCTCGGGCGTCGAAACGCCGCACTTCGAGGCCAGGAAGACGTCATTGCGCCGCCCCTTCAGCATCTCGCCGACCAAGGTTTCATTGCGGCCGGCGCCATACATGGCCGCCGTATCGATATGGTCGGCGCCGAGATCGAGCGCCGCGGCCAGGACCTCACGGCCGGCTTCGGGCGCCGGAATGACGCCATAGGCGTGCGACAGGCACATGGCGCCGAAGCCCAACGCATTGACGCCGCGGCCGGATATCTGACGATGGGGCATGGTCGCCTCCCGTTAAAAGTATTTGGCCTTGGTTTCCAGGTGCACGACGTGCGGCGGCGAAACGAAGAATGGCCCGGCCAGGGCGCGCCACTTCTGGAAGTTGTCCGACTCGCGGAAACCGACCGTGTGGTGCTCCAGCGTTTCCCACAGCACGCGCAGGATATAGGTTTCCGGCTCTTCGATCAGGCGCTCCAGCGCCATGCCGTGACAGCCGGGCGTCGCCTTGAAAAAGGGCACGGCCTCGGCGACGGCCGCTTCGAAATCGGCGGCGCGCAGAGGGTCGATCTTCAGGGTGGCGATTTCCATGATCATGGCGGTATTCCTTGCGTATATGACCCCGCCCTGACTTACCGTCCCAACCCGTAAAATCAACCGCTTTCTTAACGCTTGTGCCGTTTCGCCTTGGGTTTCGCCGTCTGCGGCGCCGCGAACAGCGACAATGGGACGCTGTCGCCCATGGCCTTGTAACCGGCGGCATTCGGGTGGAGGTGATCCTCCTTGTCGAACTCGGCGCGCAGTTGCTCAGGGTGCTGAGGATCGCGCATGACCGCGTCGAAATCGACCACGCCGTCATAGTGCGCGGGATCGCGGATCCAGGCGTTCAGCGCCTGGCGATCGCCCTCATTGGCTGCGTCGGGGTGGTAGGCGTTCGCCCCCATGAACGGCAGGATGGTGGCGCCATAGATCTTCAGCCCGTGATCGTGCGCCGACTGGATCATCTGGGCATAGGCGATCTCCATGCGCGCCACGAAGGCGGCATGGCCGGCGGCATCGACCGGCCCGTCGCGCGTCAGGGTGCCGATGTCGTTGATGCCCTCGAAGACGATGACATAGCGGGCATGGGTCTGGGCCAGGACGTCACGGTTGAAACGCGCCGCGGCATTGGGGCCTAACCCGTCCTGCAGGACACGGCCGCCGCCGATACCGACATTGAGCACGCCCAGGCCGTCCGGCGCCACGCGCCGCGCCAGCACGTCCGTCCAGCGGTCATTGCCATTGGTCGTGGCGCCATGGCCATCGGTGATCGAATCGCCGACCACGACGATGGTGTCGCCGGACGCCGTCACATCGAGGCCGGACAGGTTGAACCAGTGGTCGACCGTTTTGGCGCCCGGCAGGCTGGCATCCGCCGTATGGTCGCCGTGCAGATAGTAGGAGGTGGCGCGCGAGCCTGGATGACTGGTCTGCTGCTCGGGGGCAGTGGCGTAGTGCAGGCTGACGGCGATATCGCCTTGCGCCGGCAGCGCCATGTCGACCGGATCGGACCAGTAATCGGCGCCGGCCGGGAGGGTCACGGCCGGTTGGCCATTGAAGGTCAGGACATGGTCGCTGGCCGGATCGATGGCCGCGCCCGCCGGCGAAAGGGCGCGCGCCACGTGGACATTATTCAGCGTCAAGGGCCCGGTACCGAAGGCGTTGGACAGGCGCACGCGAAAGCTTTGTCCGCCTGCGGAGGTATGGACGATCTCACGCAGCGTGGTGTCGGTCAGGTCGTCGGCCGCCAGGGCATTGCGCGGCTCGGGGATCTGCTGCGCGGCGGCCCAGCTGCCCTGCCAGTGGACGGTTGTCGTGGCCGCGAGGAAGGCGGACAGGACGAGTACGGATGAGATCATTTGCCTTGCCCCGGTGCGTAAGGGAATGTCAGCGATTCATAATAGCTTAGCGGCTTTTCCGGCGGCGCGACACCGGCCGGCAGCGGCCGGTTCGACTTGCTTTGGAAATAGGCGATCGAGGCATCGCGCCACCATCTGGCTTCGCGCCCCTGGACCTGAAGGTTCTCCGACACCGCTTCGAAGCGTCGGGCGTCGACATAGGGCGCGAGCGTTGCCCAGGTTTTCGCCATGCCGGTGGCGTCGCGGGCGCCGCGGTCATAGCTCAGCACCAGGCCGTCCCACAGGGTGTGCCCGTCCTTCAGACGGAAGTCCCACGGTTCGTGATGGAACCACAGCAGGAAACGCTCATCCATTGTGTGCGGATCCGACCAGACCGCGGCGGCGGCCGGCGTATATTGCGCCAGGGCGTTGCTGCCGGTCATCGTGCGGTCGAAGCCGATGCCCGAAGCGTCGGCCTTGGCGTAATAGCACGGGTTCCATTCCGGCCGGCCCAGGTCGCACACCCACGGGCCGGGTCCATAGTGGTGACCGGTCGCCATCTGATGGCCCAGGCCCAGCGGCGTCATATAGTCGACCATGGTCTCGCGCGAGGCCATCATCATGTCGACCACCGGCTTGACGAACGCCGGATCGTTGGAGAAGGTCATGCGCGTCCAGTCATCGGCGACCTCGCGCGACGAAGCGCCAGGGTCCCACGCCATCCGGCCGAAGACGTACCAGTTGGCCTGGTTGAAGTCCGAGCCGCTCCAGTCGCGGTCGGTGCCGATATTGGCCACGCCCGACACGCCGCTGAGCGCATGATGATCGAGGTCGCCGTCGACGACCCGCGCCACCGTCGAGCCTGGCCCCTTGGCGAAGGTATCGGCCTTCAGCGCCTCTTCCCACATCGACCCGAGATAGACGAGGTGCGTCGCCTGGCCGGTATATTCCTTGGTGATCTGCAGCTCGAGCATTTCCGGCGTCTTCGGCATGGCGCCGAACAAGGGCGAGAATGGCTCGCGCGGCTGGAAGTCGATGGGCCCGTTCTTGATCTGGACCAGCACATTGTCCGCGAACTGACCATCCAGCGGATGGAACTCGTCATAGGCCTGCTTGAAACGATCCTCAGGGTTTTCCGAGGCATAGACGAAGGCGCGCCAGATGACGATGCCGCCATGCGGCTTCAAGGCAGCGGCCAGCATGTTGGCGCCCTCGGCGTGGCTGCGGTGATAATCGGCTGGGCCGGGCTGGCCTTCGGAATTGGCCTTGACCATGAAGCCGCCGAAGTCGGGAATGGCGGCATAGATTTCGTCCGCCTTGGCCTTCCACCAGGCGGCGACAGCCGGATCGAGCGGGTCGGCCGTTTTCAGCCCCCCGATTTCGATCGGCGCCGACCATTTGGCCGACAGATAGACCTTCATGCCGTAAGGCCTGAGAATATCGGCGATGGCTTTCGCCTTGGCGATATAGGGCGCGGTCAGCACCTCGGGCTGGGCGTTGACATTGTTGAGCACCGCGCCGTTGATGCCGATCGAGGCATTGGCCCGGGCGTAGTCGACATAGCGCGGATCCCTGACGTCCGGCAGCCGCCACCAGTCCCAGATCGAATCGCCGGCATAGCCGCGCTCGACGTGGCGATTGAGATTGTCCCAGTGGTTGAGGATACGCAGCTTGATCTTGGGCGCGTCCGAAATGTCGAGGCGATCCAGCGGCTTGTGCGTCTGGATCTGGCGCAGCAGGCGGAAGGCGCCGTACAGCACGCCGGTGTCGCTGTTGGCGGCGATCACCGTCACCGGATGGCCGTCGATCGTCACGCTGCGGATCAAATAGCCCTCGGCGCCCAGGCTCGACAAGGGCAGGTTCAGACCGCGGATGGCGGCCGAGGCCTGCGGCGTGCCGAGCACGATATCGCCGTCGGCGATTTTCGGCGTCCGGTCGACGGGATGGCCCAGCAATCCGGTCAGGCCGCGTTGCAGTTCATCTTCGGCGGCATGCAAGGTCGGACTGTCGCCACCGACGATCGCCCTGGCGCGGGGGCTGTATGGCGCCGCCGCCGCACCGAGCGGACGGTAACGAAGCCACAGATCATAACCGTCTTCATTGGGTAAAGGGCTGGCCGCAGCGGGCATGGCGAAACAGACAGCCAGCAACGCGCCGGCCCACAGAATGGTACGCACTTCACCCTCCCGATTATATTATTGTCCGGATACGGATTACCAGTTGTACATCGTGCCGTCCTGCAGGCGGTTGACCGGCAGGTAGGCGCGTTTGTACGGATATTTGGCTGCCTTCGCTTCGTCGATGTCAACACCCAGGCCGGGCACGTCGCTCAGATACATGGCGCCGTCACGGAAGGCGTAGTGATTCGGGAAGACCTCATAGGTCGCGTCGGTGTGGCGCATGAATTCCTGGATGCCGAAGTTCGGGATCGACATATCGAAATGCAGCGCTGCCGCCATGGTGACGGGCGACAGGTCGGTGGCGCCATGGCAACCGGTGCGCACATTATAGATGTCGGCAAAGCTGGCCACCTTGCGCAGGTGGGTGATGCCCCCGGCGTGGACGACGGTGGCGCGGATGTAGTCGATCAACTGGTTCTGGATCAGGTCCTTGCAGTCCCAGATCGAGTTGAAGATCTCGCCGACGGCCAGGGGCGTCGTGGTATGCTGGCG
>FTDB01002264.1_pt1 | contig 27623 bp, 28 predicted proteins | sample 1639741 | NCBI WGS metagenome assembly FTDB01 (sample SAMEA3914869, study PRJEB12502) | metagenome | biome: forest; material: soil | place: USA | collected 2012-03-12 | depth 0.1 m | reverse complement strand
GCTCGGCATCACCAAGGCCTCGCTGCAGACGCGTTCGTTCATCTCGGCGGCGTCGTTCCAGGAAACGACCCGCGTCCTGACGGAAGCTTCGGTCCAGGGCAAGATCGATACGCTGGACGGCCTGAAGGAAAACGTCATCGTCGGCCGCCTGATCCCGGCCGGCACCGGCGCCTACCTGCGTTCGCTGCAACGCATCGCCCTGAAGCGCGACGAACAATTGTCGCATCAGCGCGAAGAGGCGATGGAGCCGCTGCCGACGGAAGTCCTGCTCGAAGCGCCGGCCCCCGCCGGCGAATAAGGCACCTCGCCGAACGACAAAAAAGGCCGCCGGAGCGATCCGGCGGCCTTTCTGTTTCGTGATGTCAACCGTTTACAAAGGCATGCCGGTCGCGTTGGCGACGATGACGTACTGGGCGTGATCGGTATCGAATTGCGCCTGCAAGTCGCTCAAATGGGCCTCCTCGTCAGCCTTCACGCTGTCCCATTCCGTCTGGTAGCCCTCCTGGCATTCTTCGACCGTTGTGTAGTCCCAACCGTAGAGCTGGCCATTGGAGACGCAGTACATGAGGTCGTCGGAGTACATCAGGTCGGACACGTCGATATCGTGCTGTTCGGCCGTGACCGCTTGCGCGTCGGCGATGACGATGGAACGCCAGTAATAGTAGTCGTCCACCGTATAGGCCGAGGCAGAACCGGCCGCGAAAGCGATGACACCACCGAGGCCGGCGGCAGCGATGAGCGCGCGGAACATGGTTTTTGGTTTGATCATGGGACGTTTCCTGTTGTTGAAAGATCTTATTTCGTAGGTCGGAGACGGGCGTTAGAGCGGCATGCCCAAGGCGTTGGCGATGATGACGTATTGCGCATGGTCGGTGTCGAATTCCGCCTGCGCATCACTCAGGTTCTGTTCCTCGCCAGCATTCACGCTGTCCCATTCCGCCTGGAAACCTTCCTGGCACTCCTCAACGGTCTGAGAGTCCCAGCCGTGGGAGCCGCATGTCAGGATTTCGTCGCTGTAGAACTGGTTCGAAGCCGCGATCTCGTCTGAAAAGCTGTTAACCGCAGCGACATCGTCGATCACCATCTGGCGATAGGTATAGTAGTCGTCCAGCGTATAGGCCGAGGCCGAACTGGCCGCAAAGGCGATGGCGCCACCGAGGCCGGCGGCGATAAGCAGGGTACGGAACGCAAACTTGGACTTGATCATTGGGGCGTTTCCTATGCTCGATTTTGCTTTAAAGTGCCCGAAGGCGATCAAGTGCTATAATATTTCAATCGCTTTGCAATTGTATTATTTGTGACAAATCGCCTCTTTTGGGAAAATCTGAGGCGCGCCAACAGGTTGTATTTTAAAAATTAAATTCTTGACTGAATTGAAATATTGCAGGGTGTCGACTCCCTTGCCGCCGTCTGCCCGCGAGGCTATTGTATCCCCAAGGGGAGGCGGGATGAGACACCTTCGGACAACACTGGCGATCGCAGCAAGCCTGCTGGTCCTGGCCGCGTGCGACCGTTTCCAGGCGCCGCAATCGCACACCGGCGTCACGGCCATGGCCCTGGCCTATATGCAGAAGGACGATCCCGACGGCTTTCGCCGCGCCCAGGGCCTGGCTGATCCGCTGAGCGATCCGGAAGTGCAGTTCTATGCCGGCTGGCCCAAGCTGAAAAAGCGTTTCGCGCCGCCCGTGGCCAGCGATGCCGGCTGCGGTGCCACCCCGGTCAAGGCCGATGACGACCTGGCGCAATACAGCGGCGTCATCGCCGCCATGACGGCGGCCGAGGCCGACGGCTACATGGTCAAGTCGGCCAATGCCGGTTATGCCCGCGCCCAGGCCGTGATCGCCAACCTGATCGACCACGGCACGGTGCCGGACGGGCTGAGCGGCGAGGATCCTTCCGCCCTGACCTGGATGACCAAGGCCGCCAATCAGGGCGACGACGAGGCGCAATACCAACTGGGGCAGTATTACGAAAGCGGCCGTTATATCGATCGCGACCCGGCCCAGGCGGCGCAGTGGTACGGCAAGGCCGCCGACCATGGCAATATCCGCGCCACCGTGGCCCTGGCTGACCTGTACCTGGACGGCAACCAGGTCTCGCCCGATATCGACCGGGCGCTGGAACTGTACCGCAAGGCCGCCGAGGCCGACGACGAAAAGGCCGAGGTCGTGCTGGGCGGGATCTATTACGACGGCAAGGTCGCGCCGAAGGATTACGCCCAGGCCGCCAAATATTACGAGATGGCGACGCACCACTGCAACCACGCCGCCGAGTTCCGCCTGGGCTATCTGTACCAGACCGGCCAGGGTGTCGGCCATGATGATGCCAGGGCCGCCGGCCTCTACGGCCAGTCGGCGAAATACCAGTCGTCCGCCGCCTATAATCTGGGCCTGATGTACGAAAAGGGCCAGGGCGTGCCGCAGGACTACGCCAAGGCCGCCGACGCCTTTCAGTCCGGCGTCAGGAAGAACGATCCGTCCTCGGCCATCGAACTGGCCAAACTGTACGACGCCGGCCGCGGCGTCGCCAAGGACACCGACAAGGCGCGCGACCTGTTCTGCCGCGCCAACGACCGGTTCAACTGTATCCGGCTGAAGATGTTCGGCGGGGCCGGATCGGCCGCAGCGTCCGACACGGAAAACTAGGCCGCCTTGCGCGCCCGCACGTGCAGGAAGATCGGCACGACACGCGTATCCTCGACGACGGGCTCGGCCCGGGCCGCGGCTTCCGACGCCATCGGTTCGCCCAGCTTCTCGATGCCGAGGCCCGCCGCGACGATCATGTCGACCCACATGTAGAGCGGACGGTGGAAGCGCGGCACCTGGAAACGCGGCGTCGTGGCGCGCTCCGCGGCCGAGGTCGCGCTGAACCACCAGCGATCGATCTCGCCGTCCGTAGTGTCGAAATAACGCGCCAGTTCAACGGCCTTGGTCGTGCCGTCCATGCGGCGGATCGTCTTGCGGTGCGGCGGCACGAAGCACGGATGCAGGATCGAGAACTGCAGGAAGCCGCCGGGCTTCAGCACCCGCCCGGCCTCGGTCAGGGCGCGCTCCGGCTGGGGCATGTCCATCAAGGACATGAAGGCGGTAGCGAAGTCAAAACTGGCATCGGCGAAGGGCAGGGCGTGGGCGTCGGCCAGCCGGTAGTCGATATCGCCGCCGGCTTCGGTGGCGTGGCGGATGAAGGTCGGCGCCACGTCGATGCCGGTCATGCGTGCCCCCAGCGCCGCTACCTGACGCGTATTGCCGCCTTCGCCGCAGCCGATATCCAGCCCCTCAAGCCCCGACACCTGGGGCAGCATGGCCAGGAAGGCCGGTGTATTCAGCGCGTCGCGATAGATGTCGTAACCGGCCCGCGCCTGACGCGTCCAGGTTTCGGCATTGCCTTCCCAGAAGGCCGCCACCTCTTCGAGTTCCATATTCGCCTCCTGCAGGAGGCCCGCCTATACCATCACGGCTTCCGCCCGCTCAAGGCCGGCGTCAGGCGCAGCCACAGCTGCTGGTCAAAATCCTTGTCCGGCGCGGCCTGGCCCATGCGCACGACGACGAGGTTGAGGCTGGGGACGACGTAGATCTTGCGGTCGAACAGGCCGAGCGCGGCGACCAGGTCGGCGGGCGCGGCGGGGATCAACGGCCCCTCGGCACGGCTGGCCAGTGGCCGGACGGTATGGTCGCTGCCGTTCAGCCACCATAGCCGGCCATAGGCGGGATTGGTGGCCGAGGGCACAAATAGCGATTTCAGCGCCGCTTCGGAAACCAGGCGCCGGCCATCCGCCGCGCGGCCGCCGTCCAGGATGATCTGGCCGAACCGGGCGGCGTCGCGCGGGCTGGTGACGAGCCCGGTCGGATTGCCGACATCGCCCATCGACGCCGGCCGCTGGCGCCAACTGGTCTGCGTCAGGCCGCCCGGCGCGGTCAGCCAGTCGCGGGTGATCGTATCCAGCGATTGCCCCGCCGCGGCGGCCAGGATCTTCTTGGTGATGGCATAGACCGGCGTGTTGTAGAGAAAGGTCGTGCCCGGCGGCGCGGCATAGCTGAAATCCGTGCCCAGGCCCGAACTCATGGTCAGCACGTCGACGACGCGGATACGGGCTTCCTGATCGGGGCCGGCTTTCGACCAGCCCTGGCCGATATAGGCCGATACCGGCTTGTCGACATCGAGCAGCCCCTTGTCGACCGCGACGGCGACCAGGAAGGCCACAAAGCTTTTCTGCTGCGAGGCGACGTCCTCGAGCAGCGCGCCGTCAGCGGTCGTCTCGTAGGTGAAGTCGCGGCGGAACGCCGTGGCATCGGCGGGTAGGGGCCAGTTGCGTTCGACCAGCGGCGTGCCGTCGCGCAGGATGAGGAACCCCGTCGTTTTCTGCGACTGGACGTAGTCGAGCACCGCCTGCAGGCCGGCGGACGGGGCTTCCACGGCGGCGGGGGCGGCCCAAGCCAAGGAAGGGGCGACGGCGGCGATCGCCGCCGCCAGGCAAAGGACAGCACGTATTTTCATCAGGCAGGGCTCCCGGCTGAAACAGACAAACATCCCGCCAGCGCGGTCTGGAACGCCTGCGCGACCGGCTGCACCAGGTCGGCGGAGACGCAGCGTAGATCGTCGTCCGGGGTATGGAAATAACGATGCCCGCCGTACAGCCCGATCAGGGTGCCGTAGCCGGCATTGAGAACGTTGACGAGTTCGCCGCCGGCCGTCGTCGGGTCGGCGACATAGGTCGCTTCCAGCCCCGAAAGGCCGCGAAAGGCCTTGCGCACCGGACCGACGATATCGGCCGAGGCCGTCAGCACGCGCTGCGAATCGGCGCTGGGCAAAGGCAGCAGCCGGGCGCCCAGTTCGTGCCAGTCGCGCGCCGCCGCGCTGGCGCCGATGTGCGTCCACAGGCGCACCTTGTCCGGCCGGGGCGCCTGGGCCAGGTAGTGTTCGCCGCCCAGATAGTCGTATTCGTGGCCGCTGGTCGCCAGCACCTCGATATTGACGTTGGGCCTGGCTTGCGCCAGCCAGCGCACTAGGTACAGCCACACGGCAAGACCTGAGCCGCGTTCGGCCGCGCAGCCGAACCAGCCCGAACGCGGGGTCGAGATAATCACGTCGCGCGCCGCGCCGCGATCCAGCCGGCCGATCAGGTTGAAAGCCGGCCGCGTCCCGCCCTGGCCATCGACGGTCAGCGTGGCCGTTGCACCGGCGGCAGCCGCCGCCAGGAAGGGCCGGGCGTCCCTGGGCGCCAGGACGGCCACTTGCTTGCCGAAGCCGGGCCTGTGGGTCGAGACGTTCAACGCGATGGCCTCGCCCGTCGGGCCATTGGTGATGAGGAGGGCGGCGGCCGCGCCCCGGCGAAAGGCATCGGCCAAAGGTTGCGCCGCCTGCGGATCGGCCAGCGCCGCCCAGCGCTTGAACGGCAGATCGACAAGGGCGATCGCGCCGGACAGGTCCGTCCCCGCGGCGGCGAGCCGTAAGGGCGCCGTCAGCCCCTGCGGTCCCGTCGGGGTCACGATCGCCTGTGGGATGACCGGGACCGCGTCCGCCCCGCTGGTCAGCGTCGCGCGCGCGGCGTCGAAACAGGGGACGTCGAAGGCCTGGCGGCGGCAGGCATAGCCGAAGCGTTCCAGTTCGCCCTGCAGCCAGGCGCCGCTGGCCGTGTCGCCGGCGCCGCCCGAGGCCTTGGCGCCGAAACCGGCATAACGCTCCAGGATGGCCTGAAGCCAAGCCCTGTCTGCCTCGATATCGGTGGCGGCCGCGGCCGGCAGGGCCGACGCCAGGCCCAGCAGGCCCGCGCCGCCCAGAAACATCCGCCGTGAGGAAATCATCGATAAATCACACTGAACGAGTGGCCTTTCGGCGACTAAGGCCCGCCGCCGCCGGTCATGTCAAACGACCTTTTGTCATAAGGCCTCACGCGTCCGGACAGGGTTGACAGGCGTGTCACCCCTAGGTTACATGTAACCCATAGGTGACATGGAGACTCATCATGAGCGACAATGAACGACTGTTGCAGCGCGCCGAGGCTTTTGCCGCCACGCGGCGGATACTGCTGGCGGTGAACGGGTTGGCTTATCTGGGCTGGATCGGCGCGCAGGCCCTGGACGCCGTCCCTGGCATGCCGCTGGGCCACGGCCAGCTGGCGCTGATCCGGCTGGTGCCGGGTGCGATATGGCTGTTCAGCCTCGTCGCCCTGTTCGTCAGCATGGCGATGAGCCGCAGCGTCCGGCCGCTGATCGATGACGAACGCACGGCGAAGTTCACGTTGCGGGCGTTTCAGGCCGGCTATGGTGTGCTGCTGGTGTCGATCGCCGCCCTCTATGGCCTGGCTTTCGCCGGCTATCCGGTCGATATGCTGGCCGTGCTGCCCATCCTGCTGTCGTTGGGCGTGGCCGTGCCGTCCCTGGCCTATGCCGCCCTCTACCGGAGCTAGGCGTGGCCGACCGGTTGAAGACAAATCTCAAGCAGCATCGACTCGACCGCAACCTGACCCAGGCGGATCTCGCCGTCATGGCCCAGGTGTCGCGCAAGACGATCAACACCATCGAAAACGGCGTCTTCGTCCCCTCGACCGTGCTGGCACTGAAGCTGGCGCGGTTGCTGGGCGTTCATGTCGAGGATCTGTTCTACCTGGAGGATTGATGAAAAAGCCCTATAATACAAGACCCTATGCCGTCCGGCCGAAACCCGGCGCCGAGGCGCGCCGCCGCGCCGTGATGCTGTATGTCGCCGCCGTCAGCGGCCCGATCGCCGCCATGGTGATGGCCGCGGCCGCCGCCGTGACCTTGCACTAAAAGCAGGGCCGCCAAGGGATCGGATCGAAAATTTATCCGACGCTGCGCATGGTGACCGGACCTTCCCGAAAAGGAGCCGGTCATGGCCGATACCACTACGCCCCACGTCGTCGCCGCAACCGCGCCCGTGCCGTACACGCCCGACGTCGAACACGTCGAAGCCTATGAAGACGACCTGGTCACCGACCTCAGCGCGGTCATCGTCGGCATCAACAAAAAGACCTTTGCCGACGGCAACCATTCGCTGCGCGGCGTGCACGCCAAGAGCCACGCCCTGCTGTGCGGCGAACTGGAAGTGTCGGGCGACCTGCCGCCGGAGCTGGCCCAGGGCCTGTTCGCCAAGCCGGCCAGATATCCCGTGATCCTGCGCTTTTCGACGACGCTGGGCGACATCCTGCCCGACAGCGTGTCGACGCCGCGTGGCGTGGCGATCAAGGTCATCGGCGTCGAGGGCGAACGCCTGCCCGACGCCGGCGGCCACACCCAGGACCTGGTCATGGTCAATGGCCCGGCCTTCGCGACGTCGAACGGCAAAGCCTTCCTGGCCAATCTCAAGCTGCTGGCGGCGACGACCGATCGCGTCGAAGGCGTCAAGGTCGCCGTGTCCAAGGTACTGCAAGGCACGGAAAAGGTCATCGAAAGCTTCGGCCACACCTCCGGCGCCATACGCGGCCTGGGCGGCGAGCCGGCGCATCATCCGCTGGGCGAGACCTACTTCACTCAGGTCCCGGTGCGCTACGGCGAATACATCGCCAAGCTCTCCATCGCGCCGGCCTCGGACGAGCTGAAGGACCTGACCGGGACGCGCCTCGATATCGACGGCCATCCGTTCGCCATCCGCGAGGCCATGCTCACCTATTTCGCCATGACCGAGGCCGTGTGGGACGTGCGCGTGCAGTTGTGCACCGACCTGGAGACCATGCCGGTCGAGGACGCCGCGAAGGTATGGCCCGAGGACAAGAGCCCCTTCGTCACGGTCGCCCGGCTGCGCGTGCCGCCGCAGACGGCGTGGTCGGAGGAACGCTCGGCCGTCGTCGACGAGGGCATGTCGTTCTCGCCGTGGCACGGCATCGCGGCGCACCGGCCGCTGGGCTCGATCATGCGCCTGCGCAAGCGTGTCTACGAAGCCTCGGCTGCCTTCCGCGCCCAGCACGTCGGCAAGTCGATATCCGAGCCCGAGGCCCTGCCGGCGGTGTTCAAGGAAAGCGACGGTGCCGGGGACGGCACGGATGTCTTCTATCCCTGAGCCTCACGGTGCCGGAATGGCCCGGCCGCACGCCCAGCCCGACGCCCACGCCCACTGGAAATTGTAACCGCCCAGCCAGCCGGTGACGTCGACGGATTCGCCGACGAAATAGAGGCCGGGGCACAGCTGGCTTTCCATGGTCTGCGACGACAGGCCGCGCGTATCGATGCCGCCCAGGGTCACCTCGGCCGTGCGGTACCCCTCGGTGCCGTCGGGAACCAGCGACCAGCGATTGATCGCGTCGGACAGGCTTTTCACGGCGGCGTTCGGCAGGTCGGCGACGCGGTCTTCGACTTGCAGGTCGTTCCACGCGATCAGGCGGTCGCTCAGCCGCCGCGGCAGATATTCGGCAAGGGCGTTGCCCAGGGTCTGTTTGCCGCGCGCCGTCTTGCGCTTGCCCAACTCGGCCGCCATGTCGACGCCGGGCAGCAGGTCGATGCTCAGCGCCTGGCCGGGACGCCAGTAGCTGCTGATCTGCAAACAGGCCGGACCCGACAGGCCGCGATGGGTGAACAGGAAGCCGTCGGTGAAGGCGGTCTTGCCGCACGTCACCCTGGCGGTCAGCGACACGCCGGACAGGCCGTCGATCGACGCCAGCTTATGGCCGCCCAGCGTGAACGGCACCAGGCCGGCGCGCGGCTCGACGATGTCATGGCCGAATTGCCGGGCGATGTCGTAGGCGAGGGGCGTCGCGCCCATCTTGGGGATCGACAGCCCGCCGGTGGCGACGACCAGGTGCTGTGCCGTCACAACGCCTTCCGACGTGGCGATCTCGAAGCCGTCAGGCCTGGCCACGGTATCGATACGCGTGTTCAGCCACAACTCCCCGCCGGCGGCCTCCAGGTCGTCGAGCAGCATGTCGATGATGTCCTGGGCGGAGGTCTCGCAGAACAGCTGCCCCTCGGTCTTTTCGTAATAAGGAATGCCGCGGGCGATGACGCGGTCGAGGAAGTCCCACGGCGTGAAGCGTTTCAGCGCCGAGATGCAAAAGGGCGGGTTGTCGGACAGGTAGTTCTTGGGCGTTGCCTGCAGGTGGGTGAAGTTGCACTTGCCGCCGCCGGAGATACGGATCTTTTCGGCCGGGCGTTTGGCGTGGTCCATCACCACGACGCGCAGCCCGCGCCGCGCCGCCTCGATGGCGCACATCAGGCCGGCGGCGCCGGCGCCCAGGATAACGACATCGAAAGACTTGATCACAGTATCCCCAAAAAAACGCGCCGGATTGTCCTTACGGCTATCTTGCCGTCCACGGCAATTAAGCTAAGGTCGCGCCACCATCTATCCCCAAATCAGGAGACGGGCCATGTCCGATCTGCAAACGATCACGCAAAAAATCGCCAGCGCCGTGGGCGAGAATTCGGGCCTGGGCAAGGTCATCAAGATCGACTTCGGCGACGCCGGCAAGATCCTGATCGATGCGGCCTCGGTGCCCAACGTGGTCAGCAACGACGATGGCCCGGCCGACACGACGATCCAGATTACCATCGACGACCTGATGGCCATGGCCAAGGGCGCGCTCGACCCGATGATGGCCTTCATGACCGGCAAGCTGAAGGTCCAGGGCGATATCGGCCTGGCGCAGAAACTGGCGCCGCTGCTCAAGGGCGCGTAAGGTTTTTTGGACCACGAACCACACAAAAAACACGAACTTCGAGTGCCCTGACCGTCCGCGCGAAGCGCCTTCCTGTAAGGAACGACGCTTCGCGCAAAAAGCCGTCAAGCCTTAGAGTTCGTGCTTTTTGTGTGGTTCGTGGTTCAATTCTTCCTTGCACGGGTGGGCGCCGTCTCCGGCAGGAAGGCCATGGCGACTAGGCCGATGGCCGCTGCGCCGGCCAGGTACCATCCGGGCATCAGCGGATTGTGCGTCACCTGGGTCAGCCAGGTGACGATGAACGGCGTCGAGCCGCCGAACACCGAAATGGCGAAGGCGTAGGTCGCGCCCGCCGTGCCGGCGCGCAACCGCGCGGGCAGGGCTTCGATGGCCACGGTCAGGGCGGGCGTGCCGCCGATGGCGACGACCGCGCCGAGAACGGCCGAGGTCAGCAGCAGGGCCGCCGGCGCCTTCGTCGTCGCGACCAGCATCATCAGGGGCAGGGCCGTCACGCCGGCGATCAGGGTGGTGACGATCATCGGGCCGCGCCGGCCGAAACGGTCGGTCAGCGCCCCGCCGATCAGCGCGAAACTCACCCCGAACGCTCCGCGCACCAGCGACGCGGCAAAGGCCACACCCGGATCCATCTTCAAGGTGCCGATGGCGTAGGTCGTCAAGGTGTTGAGAACGTAGGTGCCGACGGTCGAACTGGCCATGATGACGAAGGTCAGGGCGACGATTCGCGGTGCGAGACCGCGCGCGGCCGGCACCTCGGCCATCGACGATACATGCAGGGTCTCGGGCAGGCTGTTGCGCACGACCAGGCCGACCGGCACGACGAGCAGGCCCGCCAGCAGGGCGGCGCGCCAGCCCCAACCGTTCAACGCGGCGGCATCGAGATGGCTCGACAGCAGAAAGCCGGTCAGGCCGACCAGGGTGACGGCCGCCTGCTGGGTGGCGATCTGCATCTGGCCGAACAGGCCGCGGCGCCCTGCAGGCGCGCCTTCGACCAGGGTCGCGGTCGTCGGTCCGACCTCGCCACCCAGGGCGAAGCCCTGCACCAGCCGCCAGGCGATGGCCAGGACCGGCGCCCAGAGGCCGATGGCCGGAAACGCCGGCGTGCACGCCAGGCCCAGCATCGACACGCCCATCAGGCCGAAGGACAATAACATGGCCGGCTTGCGCCCGGCGCGGTTGGCGTAGAGTCCGATGACGATCCCGCCCAGCGGCCGCGTCAGGAAGCCGGCGCCGAAGGTCGCCAGGGCCAGAAGCAGGCTGGTTTCCGGCCGGTCCGACGGAAAGAAGGCCTTGCCGATCGGCACGGCGAAGAAGGAAAAGACGAGGAAGTCGTAGAATTCCAGCGCGTTGCCGGCGACGATGGCGGCGATGTACCGCTTCGACAAGATCGATCCTGAACCTTGCTGGGTCATGGCCCCTCCGCGGAGGTCATGACACCAGCAAAGCGCCGATCGTGCAACGTACAATCGCGATCAGACGACGTGGAACGAGGGCGGCCGGTCGGCCAGCGCCGCACCGTAGGTCATGTTCGGCGTGTCCGACATGACGAATTTCAGCGTGCCGCCGGCCATGATGTCGGCGTGGCTGATCCACGACCTGGTATAGCGCTTGCCGTTCAGCGTGACGCTCTTGATATAGAGATGCGTGTCGTCGACCCCGTCGGCGATCACCGTGAAGGTCTTGCCGCCCGGCAGCGGAATGTCCGCCCGGGGGAACAGGGGCGAGCCGAAGACATAGACCGTGCTGACCGGATCGACCGGATAGAAGCCCAGCGCGCTCAGGATATACCAGGCGCTCATCTGGCCGCAGTCCTCGTTACCCGCCAGGCCGTCGAGCCCGGCGCGATACTGCGTCTTCAGCAGCATGCGCACGCGCGCCTGGGTTTTATAGTGCGCCCCGCAATAGGCGTAGAGATAGGCGATATGGTGCGACGGCTCGTTGCCGTGGACGTACTGGCCGATCAGTCCGGTCATGTCGGGCGGGGCGTCGGGCGGCAGGTCCGACGGCGCGGTGAACAGCGAGTCGAGCTTCGTCTCGAACGGCTTGTCGCCGCCGAACAGGGCGATGAAATTATAGACGTCGTGCTGGTTCAGGAAGGTCGCCTGCCAGCTGTTGCTCTCGGTGAAATCCCACCATTTCAGCGAATTGTGGCCCATGGCGTTGGGCACGAAGGGCAGGGCCCAGGTGCCGTCCTTGAGGCGCGGCCGGGCGAACTGCGTCTGGGGATCGAAGACGTTCTTGTAGTTCTTCGAGCGGTCCCGCAATTTGGCGGCGGAATCGGCGTCGCCGGCCGCCTGGGCGATGCGCGCCATCGACCAATCGTCGTGGCAATATTCCAGCGTCTTGGAAACCGACTCTCCCTCGGCGTCGGCGGCGATGTAGCCATTGGCGCGATAGGCGGCCAGGCCCGGGCTGAACCGTTCGAAGGCCAGCTTGCGATAGACGCTCCACGCCTTTTGCGCGTCGACGCCGGGCAGGCCCTTGGCCAGGGCCTCGGCGATCACCGACGACGAGTGCCAGCCGATCATGCAGAAGGTCTCGATGCCCTGAAGCGGCCAGATGCAGGGCCCGGACGGACTTTCCGCGCCCATGTCGATCAGGTTGGCAGCGAAGTCGGCGGCGCGCTGGGGATCGATGATCGTCACCAGGGGATGCAGGGCGCGATAGGTGTCCCACAGGCTATAGGTGCTGTAATTGGCCCTGCCGGGCGCCAGCTTGTGGATGGCGGTATCCATGCCGCGATAACGCCCGTCGAGATCGCAGAACAGGGTCGGCGCCAGCTTGCTGTGATACAGGCCGGTATAGAAGATCTTGCGGTCGTCGGCATTGGGCGTGTCGATGCGGATGCGCGACAGCTCGGTCTCCCATGCCGCCGCGGCGTTGGTGCGCACGCGCTCGAAGTCGAAGTCCGGGACCTCGTTGAGGTTGTTCAGCGCGCCCTCGATATCGACCGACGAGATGCCGACCTTGACCAGCAGCGGGCTGGTCAGGGTCTGGTTGAAATTGATCACGCATTTCAGCACGGCGCCGTTGACGCTGACCGTATCATCGAGCAGCGGCTGATCGTTGTCGTAGAAGGTCGAATTGACGAAGGGCTGTGAGAACTTCATGGCGAAGTGGATGACGCGGCCGGGCGCCCACAACTGCACCCGTCGTGTGCCGACCAGGGTGTCGTTGCCGATGACCTTCAGCATGGCTTCGGTGACCGGGGTGGGGGTCGCCGGATTGACCTGGCCGCCGTGGTGCCAGTCGATCAACAGGTGCGCCGGCACGCCCGTCGGGAAGGTATACCGGTGCACGCCGACGCGCGCCGTGGCCGTCAGTTCGGCGGTGATGCCGGATTCGGGGAAGCCCAGGCGGTAATAGCCGGGCGCGGCCGCTTCCTGGTCGTGGTGCATCGGCTTGCGGTAGCTGCCTTCGGGCGCCAGGCGCGTACCGGGGCTGAGCAGCACCGGCCCGGTGCCCGGCACGACCAGCAGGTCCATCATGTCGATGCCGCCGGTGCCCGACAGGTGGGTGTGCGAGAAGCCGAGCACCGTGCGTCGTCGTGATAATAGCCCGAGCAGGCGTCCCAGCGGGCATTGTCGGTATCGGGACTGAGCTGGACCATGCCGTAGGGCACGCTGGCGCCAGGGTAGACGTGGCCATGGCCGCCGGTGCCGATCATCGGATCGGCCAGCGAGATGAAGTTGCTGATCGGGTTGGCCTGGGAACGGGCGCGCAGGGGCAGGGTGGCGGAAAGGCCGGCCGCGGCCGCGGCCGCCGAAGCCAGAAGGTGACGCCGTGACAACATGGAATCCTCCGCAACTGTTACTTCGTATCATCCGCAACGGCGGTACGGCGTCAAGGGGCGAGTTTGGCGACGAAAAACACGAAAAGTACGAAAAGCACGAACGGCTACAGCTTGCGACGCGTGCTGTCTCACGAAGCGCAACCAATGCAAAACGCTTCGCGGCGAACTCGGCGGCCTTCCGAATTTCGTGTTTTTCGTGCTTTTCGTCGCTAAAATTCTACCCCGGTCCCTGGCGATTACCCACCGACCGGTCGACCACGCGGTCACCGACGAAGGGATTGCTCTGCCGTTCGCGGTTGAAGCTCGACATCGGCCCGTGCCCCGGTACGAAACGCACGTCACCCAGCGGCCACAGCTTGGTAGTGATGGCCGCGATCAGGTCGGCATGGTTGCCGCGCGGAAAATCGGTGCGGCCGATCGAGCCGGCGAACAGGACGTCGCCGACCTGGGCGAACTGGCTTTCCGGCTGGTAGAAGATGACGTGCCCCGGCGTATGGCCCGGCGCGTGGATCACCTGCCAGGTCGTGTCGCCCAGCGTCACCGTGTCGCCATCCTCGAGCCAGCGGTCGGGCACGAAGCTTTGCGCGTCGTAAATGCCCCAGCGCTTGGCGTCCTCCGGGATGCGCTCGATCCAGAATTCATCGTCCTTATGCGGCCCCTCGACCGGCGCGCCGGTCAGTTCGCGCAACTGCTGCGTGCCGCCGGCGTGGTCGGCATGGCCATGGGTCACCCAGATCTTTTCCAGGGTCAGCCCGCGCCGCTTGATCTCCTCAAGCACCGGTTCGATGTCGCCGCCGGGGTCGATCACCGCGGCCCTATTGGTCTTCGTGCACCAGACAACGGTGCAGTTCTGCTCCAGCGGCGTGACGGGGGCGATCAGCACGCCGATGGGATTGGGGGCGGAATCGGCCACATCACACTCCGAAAAAGGGTATCCTGCTTATATGGGACACGGCCTTTCCCCAGGCAAGGCTAACCGTTGCAAAGGTAATTGCAGATTTTACTTTTACGTAATAGGCTCGACCCCAGGTGCCAAAGGGGCGGGCACAAAGACCCCTGTGGCTTAAATCATAATCAAGAAGAGACAAACATGAGTTTCTGGCGGATCAAGCCACTGGACGCAATTATTGCGACAGCGGAAAAGAAATCGCTGCACCGCTCGCTTGGGCCGGTCCAGTTGACCTTGCTGGGTATCGGCGCGGTCATCGGGACCGGCATTTTCGTGTTGACGGCCGCGGCCGCGCAAAAGGCCGGCCCGGGCATGATGATCTCCTTCATCATCGCCGGCGCGGTCTGCGCCGTCGCCGCGCTGTGCTATTCGGAACTGGCCTCGATGGTGCCGGTCGCCGGCTCGGCCTATACCTATTCCTACGCCGTGATGGGCGAACTGATGGCCTGGCTGGTCGGCTGGGCCTTGATCCTGGAATATGCGCTGGGCGCCTCCGCCGTGGCGGTCGGCTGGTCCGGCCATATCGTCGGGCTTCTCGATAATGTGGGCATACATCTGCCCCATGCGCTTACCGTGGGGCCGCCGATTTCGCTGGGCTTTATCCATGGCGGCGAAATCGGTGGCATCATCAACCTGCCGGCCGTGCTGATCACCGTTTTCGTCACCACCCTGCTGGTTATTGGCACCAAGGAAAGCGCGACCTTCAATGCCGTCCTGGTGGCGATCAAGATCGCCGCGCTCACCCTGTTCATCGTCATCGCTCTGCCGCTGGTCACCGGCCATATGAACAACTTCCATCCGTTCACGCCGCGCGGCTGGGGCAATCCGTTCGACGGTTCGGGCACCGGCGTGCTCGGTGCCGCGGCCTCGATCTTCTTCGCCTATGTCGGTTTCGACGCCGTGTCGACCGCTGCCGAGGAAACCAAGAACCCGCAACGCAACGTACCGATCGGCCTGATCGCTTCGCTGCTGATCTGCACCGTCTTTTACCTGCTGGTCGCCGGTGGCGTCATCGGGTCGTTCGGCGCGCAGCCGCTGATGGATCCGGCGACGGGCAAGTACTTCGCCGACGGCTCCACGGGCCTTTACGGCAGCGCCGCCTGTTCGGCCGCGCACGCGCCGCTGGTCTGCTCCAAGGAAGCCCTGGCCTACGTCCTGCGTGAAGTGGGCCCTAATCCGATCTTCGGCAATATCCTCGGCATCGCCGCGACCATCGCTCTGCCGTCGGTCGTCCTGCTGATGATGTACGGCCAGACGCGCGTCTTCTTCGTCATGGCGCGCGACGGCCTGCTGCCGAAAGGCCTGTCGGCCGTCCACGCCAAGTTCAAGACCCCGTGGGTGATCACCATCATCACCGGCGTCTTCGTCGCCGTGGCGGCGGCCTTCCTGCCGGTCGGCGCCCTGGCCGACTACTCCAACGCCGGCACCCTGTTCGCCTTCGCCGCCGCGTCGCTGGGCGTGATGATCCTGCGCTTCACCGATAAGAACCGCGTGCGTCCGTTCAAGACGCCGCTGCTGTTCATCGTCGCCCCGCTGTCGATCGCCGGCTGCCTGCTGCTGTTCTTCAGCCTGGACAAGACGTCGTGGTTCGTCTTCTTCACCTGGGCCGTCATCGGCCTGGTCTTCTACTTTGCCTTCGGCTTCTGGAATTCGAACGTCCGCAAGGGCATCATCGACTCCCACGAAGATGAGTTGCCGCCGCCTCCGGGCACGCTGAATTGATGGGCAGCCTCAACGGATAACGGAAAAGGCGCCGGCGTTTCCGGCGCCTTTTTTCTTGTCCTTTTTTCCGGGCAGCGCATCTGATAGTCAGGCGCCATGTTGCCCGTCGAAGAGATATACGCGCCGCTGAAGGCGTGGCTTGCCACCGATACGACCGCCGTCATCATCGCCCCGCCGGGCGCCGGCAAGACCACGGGCATCCCGCTGGCCTTGCTGGACGAACCGTGGCTGGCCGGCCAGTCGATCGTCCTGCTCGAGCCCCGCCGGCTGGCGGCGCGGGCGGCGGCGGCGCGCATGGCCGAGACCCTCGGTGAAGCGGTCGGCGAAACCGTCGGCTTCCGCGTCCGCGGCGAAAGCAAGGTCGGCCGCAACACCCGCATAGAAGTCGTCACCGAAGGCATTTTCTCGCGGCGTATCCTCGACGATCCGGCGCTTGAGGGCGTGGGCTGCGTCATCTTCGACGAATTCCACGAACGCAGCCTCGACGCCGATCTGGGCCTGGCGTTCGCGCGCGACGCCCAGGGCGTGCTGCGCGACGACCTGCGCCTGCTGGTCATGTCGGCGACACTGGACGGCGAGCGCGTGCTCTCGGTCCTGCCGGGCGCGAAAGCCTTCCAGAGCCTGGGCCGCACCTTTCCCATCGATACCCACTATCTCGGCCGCGACCAGGCCCTGCCGATGGAGACCGACGTCGCCCGCCACGTCGCCCGGCTGTCGCAGAAGCTCAAACCCGAGCGCGCCGAGACCCTGCTGGTCTTCCTGCCGGGCCAGGGCGAGATCCATCGCGTCGCCCAGCGCACCCTTGAAATCGGCATCGATCCCGCCATCGAACTGCACAAGCTCTACGGCGCCATGGATTTCCGCGACCAGGCGCGCGTGCTGAAACCCAATGCCCCGGGCCACCCCAAGATCGTGCTGGCCACGGCCATCGCCGAGACCTCATTGACGCTGGACAAGGTCGCCGTGGTGATCGACAGCGGGCTATCGCGGCTGGCGCGCTTCGATCCGGCGCGCGGCGTGGTGCGCATGGTCACCGAACGTGCGTCGAAGGCTTCGGCCGACCAGCGCCGCGGCCGGGCCGGGCGGACCCAGGCCGGCGATGCCTATCGCCTGTGGGACGCCGAGCAGGATCGATCATTGATTCCGTTTGCCCGGCCGGAAATCCTCGAGACCGATCTAACGCAACTGGTCCTGTCCCTGCGTCTGTGGGGGGCGCGGTCCAGCGACGGCCTGGCCCTGCTGGATCATCCGCCCAGGCCGGCGATGGACGAGGCGGTCAAGCTGCTGAAGGCGCTGGGCGCGCTCGACGCCGCGGGTGACCTGACGGCGCACGGCCGCATGATGGCGCAACTGCCGATGGCGCCGCGCCTGGCCCACATGCTGCTGAAGGCCGCCGAGGCGGGCGCCGCCAACCAGGGCGCGCAACTGGCCGTCTTGTTGTCGGAAAATGGCCTGGGCGGCAAGTCGGCCGATCTCGATACGCGGCTGGAAGGCCTGTCGCGCGACAAGTCGCCCAAGGTGGCCCAGGCGCGTACCCTGGCCGACGGCTGGGCGCGCTCGGCGCAAGCGCTCGTCAAATCGTCCGGCAAGGCCGGCGGCCGTGTCCTGTCGCATCACCTGCTCGCCGAATGCTTCCTCGAACGCATCGCCAAGGCGCGCGGCAAGCCGGGTGAATTCGTCATGGCCAATGGCCGTGGAGTCTATGTCGACGAACACGACGCCCTGGCGCGCGCCGACTACCTGGCGGTCGGCGACCTGGGCGGCGGCACCAACCGCGACCGCATCCTGCTGGCCGCGCCGTTGAGCGATACCGAGATCCTCAGCCTGTTCGGCGACCGGCTGGAACGCGGCCCGGTGCTGGAGCGCATCAACGATCGTTTCCGCGCCTTCGACCAGACGCGCCTGGGCGCCCTGGTGCTGGCGTCCAAACCGCTCGACAAGGTGCCGCCCGAACTGCTGCTTCATGCGGAAGCCGAGGAAATCAAGGCCAAGGGCTTGAGGGCGCTCAAGCTTTCAGAGGCCGCCCACGGCCTGCGCGCGCGCGTCGCCTTCCTGCGGGGCCAGGACGCAACCTGGCCCGATCTGTCGGACGACGCCCTGCTGGCGACGCTGGAAGACTGGCTCGGTCCCTATGCCGCCGGCAAGTCGATGCTTAGCCTCGATCCGTCAACCGTGTACAACGCCTTGCGCGCCATCCTCGACGGCGACCAATCGCGCGCGCTCGACAAGCTGGCGCCCGAGACCCTGCGCATGCCGACCGGCTCCAACATGCGCATCGACTACGGCGCCGAAGGCGGGCCGCGCGTCGAAGTCCGCGTGCAGGAATTGTACGGCACCACGGTCCATCCGACGGTCGGGCCCGATCGCACGCCGGTGACCCTGGCCCTGACCTCGCCGGCGCACCGGCCGATCCAGATCACCAAGGACCTGCCAGCCTTCTGGGACGGGTCGTGGCGCGAGGTGCGCAGCGAGATGAAGGGGCGTTACCCGCGCCACGTCTGGCCGGAAAATCCGCGCGAGGCCGACCCGACGACAAGGGCCAAGCCCAGGGGGACTTAAATACCGGACCTGAATGGCGCCGTGATCCGATACACGCCCCGCGCGTATACAGCTCATGATCACCGTTCATCACCTCGACAATTCGCGCTCGCAGCGTGTGCTTTGGCTGCTTGAGGAACTGGGCCTGCCGTATACGGTCAAGGTCTATAAACGCCAGCCCAGCTTCCTGGCGCCGCCGGAACTGCGCGCCGTCCATCCGCTGGGCAAGTCGCCGGTGATCGAGGACAGCGTCCTGCCCGGACGCGTCTTCGCCGAAACCGGCGCCATCATGGACTATGTGCTGAACCGCTACGGTTATGGCGACCTGGTGCCGGCCCCCGGTACGGCCGAGCGGTTGGACTATGCCTATTGGATGTACGCCGCCGAAGGCACCTTCATGACGCCGCTGCTGCTCAAGCTGATCACCGACGAGATGGGGCCGCGCACCCCGTGGCCGGTGCGCCCGGTCGCCGCCGGCATAGCGCGCACCCTGGCCAAGGCGCTGGTCACGCCGAACCTGAAGGCGCAGATGCAGTTGTGGGAAGACACCCTGGGCCGGACGCCCTGGTTCGCCGGCGACGCCTTTACGGCGGCCGACATCATGATGAGCTTTCCGCTGGAAGCCGCCGCCGGCCGGGGTGGGGCGACGTCAAAACCGCATATCGGGGGCTGGCTTGAAACCATCCACGCCCGGCCGGCTTACCGCCGCGCCCTCGACCGGGGTGGGCCTTATCTTTACGCCGCCTAAACCGGGACCATGACGCAGGCCGACAGGGCGGCGGTGATGATGGCGGTGACAGCGAATGCGATGATCTTTTTCATGGCGGTGCTCCTGTTGGGTCGAACACCGGCCAGTCTAGGGTCACAAGGCCGAAGAGAAAACGGATAAAACCCTTATTTTGTCTAGGTTTTATCCGCTTCGGCACAGAGTCGGAGCGGATCTTTATACCGCTGCCGGGTCTAGTATCCGTGCATGCCGTGGCCGTGGCCGCAGGCGGCCAGGGCGACGGTGGCCAGGGTCAGCACGATCGCGACAGCGAAATGAACCGGCTTCATGGAAGTCCTCCTTCATCGTTTTATTGGCATCGTTTTATTGGCATCGTTTCTGTTAGATGAAGACGGCCCACTCCGGGGCCGGCGAACCGCCTCCGTCCGGTAGATACCGGGCAGGGAGGGGGCCGGTTCAAATCGCTCAGCGCGTCGCGGTAAAATGGTCGCCGCTGCGGTCGATGATGATGCAGCCGGTCAGGGCGGCGGCGGACAGGGCCAGGAAGCTGGCGATGACGATGTATTTCATGGTTTTCCCCTAATGTGTCCGTTGATTATACGGTCGGCGCCGGATGCTCGTCGACGGGCGCGGGCTTTTCGTCGGTCGGCGGCGAATGATGGATGTGATGGTCCGGCGCGACATAGACGACGCAGCCCGACAAGGCCGACGCCAGGACCGCAATACCCGCGGCCGCTATAAGTGTTTTCATGGTCTTTAACCCCAGAGTTCCGCGCGAACATCGCGCCCCTTGAAAACAGGCTAGGGGCCGGCCGATGAACCGGATATGAACCGGGGCCTACATGAATTCTTTTTAACTTTCCGGACCTTGGGGAGCGGTATCGGCCTCGCGCGCCCAGCGGTTGGCCAGTGGCGTACAGATCAGCAGCTGCAGCGGATGGTACAGCATGATCGGCAGCAGGATCAGGCCGAGGCCCGGTTGACCGACGAAGATCAGGTGGGCCATCGGCACGCCCGTCGCCAGGCTCTTCTTGGTGCCGCAGAAGACGACGGCCGAACGGAAGCTGGGCGCTATGCCCATGCGGTCGCAGAAGGCCCACAGGGCGAACAGCACGATAAAGAACAAGGCCAGGGTCGCGACGATGGTGATCAGCAGATTGGCCGGGCTGTTGCCGCTCCAGATGTGCTTTTCGAACGAGTCGCAGAACGAGGTGTAGACCAGCAGCAGGATGGTGCCGCGGTCGGCGATCTGGGTCAGCTTCTTGTGCCGGTGCAGCCAGGCGCCGATCAGCGGCCGGCACAACTGACCCACGACCAGCGGCAGGACCAGCCAGATGCACAGGTCGATGAAAACCTTCATGACATCAAGCGACTGCCCGGATGTCTTGAGCAGCAGGCTCATCCAGAAGGGCGTAATGACGATGCCGATCAGCGACGAGATCGTGGCGTTGAATACCGCCACCGGCACATTGCCGCGCGCCGCCGAGGTCATGGCCACCGACGACGACACGGTCGAGGGCAGGGCGCACAGATAAAAGAAGCCCAGTTGCAGGTCGGGGCTGATCCACCGCCCGCACAGCAGCAGGAACAGCCCGCCCAGCGCCGGGAACAGCAGGTAGGTCGACACCTGGATGATCAGGTGCAGCCGCCAGCGCGAGATGCCGTCCTTCAGTGCCTTGAACGAGAGCACGGCGCCGTTGAGGAAGAAGATCAGGGCGATGCCGGCCTTGGTCAGCAGTTCCGGATGCAGCACGCCCCCCTCGGCGCCCGGCGCCGGCAGGATGGCGGCCAGGGCGATGGCGGCGAACATGCCGCTGAGGAACCAGTCAAGCTTGATTTTCTTGATCATCAATCCAGTCCCGCCGCGGCGTAGATCATGATGCCGGTGGCCACCGACAGGTTGAGGCTGTCGGCGCGGCCGCGCATCGGGATCTTGACGTTGAGGTCGCAGGCCGCGGCGATCTCGGGCGTCAGGCCCGACTGTTCGGTGCCCATGACGACCAGGGTCGGGCGCCTGTACGGCGCCGAGCGATGCGAATGGGTGGCGCTCAACAGGGTGCCGACGACGGAGCCGGTCCAGCGCGCACGGTCGGCCAGGAAGGCTTCGCGGGTGCATTTGACGATCGGCAGGGCGAAGACCGAGCCCATGGTGGCGCGCACCGTCTCGACCGAGAACGGATCGACGCAGTCGCCGATCAGGATCACGCCGCCGATGCCGGCGGCGTCGGCCGTGCGGATGATGGTGCCGAGGTTGCCGGGGTCGCGCACCTGTTCCAGCGCCACCCAGGTGTCGTTGCTTTGCGGGTCGATATCGGCCAGGGAGCGGACGCGCTGGGCGAAGACGGCGACGACCATCTGAGGATTATCCTTGCGCGAAATCTTTTCGAGGATTTCGCGGGTTACCTCAAGAACCTCACCTTTCGCATTCAGCGTTTCGTGAATGGCGCGGTCGAGCAGGGGATGCGGATCGCCGTACTTGCCGTAGGCCAGGATCTGCGGCGCGATGCCCTGGTCCAGGGCGTCGATGATGATCTTCAGGCCCTCGGCCAGGAACAGCCCTGTCTCCTCGCGTTCCTTGCGCATGTGCAGGGCGCGGATATCCTTGATCGTCTGGTTGGTCAGCGAGGTGATTTCCCGGATCATGACTGCCACCGTGCGAAGAAGGACAGGCCGATTTCACGCGGTGCGATGTCCGCGGGCTTCTGCCCCTTGGGGGGCTTGCTGTCCTCGATCAGGGTCAGTTCGCCATAGTCGATGCGCCCCCCGCGCTTCGGACCCAGTGCCTCGGCGACGATGCCCGACAGGGCCGGGCCGGAAATGCGCGCCGCATAGGCGTTGAGCAGCAGGAAGGCGGCGTCGTCCGACAGCAGTTGCGCGCACAGATGGACCATCTCGGGCAGGTCCTCGAACAGCCGCCACACCTCGCCGGTCGGGCCGCGGCCGTATTTCGGCGGGTCGAGGATGATGCCTTCGTATTTCGAACCGCGCTTGACCTCGCGCTGCACGTACTTGCGCGCATCCTCGACGATCCAGCGGATCGGCGCATCATTCATGCCCGACAAAGCCGCATTGTCGCGGGCATAGGCCACCGACTTCTTGGAGGCGTCGACATGGGTCACCTTGGCGCCGGCCGCCGCAGCGACCAGAGAGGCGACGCCGGTATAGCCGAACAGGTTGAGCACCCGCGCCCCCGGCCGGGCCTTCAGGGCCTGCGCCTGCCACGCCCAGTTGGCGGCTTGTTCCGGGAAGAAGGCGAGGTGGCGGAAATTGGTGAAGCGGCCATAGAACTTGACGCCATTTCCAGAAGGCGGCGACCAGCCCAGCGACCATTGCTCGTCCGGGCGGCGGGTGAAGCTCCAGCGGCCTTCGTCCTCGTCGCCGGCGGGGTCGAACACGGCGTCGGCCTTGTCCCACAGCGCCGGATATTTCGGCGCCCAGAAACATTGCGGCTCGGGCCGCACCACCAGGTAACTGCCGTAGCGTTCCAGCTTGCGGCCGTGGCCGCTGTCGACCAGCGCATAATCGGCCCAGGGCGTGGTGCGCAGCACGGCGGGGGTATCGGAAATAATCATCTGCATCGCCATAAGCGCTTGGCCTTTTTCCGTAAAGGGGTTTTGTCGTTCCTGTGGAGCAAGTCCAACGCTCCACAAGATCGCGCGCCAGGGGAGTAGCCAGATCGCGAGACTCCGATTACACCTTGTCGACTGAGCCCGGCAGAAGACGGGCAAGTGACCAGAAACAGCGTTCGGAGCGGCTTTGCGCAGCACACTACGGGGATTGCGACACGCAGGCGCGGCCACCCTGGCCGCCACCTTGCTGGCCATGCCGATGACGGCGGCAGCGGCGGGACCGCGGATCGCCTCGCTCGACCAATGCGCCGACGAATACGTGCTGGGCCTGATGCCCACCGACCAGATCGCGGCGGTCTCCGATCGCGCCGCCGTCGCCGAATCCTACTATGCCGACCGTGCCCGTTCGTTTCCGCGCGTCCGCCCGGGCATCGAAGCCCTGCTGGCCCTGCATCCCGATATCGTCGTGCGCACCTGGGGCGGCGACGCCAAGCTTCTCGCGGCACTTCAACGCAACGGCATAAAAGTCATCGATATCAATGACGTGAATACCTATCCGGCGGCGCGTGACGAACTGCTGCGCATAGGCCACCTGCTGGGCCAGGATGTCCAGGCCGCCACGGAAGCGCGGGCGATGATGGCGTCGCTGGACGGCATCCGCCCGATCGGCAAGGGCAAAAGCGTCCTCTACTATACGCCGTCGGGCTACAGCGCGGGCACCGGCACCTTCATCGGCCACATGTTGCAGACCCTGGGCTATCGCCTGGAAACCGCCGATCCCGGCTTCTTCTACCTGTCGCCCGAAGTGCTGCTGACCACCAAGCCCGATGTCTTTGCGCTCGGCTTCTACGACGATCCGTTCCAGTCGCGCCGCGCGCCCGGCCGCTCGGCCCTGATCCGCAGCGTCATCGACGAGCGCCCGCGCATCACCCTGCCGTTGCGCATGATCGCCTGCAGCGGCTGGTATACGGCCTACGACCTGGAAAACCTGTCGCGGGGAGGGACAAGCTGATGCCCCATACCGCGCGTAATCTCACCCTGTTCCTGATCGGCGGCATCCTGGTCACCGTCATTGCCTTCCTGTTCATCGGCGAAGTCACGCTGGGCCCGTCGTCCTGGGTCGATGCCGTCATGCATCCGGGCTCGATCAGCGCCCAGATCGTCTGGGGCATCCGCGCCCCGCGCAACCTGACGGCCGCCGGTGTCGGCGCCATGCTGGGGCTTTCTGGCGCGCTGATGCAGGGGCTGCTGCGCAATCCGCTGGCCGAACCGACCATCCTCGGCGTATCGTCGGGCGCGGGCCTGGCCGCCGCCCTGGTCATCGCCGCCGGGCTCGGCCTGACGCCGTTCGTCGTCGAAGGCGCGGCCATGGTCGGGGCCGGTATCATCGCCGTCGTGCTGATGCTGTTCATTCGCCGCTTCCCGCAACGTCAATCGTTGATCCTGCTCGGCGTCGGTATCTCCAGCCTGTGCGGCGCCCTGATGGCCCTGGTCTTCAACCTGGCGCCGTCGCCGGTCGCCGTGAAGGAGATCATGGGCTGGACCCTGGGCTCGGTCGAGGCGCGCGACTGGACCGACGTCTTTTTCTGCGCCATCGCCCTGGTCGTCGTCGGCACGATTTCGCTGGGCCTGGGCAAGGGGTTGCGTTTCCTCACCCTGGGCGACGACACCGCGCGCTCCATGGGCATCAACCTGACGCTGCTGACCCAGATCGTCGTGCTGGGCGCCTCGATCCTGGCCGGGGTGTCGGTGGCGGTGGCCGGCGTCATCGGCTTCGTCGGCCTGGCCGCGCCGCACTTCGTCCGCGCCCTGGGCGTCAAGGACCCCTACACCCTGCTTCTGCCCTCGGCCCTGACCGGGGCGATCATGGTCCTGCTGGCCGACGGCATAACCCGCATCCTGCCGGGCGACGTGCGCGTCGGCGTGCTGACCTCGCTGATCGGGGCCCCCCTGTTCGCCGTGCTGGCCTACCGGTCGGCCAAGTCGTGGATGCAGGACTGATGTGCCAGTTGCAACTAGACCAGGTCGATGTGCAGTTGGGCGGCCACGTCGTCGTCCACGACGTGTCGGCCGCCCTGGCGCCGGGCAAGCTGCACGTCATCGTCGGCCCCAACGGCGCCGGCAAGTCGACCCTGCTGAGGGCCATGGCGGCCCTGCTGCCTCTGGGCGGCGGCGCGATCAAGCTCGACGGCGCGGAGGTGGGCAAGCTGTCGCCGGCCAAGCGTGCCGAGCAGATGGCCTACCTGCCGCAGGAGCGCGGCATTGCCTGGGACCTGAGCTGTGCCGAGGTCGCGGCCCTGGGCGCCCAGCATCTGCCACCGGCCGAGGCGCGGGCGCGGGCGGTCGCCGAACTGACCACGCTCGGCATGGGCGACCTGGTCGATCGCGGCGTGTTCAGCCTGTCGGGCGGCCAGCGCGCGCGCGTCCTGCTGGCGCGGGTGATGTGCAGCCCGGCGCAGATCTACCTGCTCGATGAACCGCTGATCGCGCTCGATCCGGCATGGCAGCGCCAGGTCCTGCTGCGGCTGAAGGCGCGGGCGGCGGCCGGGGCGACGGTGATCGCCAGCCTGCACGACCTGCACCTGACGGCGCAGTTCGCCGACGAGGTGCTGCTGATGCATCAGGGCAAGCTGGTGCGCAAAGGCACGCCGGACCAGGTCTTCACGCGGTCGCTGCTCAAGGACGTCTTCAGCCTGGTGGGCGAACTGGTGCGCGAAGACGGCAAGCCGGTCCTCAAGCTGGAAAACCAGCCTATGCTGTATCAGCCGGTCTGATTTCAAGACCGAAGCGCCAAGACGCCCGCCGGTTGCATAAAGCCCACTTCCTTGCACATGTGTTCGCGTAGGCCGGTGAGGCCGTTCGGGCCGCCCAACTCCTGGGGGCTCTCGCGAAGACAATGAGGACGCAAAATGGACGACAGCGATCGAGCGAAACTTACTCTGGCCGCCGACCTGGCCAAGGTGCACAACCGTATAAATCAGGGCGTCAACCAGAGGTTCCTGCTTACAGGGACGAATGTAACGGCTTTAGGTCTGTTTCTTGGCTTTTTGCTGAAGGATTTTAATCTTGGCCCGGCCAGCGCGTACGAAATAAAAAGATATTACCTGATACTGGCAGGGTATTCGCTGGTAAATCTTCTGCTCTACATCCAAAGCCGCAGCATACGGAAAGCGGTACGTACATTTGCTGCCTGGCTTTTACGAAAGGGTTTTTCGACCTGGGAGTTGGATTGGGAGGCGTATAGAAAAGCGCTTCCTGCAAAGGCCAAGGTCGACCAGGACGCCCATAATACTATTTTCAGGGTAACCTGCTTTGCGTCCCCCGCTTTGATGGTCCTTGTATCCTGGCACTTCAGGAACGTACCCTACACTCAGGATGTGAAATTTGTTTTCGGACTCACCGCTGCGTTCGTGCTGACTTCCGCGCTCTATGTGATCTTAACCTCTCATCCGAGCGAAGATCAGATGAACCAGGAGGCACAAACGGATTGGGAGAAGGTTTTGCCCAAGTCTCCCGCTCTTGTCTCCCCAAAAGGTGGTAGTCCGGAAGACGGGGAGTGCCAGCCCGCACAATAGCACGGGCCGCCGAAACGCGCTTACCGGTGCTTTTTCTTCTTCGACTTGGTGGCCGGCTCCGCCTTGGCCTTGCCCTTCTTGGCGGTTGAGACCTTGCCGTGGGCCGTCGAAGCCACCGCCTTACAGTGCTTGCCCTTGCACTTCGGCGCCACGGGCGGAGGGGCGGGCGGATTGTCGGCGGCGAACTTGGCGGCGGCCGCCGCGGCCGCTTCCTGCTGGGCTTCCTGCTTTTGCAGTTCCAGATAGCCGACCGGCGAGCCGTTGGGTGATCCGCCCCCTGCGGCGCCCGCCATCGCGGCCGCCGTGGTCGAGCCGTCGCCGACATCGCCTTCGTCGTCCATGGTCTGGATCGCCGCCGGCACGCCGCGCGTCACGTCGGCCATGGCGGTCAGCGGCGCCGTGCCGCCGTTCAGCCGGGCGCGATAGATGCGCATGTTCTCGGTGACGCGCATCATGTAGTCGCGCGTCTCGCGCAGCGGATGGCATTCGATGAACGACAGGGCGTCGGCGTTCTGGCCGCGCGGCTCGCCGCACTGCTCGATCCACAGGCTCATGCGCGACGGCCCGGCATTGTAGCCGGCCGCCGCCAGGATGTACGAGCCGTCGAAATGGTTGACCAGTTCGCCCAGATGATAGGCGCCCAGCGTCATATTGTACTGCGGCTCGTACAGCTTGGCCTCGTTGTAGCCGATGCCCAGCCGCCGCGACACGGCCTTGGCCGTCGACGGGATCATCTGCATCACGCCGCGGGCATTGGCGCGCGAACGGACGCTGGGGTCGAAGCCCGATTCCTGGCGGCCGATGGCCAGTACGAAGGCCTTTTCCGGCCCGGGCACGTCGGGGATGTCGCGCACCGGATAGGCGCGGTCGGGCAGGTAGAAGCCGCGTTGCATCGACATGCGCGCCACCTTCATGGCGATGACCTGGCTGTCGTATTGCGCCGTAAGGTCGGTCAAAAGCGCTTCTTCCTCGGCATTCGGCAGGACGGTGTCGAGATTGAGCACGATCTGGCGGAACAGGTCGGTCTGTTCGCTGGCGCCCAGGATACGCGCCGCCTTGACCAGGTCGCGGCTGTTGAAGCGGTCGCGATCGGCCTGGGTGGGTACCGGGTCGTGGCCCAGGGTTATG
>FTDB01000972.1_pt1 | contig 27737 bp, 27 predicted proteins | sample 1639741 | NCBI WGS metagenome assembly FTDB01 (sample SAMEA3914869, study PRJEB12502) | metagenome | biome: forest; material: soil | place: USA | collected 2012-03-12 | depth 0.1 m | reverse complement strand
GTCGTTCGCCTCGCTGCACGGCTTCCCGGTCGGCCAGGCCGAGGGCAATCACTGGGGCCAGGCGGTGACGGTGTTCGAAACCTCGTCGGGCACGCCCTACTATTTCAATTTCCACAAGGCCGATCTCGGCAACTTCACCGTCATCGGGCCGTCGGGTTCGGGCAAGACGGTGGTGCTGAATTTCCTGGCCGCCCAGGCGCAGAAGTTCAAGCCGCGCACGGTCCTGTTCGACAAGGACCGCGGCGCCGAGATATTCATTCGCGGCATCGGCGGCCACTACGCCACCCTGCGTCCGGGCGAGGCCACGGGCTTCAATCCGCTGCAACTGCCCGACAATGCGGGCAATCGCGCCTTCCTGCGCGCCTTCATCGCCCAGCTTCTGCACCGGCCGGACCTGCCGCTGAATTCGGAAGAGGAGGCGATCGTCACCGAAGCGGTCGACGCCAATTTCGAGCAGGAGCCGCAATACCGGCGGCTGCGTTATTTCCGCGAACTGCTGGGCGGGGTGCGCCGGCCGACGCACGGCGACCTGGCGGCGCGCCTGTCGCCCTGGGTCGGCGACGGCGAGGCGGCCTGGCTGTTCGACAACGAGCACGACCAACTCGACATGTCCGAACGCACGCTGGGCTTCGACATGACGCTGCTGCTCAACGAACCCGTCCTGCGCACGCCGGCGATGATGTACCTGTTCCAGCGCGTCGAGGAACGGCTGGACGGTACGCCGACGATCATTATCATCGACGAGGGGTGGAAGGCGCTCGATGACGAGATCTTCGCCGCCGCCATTCGCAACTGGATGAAGACCCTGCGCAAGCGCAACGCCATCCTGGGCTTCGGCACCCAGTCGGCACGCGATGCGCTGGACAGCCGCATCTCCACCGCCATCATCGAGCAGGCGGCGACGCAGATCTTCATGCCCAATCCGCGTGCCCAGCCGGAGGATTACTGCGACGGCTTCGGCCTGACCCTGCACGAGCTCGATCTCATCCGCGCCCTGCCGCCGCACGCCCGCGCCTTTCTCGTCAAGCACGGCAACCACTCGGTGGTGGCGCGCCTCGACCTGGGCGACATGCCGGACATCCTGACCGTGCTGTCGGGCCGAGAGTCGAGCGTGCGTCAGCTCGACGACCTGCGCGCCCGTCTCGGCGACGATCCGGCGGCGTGGTGGGAGCCTCTGACCGGCACGCCCTATCCGGCGACCGCGCCCCGGCCGCGCGCCCGCAAGCGGGAGGTGTCGTGATGCAGTACTGTCCGGAAATCTCCCTTGTCGGCGAAACCTCGGTCTCCGGCGCCTTGCAGGGCATGGACTGCCATATCAACGACGCGGTCCAGACCGGTTATGACCGCCTGTTCGGACCGGGCGGCGTCTTCGTCTACGCGCTGACCGGGATGCTGATCATCTATGTCGCCCTGATTGGCTACGGCTTCATGACCGGGCGGACACGGCTGACCATGGCGATGATGAGCCCGCGCATCGTCACCATGGTGCTGGTCCTGACCTTCGTGTCGGTATGGCCGGCCTATCACGCCGTCTTCTATGGCCTGCTGATGGGCGGTCCCGACGAGATCGCCGCGGCGCTCCTGGGCGAGCGCGGCTCGGCGGTGATGAACTTCGCCCAGAACCTCGACGGCCTGTTCGTCAAGTTCGCCGACATCGCCAGAATACTCGACCCGGCGACCACCCAGGCGGCGGCGCAGCACACGACGGTGCAGACCGGCGTGACGGTGGCCGGCACGGCGGCGCTGGGGCCGCGGCCGATGCCGGTCACCCTGTTCTGGCTGTCGGGCCTGCTGCTGCTGGGCTCGACGCTCGGCGTACTGATCCTGACACGGCTGGTGCTGTACCTGCTGCTGATCCTGGGGCCGGTCTTCATCCTGCTGGCCCTGTTCCCGCAGACGCGCGGCCTGTTCAACGGCTGGATCCGCACGGCGCTGGTCTTCGCCATGGCGCCCCTGTTCACCGTGCTGGGCGGAACGGCGGCCCTGATGCTGTTCGTGCCGCTGATCGATTCGATCGGCAACAACCCCCAGGCGGCCGCGGCCCAGGTCCAGCCCATGGTCATCCTGTTCATGGGCTCGCTGATCTACTGCGCCTTCCTCTTCGTGCTGATGTGGGTGGCCGCCAACCTGGTCAAGGATTGGCAGGCGACCTGGCGCGACAAGCCGGCGGCCGAACGCACGCCGGTGGCGGCGACGCTGAACGCGGCGGCGCAGGCGGCGACCCTGACCCAGGTGTTGCAGCAATCGACCGTTGCCGATCGTTATGAGCGCACCGAACCGCTGATCAGCGCCGTCAGCCGCGACGCGGCGGCGGCCGGCGGGCAGGGAAGTGCGGCCCGTGCCGAGGTGCTGGGGCTCTACGATCCGCAAAGCCGCGCCGCCAGCGGTGACCGTTTTTCGCGCGTGCAGGGCCTGGGGCAGCGCTTCCGCCCCGGCGCCAATGCCCGGCCTGCCCTTCCTTCGACAACGTCGCGCCCCCAGGATAAGCCCGCATGAGGACGCCCCTTCTTCTCCTTGCCCTGATGCTGCCGGGAGCGGCCCTTGCTTCGGCAGGTTGGGCCGCGCCCGCCAGGCCGCGTCCGGTGGCCAATCTGCCCATGGCCATGTCGGTGACCACCGATTCGCGCATCGTCACGCTCGACTACGACGAGGCGGCGGTGGTGCGCCTGGAAGGCTGCGTCAACTTCCAGACCATGGTGACCTTCGGCAAGGGTGAGCACGTCGAGAATGTCGGCCTGGGCGATTCCAGCCAGTGGCAGGTCATGCCGAACAAGCGCGCCGACCTTCTCTTCGTCAAGCCGATCACCGCCAAGGCCTATTCGAACATGACCGTGGTGACGGACAAGCGCACCTATAATTTCGAGCTGCGCGCCGCGCCGCCCGAGGCCTGCGACCACGGCCGCGCCATCTACGAACTGCGCTTCGCCTATCCGCCCGATCCCTCGGCTGCGCCACCGGCGTCCAAGGACAAGCCGGCCGTGCCGACCGATCTCAACGCCCTGCCGCTGCCGGAAAAGCGCAACACCGCCTATACCTATAGCGGCGACATGCTGCTGGTGCCGCTGCGCGTCTTCGACGACGGTGCCTCGACCTACATGCGCTGGGCCGACGGCACCGAGACGCCGGCCGTCTACGCCCTGGGGCCCGACGGTCAGGAAAGCATCATCAACTACGCCAATCGCGGCGATTACCTGGTGATCGAGCAGGTGGCCAAGGCCTTCGTGCTGCGCCGGGGCAAGGCGTCGGTGACCCTGTACAACGACGCGTATCACGTTCAGGGCCTGGACGCGCAGTCGCCCAAGCCCCACGGCAAGGGAGGCAAGTAATGGCGCCCGATCCCATCAAGCGGCTGTCCGCCGGCAACGATCCGCGTCTCAACCGCGCCCCCGACGACCTCGACGCGTCGACGCGCAGCGCCATGCCGCAGGTCGCGCGAAGCGGCGGCGACGCTCTGGGCCTGGCGCTGGGCATGATCGGCTGTGTCGGTATCGGCGCCTTTACCCTGATCTCCCTGCACAACAGTCCAAGGCGCGTCGAGACGGCGCCCGCGCCGCCACCGCCGGTCGCGCGGCCGGTGCCTGTGGCGCCGCCGCCGATGCCCGTGCAGGCGCCGCAAAGCCTGCTGCAGACGCCGCCGGTCATGGTGGCGCCCGTGCCGCCGCCGGCGCCGGTCCAGGACATCAACGCGGCGCGCGCCCCGGCGATGATCATCGACAATTCGACGGCGCAGGCGCAAGCCCCGGTCGCGTCCGCCACCTCGGCGGCGCCGCAGCCGGCCAAGCTCAATTCGAACGACCAGTTCATCGCCTCGGCCAACGGCACCGTCGCCAACAAGGCGTGGAAGATCGGCGATCCCAGCAAGGTCGTGCCCCAGGGCACGGTGATCCCGGCGGTGCTGGAGACGGCGATCAATTCCGACCTGCCGGGCTATACCCGCGCCATCGTCTCGCGCGATATCCGCAGCTTCGACGGCACGACCGTGCTGGTGCCGCGCGGCTCGCGCCTGGTCGGCCAGTACAAGAGCGGCCTGGCGACCGGCGAGACGCGCGCCTTCATCATCTGGGACCGGCTGATCCGCCCGGACGGCCTGTCGGTGCAACTGGCCTCGCCGGCCACCGACGACCTGGGCCAGGCGGGCAGCGCCGGCAGCGTCGACAATCATTTCGTCAAGCGTTTCGGCGCGGCCGTCCTGCTGTCGATCGTCAACGGCCTGGCGTCGGGCCTGTCGAAGAGCAACTCGACCATCGTCATCGGCTCGTCGACCGAGGCCAGCAGCGTCGCCAATCAGGCTCTGTCGGCCAATGTCTCGATCCCGCCGACCATCCGCGTGCCGCAGGGCACGCCGATCGAGGTCTTCGCGGCGCGCGACCTCGATTTCGCGCTGGGCACCCAGGAAGGCAAGCAATAATGGCGCAGCCGACGGATGTCGTTCCGGTGATGGACGGTGTCTATCTGCGCACCTATCTCAAGCCGTTCCTGGCTTTCCTGGAGCGCGACGACGTCACCGAGGTGCTGGTCAACCGCCCGGGCGAGATCTGGGTCGAGGTGTCGGGCGCGCCGCAGATGCAGCGTTTCGAAAACCCCGAGGTCGACGACGTCCTGCTCAGCCGGCTGGCGGCGCAGATCGCCCGCACCGCGCACCAGGGCATCAACCGCGAAAACCCGCTGCTGTCGGCGTCGCTGCCGGGCGGCGAGCGCGTACAACTGGTCGGGCCGCCGGCGGCCCGGCACTGGGCGCTGGCCATCCGCCGCCATCGCATGGTCGATCTCAGCCTCGACGCCTACGATCGCGGGCCGATCAGATCGCCCGATGCGCACGACGCTTCGGGCGATCTGGCCCGGGCGCGGCGCGAGCCGGTCGCCTTCCTGCGCGACGCGGTCAGGGCACGAAGGACCGTGCTGATTTCCGGCGGCACCTCGTCGGGCAAGACAACCTTCCTCAACGCCCTGCTGAAGACCATCCCGGCGCACGAACGTATCATCATCGTCGAGGATACGCCGGAAATCGCCGACAACCACGCCAATTCGCTGCGCCTGATCGCGGTCAAGGGCGAGATGGGCGAGGCGCGGGTGACGATCAACGACCTGCTGCAGGCCTCCCTGCGCCTGCGTCCGGACCGCATCATCGTCGGCGAAATCCGCGGCGAGGAGGCCAATACCTTCCTGCGCGCCATCAATACCGGGCACCCGGGCTCGTTCACCACGGTCCACGCCAATACGCCGCAGGGCGCGCTGGAGCAGGTGGCGCTGATGGTGCTGCAGTCGGGGACGCAGTTGTCGCGGCTGGAAACGCTAAGCTATGCGTCGTCGCTGATCGACGTCGTGGTGCAACTGGCCAAGACCGGCGGCGAGCGCGGCATCACCGACATCTACCTGCCGCGTGCGCCGGTTTAAGCCATTTTCAAACACGCCTGAAACGCAGGTGTCCCGCGTGACAGAAAGGCGCCCTAACAGACCCGTATTTCGGGTCTAGAGGTGAGGACGGATGCGGCGGCGCCCGTCCTTGCGCATCCCCCCGCGCAGCCCGAACACATCGAACCCGACCTGTCCTCCCCCCCGGAGAGGTCCCGTTCGTCAGGTCCGACGCCGCCGCCGCATCTATCTTCCCTTGATATTATTGCGAAGACGGCGCGGCCGACGGCGACAGGGACGGCGTGGCGGGTGTCGTCTTTTTGACCGGCTGGCAGATGACCAGAGGAATCGGGACGTTCTTGGCGTCGCATTCCTGGCGCGTCAGGTACTGGTGGAAGGTCAGCGGCGCGATCCACAGGAAGCTGAGCGCGATCAGGATGGTCAGGCCGCACAGCACGGCGAAGCGGTGCGTGTCCAGCGGCTTCCACTTGCGCGCCAGGATCTTGAACACCAGCGGCACCAGGAAGAAGCTGAGCGCCAGGCCGATGAAGTAGTGATAGATGTACATGACGCGCTGGGTGCCGAGATAGATGTGCAGCGCCCAGAACACCATGTACATGGCGAAGATCGCTTCCAGCCGGTTGTAGTCCTCGGCCTCGGGGCCGCTGTCGCCGCGGCCCTTGCGCAAGGCGATCAGCACGGCAGAGGTCAGCATGGCCAGGAAGGCCAGCGCCCAGTTGACCGGATTGCCGATCATCTGGACATAGGCCGTGCGATGGCCGTCATAGTCCCAGCGGTAGTTGATGGCGCGGACCATGAACGGCCATTCGATCGGCTGCGAACCATTGGCCTCGGTTTTGATCTCGTCGACGAAGTCGTGCTTCATGTAGTCGTAATAGCCGGCGGTGGCGTGCCATACGACCATCGGCGTCAGCGGCGCCTTGTGGTGCAGCCAGTCCTTGTAGTCCTGGCTCATATAGCGCAGGTCCTTGCGCCCTGCGTCGCTATTGGGATCGGGGGCGACCGGATTGAGCACGACGTGCAGGGTGAAGATGGCGACGACCACCGCGGCGAAGGCCGCACCTACGGCTATGCCGCGTTCGACGTTGCGCACGATATTGCGGCGCGAGCGGTCGACCCACACCGAGCGCGCCAGGCTGAGCCCGCCCAGCAGCAGGATGACCAGCGAATTGACCTTGCACATGAAGGACAGGCCGCACAACAGGCCGAACAGGGCATAGGCGGCGATCGGCCGTTTGGGCTCCCGGCCATAGGTCGACAGCCACACCAGGATCGAGCCCAGCGTAAAGGTCATCTGGTAGGAATCGAGATGCCCCGCCCGGAAATGGACGAGATAGGCGTTCTCGAAGACGAACAGCAATGAGAAGACGAAGGCCTCGAAGGCCTCGCCGCTCAGCCTCAGCATGATCAGGTAGACCAGCATGACGCCGGCGACCCCGAACAGCGCTGAAGGCAGGCGGATGCCGGTGAAGTCGAAGCCGTCGGGCGTATTGCGGGAATCGATCTTCTTGACCTTGGCCAGGCCCGTGGTGTCGAGGTGCTTGTTGGCGCCCGTCGCCTCGATGCCCAGCGCCTGGAACATGAAGGCCAGGGGCGGGTGCGAGGCATATTGCGCGCGGTGTTCGACATAACGTTCGGAGGCGGTCAGGTAATAGCTTTCGTCCCAGAAGGCATGGTTGGGATTGTCGATATCGCGCAGGTAATTGAAACAGGCGAGCGCCAGCACCAGGACGCCCAGGACCCAGCGCAGGGTCTTGTCGTCGGCGTTCCACAGGGCGTTGAAAAAGGCTTTGAGCTTGTTCGTCGGGGCGGTCGTCGGGGCAGGGGTCATGTGCGCTCGCGATCTTATTTTGGCGAGTCTTATGCCCGAAGATTTTGAAGCTGACTATAGGATTAAGAGCGCAGGTGCGGCGTGACGCGCGCCTTCAGCAGGGTGATGAGTTCCGGCTGCATGAATGCGAAATCGTCGGGGATATCGAGGCAGATCACCCGCGCCTTGCCGAGGTGGCGCTTGAACGATTTGCTCAGCTTGGCGCGATGCGCCTTTTCCATGACGAAAACGATATCGACGCCTTCGATATGCTCCGGCGTCAGCGGATCGACGGCGTCGTGATTGAGGCCGGCCGAGCGCGCCTCGACACCGGGATATTGCGAAAACACCTGCTCCGCGGTCGGCGAACGCAGCCGGTTGGCGGAGCAGATGAACAGCCATGTCTGCATCAAAGGTTCAGCAACGCCGGATCGCCGCCCTGGGCGGTGATGTTGACCGAGACGGCGCGCTCCGACGCGAAGCGCGTCAGGCTGAGCGGGCCGCCGGCCTTGGGGCCGGTGCCTGACAGGCCTTCGCCGCCGAACGGCTGGACGCCGACCACGGCGCCGATGACGCTGCGGTTGACGTAGACATTCCCCGCCGGCACCGCCTGCATGACGCGCGCCGCGAAGGCTTCCAGGCGCGAATGCACGCCCAGCGTCAGGCCGTAGCCGCGCGCCGCCAGGGCCTGCATCATGTATTCCGGATTTTGTGAATCGTAGCGGATGACGTGCAGGATCGGGCCGAAGACTTCGCGTTCCAGTTCGGAGGGATCGGAAATCTCCGCCAGGGTCGGCGCGAAGAAGTAGCCGTTCAGGTGGTCGGGCACCGCGGCGCGATGCAGCACCTGCTCGCGTTCGATCAGGGTTTCGAGATGGCGTTGCAGCAGCTCCTGGGCGTCGGCATCGATTACCGGGCCGACATCGACGTCGAACGCGGCCGGGTCGCCGATGCGCAGGGCATCCATCGCGCCCTTCAGCGTCGCGATATAGCTGTCGGCCAGCTCGCGCGGCAGGAACAGCAGGCGCAGGGCCGAGCAGCGCTGGCCGGCCGAGCCGAAGGCCGACAGGATGACGTCGTCGACCACCTGTTCCTTGAGCGCGGTGGTGTCGACGAACAGGCCGTTGAGACCGCCGGTCTCGGCGATGAACGGCACGATCGGTCCCTCGCGCCCCGCCAGGGTCAGGTTGATGGACCGCGCCGTGTCGGTGCCGCCGGTAAAGGCGACCCCGGCGATGCCCGGATGAGCCACCAGGGCGGCGCCGACCGTCTGGCCCGGGCCGGGCAGGAGCGCCAGCAGGTCGGGGTGCAGGCCCGCGCCATAGAACAGCTTGACCGCCTTGTGCGCAATCAGCGGTGTCTGTTCGGCCGGCTTGGCCAGGACGGCATTGCCGGCGGCCAGGGCCGCTGCGATCTGGCCGGTGAAGATGGCGAGCGGGAAGTTCCACGGCGAGATGCAGACGAAGACGCCGCGGCCGTGAAGCTGATGCGAATTGCGTTCGCCGACCGGCCCGGTCAGCACGGTCGGCGCGCCGAACTGCGCGCGCGCCAGCCGGGCATAGTAGCGGCAGAAATCCGCCGCTTCGCGAACTTCGGAAATGGCGTCGGGCCAGGTCTTGCCGGCCTCACGCACCAGCACGGCGCACAGCTTGTCGTGACGGTTTTCCAGCGCGTCGGCCATGGCTTCCAGGACCTTGGCGCGACCGTCGCCACCCAGCGCGTTCCACGCCGGCTGCGCCGTCGCGGCCTTGAGGAAGGCGCGATCGATCATCGCCGGATCGGCGTCGTGGACCTCGCCGACGATGCGGGTGAGATCGGCCGGCGCGTAGACGTGGGCGGCATAGGTCGACAGGGGCTTGCCGCCGATCAGGGCCGAGGCTTCCCGGGGCTCGGCGTCGAGCGCGTGAACCGCCTGGCTCAGCCGCACGCGCACATCGTCGATGCTGACGTCGGCGCCACGCGAATTCAGCCGGTCGCCATACATATCGCGCGGCAGCGGGATCAGGGCGTGGCGCGCCGGATGGGCCATGACCTTTTCCACCGGATCGGAAATGACGTCGGCCGGGCGGATGTTCTCGTCGAGCAGGGCGTTGACGAAGCTGGAATTGGCGCCGTTCTCCAGCAGCCGCCGCACCAGATAGGGCAGCAGGTCCTCGTGGCCGCCGACCGGCGCATAGGCGCGCAGCGGGAAGGCATCGAACTGGTTCATCGCCTCGGCATAGAGCTGTTCGCCCATGCCGTGCAGGCGCTGGAACTCGACCGTGACGCCGGCGGCATCGGCCATGCGGCGGACGGCGGCCAGCGAGTGGGCATTGTGCGTGGCGAACTGCGAATAGATGAACGGCGCGGCATCGATCAGCGCCTTGGCGCAGACGAGGTAGCTGAGGTCCGTCGCCGCCTTGGTGGTGTGCACGGGGTAGTCGTCGCGGCCCATCACCTGGGCGCGCTTGATCTCGGTGTCCCAATAGGCGCCCTTGACCAGGCGGACCATCAGCCGGCGGCCGCTCTTTTCGGCCAGGATGCGCAGGGCGGCGATGACCTCGGGGCAACGCTTCTGATAGGCCTGAACGGCGAGGCCCAGGCCCTTCCAGTCGCCGAGTTCCGGCTCGTGCGCCAGCTTGTCGAGCAGCTTCAGCGACAGGGCCAGGCGATCGGTTTCCTCGGCGTCCAGCGTGAAGTTGATATTGGCCCGGGCGGCCTGGATCGCCAGCGCCTTGACGCGGGGATAGAGCACGGCGAAGACGTCGTCGGTGCGGACCGCTTCGTAACGCGAATAGAGCGCCGACAGCTTGACCGAGATGCCATGGTCGGCCTCGGGCCCGCCCTTGACGACCTTGGCCAGCGCGGTGATGGCGTCGGCATAGGACTTGGCGTAGCGCACGGCGTCGTGTTCGGTGCGTGCCCCTTCGCCCAGCATGTCGAACGAGCACAGATAGCCTTCCTTCTTGGCGCGCTTCAGCGCGTCCTCGATGGTCCGGCCCAGGACGAACTGCTCGCCCATGATGCGGATGGCCTGGGCGACGGCAGCGCGGATGACCGGCTCGCCGACGCGCTGGGTCAGGCCGGTGAGATAGCCTTTCAGGTCGCGCTTGGCGCTGTCCTCGACATCGATGATCCGGCCGGTCAGCATCAGGCCCCAGGTCGAGGCGTTGACGAACCAATTGTCGGACTGGCCGAGATGCGAGGCCCAGTCGGCCGGCGTGATCTTTTCGGCGATCAACTGGTCGCGGGTGGCTTCGTCCGGCGTGCGCAGCAGGGCCTCCGCCAGGCACATCAGGGCCAGACCCTCGCGCGTGCCCAGGCTGAACTCCTTGAGGAAGCTTTCGACGACGCCCTGGCGCTGGGCCGCCTTGCGCGTGGCGCGGACCAGGCTTTCGGCCTCGGCGCGGACGACGGCGCGCAGCTTGTCGTCCAGTGGAGTGTCGCGCAGCAACCGGGCGCAGATATCGGCGTCGGATAGGTATTTGACGTCGTCCAGCCGGTCCCAGTCGGTGACGAATACGGGGGCGGGGATATGGCTGGCGTCGGGCATGACGACTCCTTTGGGGATTTCCTCTTCGTATCATTTGATACTCTTCTGAAAATCCAAAAGGAAGTGATGATGCGGGTTGGGGAAGGCAATTTCCGGTGTGCGAGCGGAGAAGATATGAAACAAAATTCGCGTTTTAATTGAGCGTTTTGAATGCTATGGTTAACGCAAATTAATTACACAGGGAGAGTGCAAGGATGGATTTTTCGGCCAAGCTTAATGAACTCTCTGCCAAGATCAGGCAGCAGAAGGCCTCGATTCAAACGGAAGAGGCGACCAAAACAGCATTCGTTTTGCCTTTCATTAGCAAGATACTTGGATACGATATTTTCGACCCAGCCGAGGTTGTTCCCGAATTCATATGTGATGTCGGGACTAAAAAGGGTGAGAAAATAGATTATGCCATTATGAAAAACGGCAATGTTCAGATGCTTTTTGAGTGTAAGAAAGTTGGTGAAGATTTAAATGTAAATCATGCATCTCAGCTGTTTAGATATTTTCACGTCACAAATGCGAGAATTGGCATTTTGACAAATGGTCAAAGGTATAAATTTTTTACGGATCTAGACAATAAGAATAAAATGGATGAAAAGCCATTTCTGGAATTAGATTTTCTGGATATAGATGATAATATAATTCAGGAAGTTCATAAGCTCACGAAGGATGTTTTTGATCTTGATTCTATTGTTAATGCTGCAGGTGAATTGAAATATATAGGTCAAATAAAAAAAATAATCGGATCACAGTTTTCCTCCCCTGATGAGGAATTTGTCCGTTTCTTTTCGCAGCGTGTATACGATGGCGTTCACACGCAACGCGTTCGTGAATCATTTATGGCTTTAACAAAAAAGGCCTTGTCGCAGTTTTTAAATGATCAAACCAATGAGCGATTGAAAAACGCAATATCTAGTAACGCCTCGCCAATCGAGAGTTCGATTGTTTTAACCGACGCGGACGTGCTTGCACCAGCCAGAGAGAGTGAAATCGAGACCACTGCGGATGAGTTGGAAGGGTATTATATTGTCAAAGCGATATCTCGCTCAGCCATCGAATCGAGGCGAATTTTTTATAGAGATGCCAAAAGTTATTTCAGTGTTCTGATTGATGACAATAATAGAAAGCCTCTATGCCGATTGCATTTGAACGGCGGCAAAAAGTATATAAGTCTTTTTGATGAAAATAAGGCTGAGACAAGGCATGAGTTGCTAAGCCTGGATGAAATATATAATTTTTCAGATCAAATTATCCTGTCTGCAAAACAGTACACATAGTTATCATCGAGGTGGAAGCGGGGCATTTATCCTATCTGCCGCCGCGGCCGCCGTGGAAAAACAGGCCTGCAGCAGGTAGCCGCCGGTCGGGGCTTCCCAGTCGAGCATCTCACCCACGGCATAGACGCCGGGCAGGGCCTTGAGCTCGAAATCCGGGGTGAGGGCGTCGAAGGCGATGCCGCCGGCCGACGAGATGGCGCGTTCCAGCCCTTCCATTCCGGTCAGCCGCACGGTGACCGCCTTGATGTCGGTCGCCCCGGTTTCGTGGACCAGGCCGATGGCCGCCGGCGACAGGTTGAGCGCCTTGCGCAGGCGATTGCTCAGGCTGTCCTTGACGCTGGCGCGGCCGAGCTTCGACGCGACCTGGCCGGCATTGAGGTCCGGATGCAGGTCGATGACCAGGTCCGCGTGGCCGTGGCGGGAAATAGCGTCGCGCAGGGTGGCGCTGATCGCGTAGATGGCGCCGCCTTCCAGGCCGCGGCGTGTGATCATCAGTTCGCCCTTCACCTCGCGCCCGCCGAAACGCAGGGCGATGGTCTTGACCGGCTGCCCGGCGAACCGGTCGGTGAAGAGGGCGCTCCAGGCTGTGGTGAAACCGGCATTGGCCGGCTGGAACGGCGCGACGGTCACGCCCCGGTCCGCCAGAAGAGGCGCCCAGCCGCCGTCCGCGCCCAGCCGCGGCCATGAAGCACCACCGAGCGCCAGGATCGTCGCGTCGGGCGTGAGATACAGCTTGCCGACCGGCGCGGCGAACACGAGTTGGCCGTCGTCCCAGCCCAGCCAGTCGTGGCGGGCATGAAGGGTGACGCCTTGATCGGCCAGGCGCGCCAGCCAGGCCCGCAGCAGGGGCGATGCCTTCATGGCTTTCGGGAAGACACGGCCGGACGTGCCGACGAAGGTCGCGGCGCCCAGGGCATCGGCCCAGTCGCGCAGCGCCTTGGGCGGGAAGGCTTCCAGCGCCGGGCGCAGCCGGGGCGCGGCCTTGCCGTAGCGCGACACGAAGCGTTCGAACGGTTCGGAATGGGTGAGGTTGAGCCCGCCGCGCCCGGCCATCAGGAACTTGCGCGCCACCGAGGGCATGCGGTCATAGATATCGACGCGGTGGCCGGCGGCGCTGAGACGGTCGGCCGCCATCAGCCCCGCCGGGCCGGCGCCGATAATGGCAATGGACTTCATCGGCGTTCGGTTATCGGCCGCAACCGGTTGGGTCAATTCCCGTTTTTGTGATTTTAACATGCGCTCCGGCTTTCCACATCGTTTTCCTATGGGCCGGCGGCGATAGTCGAGCGGTACCTGCGTAACACGCACAACCCGATTTCGAGGAGCAGCGCCATGAAGCGTCTCATTATCATCTCCATGCTGGCCATCGTGCCGGTGACCATCGCCGCCTGCAACACCATCGGCGGCGCCGGCCACGATATCAAGAACGCCGGCTCGGCCGTGCAAAGCGCCGCCAGCGACGCCAAGTAAGGAACTCTCATCATGAAACGCCTCGCGCTTATCGCCCTTATCCTGGCCGGGACCTCGGCCGTCACCGCCTGCCACACCGTCCAGGGCGTAGGCAAGGATGTCACGGCCGTCGGCAAGGCCGGCCAGGACGCCGTCGGCGGCAAGTAGGCCATCAAGGCCTGCGGCGCTTGCGGTGGCCTGCATCTGTGGTAAATGCCTAAGGGTTGATTTGTGAGAGGGTCGACCCGATGAAATTTGCCACGACAATGTCTCCGCGGCGCGCTGCCGCCATTGCCCTGATCGCGCTTCTGCCGCTGATCGCCGCTTGCAACACCGTACAGGGTGTCGGCAAGGACATCACCGCCGTCGGGCGGGGCATGGAAAACGCCACGAAATAATCGGAAAAGCCGCCCCATCCCGGGCGGCTTTTTCGTTTCGGGTGATCAACGGGCCGTCGGCATTTCGTGCGCGTCGGGCCTAGGCCCTGGCCGCGTAGGCGTCGATTTCCGCCAGCAGTTCCGCCTTGCGCGCTTGCGGTGCGAACGAACCGGTGATGCTGTTGCGCGCCAGGGTCAGGCCGTCGTCGCGGCTGATCAGGCCGCGCCGCGTCAACGCCCTGAAATTATCGTTCACATAGCCGCCGAAATAGGCCGGGTCGTCGGAATTGATCGTGGCGTGCAGCCCCTTGGCCAGCATGTCGGGGATCGGATGCAGGTCCATGTCGGTGACCACGCACAGCTTCTGGTTCGACAGCGGACATACGGTCAGGGTCAGGCCGGCGTCGCGGATTCGCGCGACCAGGGCCGGGTCTTCCAGTGCGCGATTGCCGTGGTCGATGCGGTCGATCCTTAGCACGTCGAGCGCCTCGTAGACATATTCCGGCGGGCCTTCCTCACCGGCGTGGGCGACGAGCTTGAGGCCCAGTTCGCGGGCGCGGGCGAAGACGCCCTTGAACTTCGACGGCGGGTGGCCGACCTCGGACGAATCGAGGCCGACGCCGATGATCCGGTCGAGGAAGGGCTCGGCCTGGGCCAGGGTTGCGAACGCCGCGTCTTCGGGCAGGTGGCGCAGGAAGCACAGGATCAAGCCGGAGGTCAGGCCGTATTCGGCCTCGGCGTCCTTCTGCGCGCGGCTGAGGCCGTCGATCACCGTCTTGTAGGCGATGCCGCGGTCGGTGTGGGTCTGCGGGTCGAAGAAGATCTCGGCGTGGCGGATATTGTCGGCGGCGGCGCGTTTGAAATAGGCGGCGGCCAGGTCGTAGAAGTCCTGTTCGGTGATCAGCACATTGGCGCCCTGGTAATAGATATCCAGGAAGTCCTGCAGGTTGGAGAAGGCGTAGGCGGCGCGCACGGCTTCGATGCTGTCGAAGGGCAGGGCGACCTTGTTGCGCTGGGCCAGGGCGAACATCAGTTCCGGTTCCAGCGAGCCCTCGATATACAGGTGCAGTTCGGCCTTGGGCAGGCCGGCGACGAAGGCGTCGAGCGCGTGAACGGCATGGGTGTCCGGCATGGCAAAGCTCCTGTGTGCAGCGCACTATCTCGGACCAATCGACGGCTCTTGGCAAGCGGAAAGCGCTCAGGGCTTCGGTGGCGTCTCCAGCGAGCGCAGGTCCAGGCCCCGGGTTTCGCTGCCGAAGCGGACGAACAGGCCCAGCGCAATGGCGATCGGCACGATGATCATGCCGGCGGCGATGCCCAGCGGCGGGACCAGGGCGGTGATCGACAGGGTCTGCGCCATCACGCCGCCGCCCTTGGTGCAGGCGGCGATCCAGCCGGTCGCCCGGCCGCGGACCTTCAGCGGATAGCTTTCCGAGGCATAGGGCAGGAGAATGGCCAGGATGCCGTTGCTGCCGATGATCAGCAGGGCGACCGGGAAGACCGGGCTGCCGCCCGCATGGCCCTCCAGCAGCAGGACCCAGGTCAGGCCGGCCAGGGTGATGGCCATCATGGTGGTCAAGGCCCACTTGGTGCTCCACTGGCTGTAGATCCAGGTGCACAGGAAGACGGTCGGAAAGGCGATCAGCGCCGATTCGGCCAGCAGCTTCGACGACACGGCCATCGAATAGCCCTTGCTGACCAGGTCGTTGGGCAGCCACAGCAGCAGGCCGAAATTGATCAGCCCCCAGGCCAGGGCGGCGATGGTCAGCGCCGCCGTCTTGCCGATTAGCCCGCCGGTCCACAGCTTCGGCTCGCTGCCGTCATGGCGGGCGTGATGGTGGGCAAAGGTGTCGTCGGTGTCCTCTTCGTTGTCGCTCAGGCGGTGGCTGACCGTGCCGAAGCGCGCCATGACCTTGTGCGCCTCGGCGTCGCGGCCGCGCGACAGCAGGAACTTGGCCGATTCGGGGATCAGGCCGCCCATGAAGACGAGCAGCAGGCCGGTCGGCAGGTTGATCAGCCACATGATGCGCCAGGAAAAGGTCGGCACCAGCAGGAAGGAAAAACCGCTGGCGGCGAAGTAGCCGCCGACGGCGCCCAGCCCGCCGACCAGGACCAAGGCCCAGCCGCGATGGCGCGACGGCATGGTCTCGGCCAACAGCGCATAGGTCACCGGCAGCATGCCGCCGGCGCCGGCGCCCATCAGGAAACACATGGCTTCGTTCCACGCCAGGGACGGCATGGCGCCGCAGATCGAGGTGCCGACGAAGACGACGGCCGACAGCAGGATCGAGGCCTTGCGCCCATAGATGTCGGCGATGATGCCCCAGAGAATCGAGCCGCAGACCGTGCCGACCAGGGCGAAGAAGGGGACCAATGAGGCTTGGGCCTTGGTGACGCCGTATTCCTTGATCAGGCCGGGCATGACGAAGCCGAGCGCGGCGGGCTTCATGACGTCGATGATCAGGGCGATGACCAGAACGACCATCAGCACGATGTGATTGACGCCGAGCCGGGCGTCTTCCGGAGCGACGACGCGGATGCGGCTGGCGGACCTGACCTGGGCGTCGACGCCCTGAGGCAGCAGGCCGTAGGCGGCGACGCCGATACCGCCGACGATCAGGAACATGCCGAAGATCATGCCGGGATCCATCGGCATGCCGGCCAGGCGGAAGCCCATGTCGCGGCCCATCCAGAACATCGGCAGGTGCAAAAGCACGCCGATGGTGACCGCCAGGCAGCCCAGGCCGAAGGCCCAGACCGCGCGCCGCTCTGCGAATGTTCTAATGTCGACCATGCCCGTCCCCGATCCCGTCATGTTGTCACACCATTCGAAACGATGGCGTATGGTCATGAGGCTGGCGCAAAACGGCGGATTAAGAAAGCTGGAAATTCAACCGCTTGTCACTTTGTGGAATGAAAAAATGTTTCTACGTTGGCAACATCGCGTTCATTCAAGCCTTTAGCCAATTCGCCAGTCGCTCGGCGATGAAGTCGGCGGCGCGGCGTACGCGGGGTTGGGCGCGCAGGTCCTCGTGCATCACCAGCCAGATCGGCAGGGGCGGCAACTGCATGCCGATATCGAGCCGTTCCAGTCCCGCGGCACTGCCGATCCGCTGCTGGGCGAAACCCAGGCCCGCGCCGGCGCACAGCAGGTTCCAGTAGACCATCTGGTCGTCGACGCGCACCGGGAAATGCTCGCGCGTCACCGGGTGGCCGTGGGCGGCATAGCCCCTGAGGATGGCTTCGTCGCGATCGAAGCCGATGACCTCGTGCATCATCAGGTCGTCCAGGCTTTGTGGCCGGCCGCGGCGGTCGAGATAGCGCGCGGCGCCGAACAGGCCCAGGGGCGACTCGCCGATCCTGCGGGCGATCAGGGCGTTCTGCGTCGGGTTGAACATGCGAATCGCGATGTCGGCGTCGCGACGCAGCAGGTTCTGCGCGGTGTCGGAGGCGACGATCTCGACCTGGATGTCGGGACAGGCCAGGCGCAGATCGGCGACGATGCCGGGCAGGACCAGGTTCGACATGACGACCGAGGCCGCCAGCCGCACGGTGCCGGCGACGCTTTCGGTCTGCCCGGCGGCCTTGAGCGACAGGGCGTGCGCCGCGTCGGCCATGCGCCGGGCATCGTCGATCAGGCCCAGGGCAACTTCGGTCGGTTCCAGCCCGCGCGGCACGCGGCGGAACAGGCTGAGCCCCAGGTCCTGTTCCAGCTCATGGATATGGCGGCTGAGCGTCGGCTGGGTGGCGCCGATGCGCGCCGCCGCCGCCGACAGCGAACCGGTTTCCACCGTCGCCAGGAACGAGCGCCAGAGCGTCCAGTCGGACATGGGTATCTCCTTGGTATGCGAAAACGCATAGATGATATCGGATTTGCCGCAATTTTCATGCAAATTCGGATGCCCTACCTTCGTCTCATCAACCAAGGAGACGATGTCATGAAAACGGTTCTGGTTCTGGGTGCCCTGGGCGGCGTCGGTAAAAGCGTCGCCAAGGCCTTTGCGCGTCACGGCTGGCGGGTGCTGGGCCTGGTGCGGTCGGGGAAGGCGGGTCTGCCGGAGGGCGTGGTGCCCGTCACAGCTGACCTGTTCGACGCGGCGGCGGTGGCCCGCGCCACCGGCCCGGTCGACGTGGTGTTCAACGGCCTCAACCTGCCTTACCCAGCGTGGCCGACCGGGGCGCTGCCCCTGTATACGGCCGCTGCCGATATCGCCGAGGCGCTGGACGCGCGGCAGATCTATCCGGGCTGCGTCTACAATTTCGGCGCCGCCATGCCCGAGGCCTTGACGCCGGCCACGCCGTTCGCGCCGACGACAGTCAAGGGACGTATCCGCGTCGCCATCGAGGCGATGTTCCGCGAACGGGCCGAGGCCGGGCGGCTGCGCACCATCGTCCTGCGCGCCGGCGATTTCTTCGGCGAGGGCGCGCCCAAGAGCTGGATGCACATCATCGTCGCCAAGGAGATGCGCCAGGGCAAGCTCACCTATCCGGGCGGGTACGACACCGTCCATGCCTGGGCCTATCTGCCCGACATGGCGGAGGCCATCGTCCGGCTGGCCGAGGCGGAGGATGGATTGAGTGCATACGAAGTGTTTCACTTCGACAGCCATAACGTGACGGCGCGGCAATTGCGCGAGGCGGCGCAGCAGGCGGTGGGGCGGCGGATGAAGCTGGGCCACCTGCCGCGGCTGGTCTTCCCTCTGATGGGCCTGTTCGATCCGGTGATCCGGGCGACCGTCGAGATGCTGTACCTGTGGGACGTGCCGCACGTCCTGAACGACGACCGGCTGGCCAAGGTGATCGGCCCGGTGCCGCATACGCCCCTCATCGAGGCGTTGAAGACGCTGGATTAAAAAAAGCGGAGGCCTAAGCCTCCGCTTTTCCAGTCTTAGCCTTATGCCGGTTCCGGCTGTTCGGCGCGGCTGGCCAGCGCCGTATCGAGGGTTCGGCCGTCCTTTTCCCACAGCGAGCCGATATATTGCGCCACCGGATCCGGGAAGATGTAGGTGTCGCCCTTCTCGATGCCCGCGACGATCAGTTCGGCAGTCGACTCCGCCGAGGCCTTCACCGCCGGGCCCTTGCCGGCCCACAGTTCGGTTTCGATCGGCCCCGGATAGATGCCCAGCACCTTCACGCCCGTGCCTTGCAGCGTGATGCGCAGGTTCTGGGTCAGCGAATGCAGCGCCGCCTTCGACGCCGAATAGCCGGGCAGGGGCGGCGACGAGGTCAGGCCGACGACGCTGGCGACATTGGCGACGATGCCGGAACCGCGTTTGGTGAACAAAGGCACGAAGGCGCGGATGACATTCAGCGTGCCGTAATAGTTGGTGTCCATGTCCGACTTCAGCACGTCGAGCGGGCTGTCGATGAAGTTGGCGAACATCGCCGTCCCGGCATTGTTGATCAGCACATCGGTGTCGGCGGCGATGGCCGCGGCGGCCTTGATCGAGGCCTCATCGCGGATGTCGAGCGCCAGGGGTTGTACGCGGGCGTCGCCGAAGTCGGGCAGGGTCGAAGGCTTGCGCGCGGCGGCGTAGATCCTGGCCGCGCCGCTCTTCAGCAGTTCGTGCACGACGGCGGCGCCGATGCCGCGGTTCGCGCCGGTGACCAGGACGGTTTTGCCATTCAGATTGGACATGCAGGTCTCTCCATAAATCTGGGCCGGATCGGGAGCGAGGCGGCTCGTGTGTTTGTAAACCGATCTGTTTACGTGTCGATGATGTAAACAGGTCGGTTTACATTGTCAAGCGCATTTGCTATGATTTTCGCGAGAAGGAGATCGCCATGGCCGACACCGCCGCGACATCGTTGAAAAGACAGGAGATCGTCGATCAGGCCTATCGCCTGTTCTATGACGGCGGCTTCCATGCCACCGGCGTCGACGCAGTCATGGCCGATACCGGCATCTCCAAGCGCACGCTCTACAAGTACTTCCCGTCGAAGGAACACCTGATCGAGGCGGTTCTGGACAAGTATGCCGGCGAGGTCGATGCGACCTTGTTCAGGCCGGCCCTGGCGCGGTCGGACGATCCGCGCGGGCAGATCCGCGCCCTGTTCGACGTGCGCCGCGAAGCCATGGACGGCAATGGGTACCTGGGGTGCCTGGCGGTGAAGGCCGCCGGGGAATATGCCGGCAAGCACGAAGGCATCACGGCCAATGGCGTGCGCTCGTCGCTCTATATCGAACGGCGGTTCATCGCCTTGTGCGAGCAGGCGGGGCTGCCGGATCCGGATTTGCGCGGGCGCCAGATCAACCTTCTGTTCCAGGGGGCGATCCAGACCTCGCAGGCGCGCGGCACGACGGAAACCTTCGATGCGGCCAGGTTGGCGCTGGAGTTGTTTCTATAAGGCCCTGGAGATTACCGAGGGGTGTTTGCGAATCCGGCCCGAACGCGCTTAACTGAGCGCATGACTATTCCGCATACTGAATTTTCCGGACCGGCGCCGCAGGAAACCCTGCCGGTCGCCGCCCTGCTGATCCTGGCGGCCGGCATGCTCGACGCCTATACCTATGTCGGGTATGGCGGCGTCTTCGCCAACGCCATGACCGGCAATATCGTCATCCTGATGATCCGCCTGGCGCAGGGCGATTTCACCGGTGCCACACGTTATGTCTGTCCGATCATCGCCTATGTCTGCGGCGTCGCCGTGGCGCATGCGCTGAAGGAAAAGCCGTTCACCGCCTGGTTCGCCTATCCGGCGCGCATATCGCTGGGTATCGAGATCGCCTTCCTGACCGGCGCGGCGCTGATCCCCGGCGTGCCCGACACGCTGATCGTCACCGGGATCGCCTTCGTCGCGGCGATGCAGGCGACGGCCTTTACCCGCGTCGGCACCTTCGCCTTCACCTCGGTGACGACCTCGGCCAACCTGCGCCATTTCGCCGAAAGCTTCATGGCGGCCGTCGTCTTCCGCCGCGGACGGACGGCGTGGCGTGAACTGAGGTTCTTCTTCACCGTGGTGGCGTGCTTCTTAGCCGGCGCCCTGGCCGGGGCGTGGACGGCCTACCGGTTCGGACACCCGGCGGTCGGGCTGCCGATCGTGCTGCTGTCGGCGGCGCTGCTGCTGTGCATGCCGTGGAACCGGCGGATGCACGCGATCCTGCAAAAGAACTGAGCCTTGCCGCCTCAGAACACGCAGGCGTTCGGGATCATCTTCCTGGTCCAGGCCTCGACGGGCACGCCGCCCGACGATACGGTGACCGTTGCTGCCTTGCCGGCCGTGCCCTTGCCGCTGAGGTAGTTGAGGTCGCACGTCCCGCCGGCGCTGGCATCCATCGGGTCCCAGGCCGTGATCTTCAGCCCCGCCACCACGAAATGGCCGTTGCGATAGGCCAACTGCATGTCCTGCTTCCACTGGTCGCGGCCGCCCAGCGTCTGCTCCGAATGGATGATCAGCTTGCCGTCCCTGGTCTGGCGCAATTCGGCGATCGTGCCGGGCGCGGTGCCGGAAGCGGCGATGTCGTGGGCAAAGGCGATCGCCTGCATGTGCCGGTTGGGCGCGTCGCCGCTGCCGGCATAGATGGCGAGATCGACGGCGACATGGTCCGGATCGTCGATCAGCACCGCGCGGTCCGGTCCCGTGGTGTCATCCCACAGGCCGCTGACGGCGCTGACGATGCTGCCCGGCGAGATCGACGCCGGCAAAGGCGGATCCGCCAGGACCGGCGCGGCAAGCCCAAGGGCCAGGATACTCAAGGCGACGATTTTCATCATGGTTTCCCCCTTCTTTTGAGTACAGGACTCAGAACTGGCAGGCCTTCGGGATCATGTCCTCGGTCCATTTTTCGAGCGGAATGCCGCCGGCTGTGACCTTGATCGCCTTCTTGCCGGCCTTGCCCGCGCCGCTCAGGAAGTTGATGTCGCACGACCCGCCGGCCTTGGGATCGAGCGTGTCATAGGCGCTGAGCGTCAGGCCGGAGACCACGAAATGCCCGTTGCGGAAGGCCAGAGTCATGGTGCGTTCCCACTTGTCGCGGCCGATGGCGGTGTTCTCCGAATAGACCTGCAGCGCGCCTTTCTGCGTCTGGCGAAGCTCGGCGGTGTTGCCGAACATGTTGCCGGACGAGGCGATGTCGTGGGCGAAGGCGGCCAACTTCAGCCCCTGGTCGGGATCGGTGCTGTTGCCGATGTAGATGGCCAGGTCGACCGAGTCGTTTTCGGGATCGTCGATCAGTATGGCGCGGCCCATGCTGCCGTCGTCGGTCCAGCCGCCGCTGGTGGCGCTGACGATTTTCGAGGGGGCGATGGAGGCGGGCGCGCCGGGCGGGGAAGCGCTGGGCGGCGCGGCCAGGACCGGTGTCGCGAGCAGGACCGCGGCGGCGCTCAACGTAACGATTTTCAGCATGGTTTTTCCCCCGGTGATTGCGGTCGGAAAGGCTTCGGGCCGCATCTGGTTTCAGGCTTAACGGCTTGCCCGCCGTTTGGCAAATCTTTGCACGGAAAGCGCAATCGTCCAAGGCGATAAGCCTTCACAACCCCGGCGGCGAAGCCTAAAGATGACCGCGCCGCCCACGCGACGGGCGGCGCGCGAGCGCGGCGTCCATGGCTTTTCAAAGCGACATCCCTCTCGATCGCAAGGTCAGGCGCCCGGTGCTGCGAGGTTTCGCCCTGTTCAAGCGCCAGATCCAGGGCTCGGGCATCCTGTTCATCGTGCTGTCGGCCGTGGTCGGCTGGGCCGCCGGGCTGATGTCCGCGCTGCTCGGGCACTTTTCGCACCTGATGCAGGCCTTCCTCTACGGTTTTTCGCCCGATCTGCGCCTGAGCGGCCTGCCGACCCTGCCGCTGTGGCGGCTTCTGGCCCTGCCGCTGGGCGGGCTGATCATCGCCGCGGTGCGCCTGGCTTTTCCGCGGCGGACGCGGGCGCCGATCGACGTCATCGAATCGAGTGCGCTGTACGGCGGGCGCATCCCGGCGCGCGACACCATCATCGTCGCCGTGCAGACCCTGATCTCCAACGGTTTCGGCGCCTCGGTCGGGCTGGAAGCCGCCTATGCCCAGATGGGGGGCGGGCTGGCGTCCAAGATCGGCCAGTGGCTGGACCTGAAGCGGTCGCAACTGCGCACCCTGGTCGGGGCGGGGGCGGGGGCGGCGATCGGTGCGGCCTTCGGCGCGCCCCTGACCGGCACCTTCTACGCCTTCGAAATCGTGCTGGGCGCCTATAGCCCGGCGACCCTGGCGCCGGTCGCGGCGGCGTCACTGGCGGCGGTGGTCGCGGCCGAACTGATGCACGCCGAGCCCTTCGTCATTCCGCCGCCGGCCCACGCCAATATCGAACTGCTCGGCTACTTCCTCTACGCCCTGCTGGGCGTGGTCTGCGCCGGCGCCGGCATTCTGGTCATCAAGCTGGTCGCCAATATGGAAGCCATGGTGCGCCGCCTGCCCATCGGCGAGGTGTGGCGGCCGGTGATCGGCGGGCTGTGCCTGGTCCCGCTGGCCTGGGCGGCGCCGCAGGTGCTGTCGTCCGGCCACGGCGCCATGCAGTTGTTCTTCGACCTGCATCCGTTCGTCACCACCCTGGCGCTGGTCTTCCTGCTGAAGATCAGCGCCTCGGTCCTGTCGCTGGCCTTCGGGTTTCGCGGCGGGATGTTCTTCGCCTCGCTGTTCCTGGGTTCGATGCTGGGCGCCAGCTATGCCCAGATCGTCAACGACATCTATCCGGCGGCGCACCTGGAAGTGCTCAACGCCTCGCTGGTCGGCATGGCGGCCCTGGCCGTGGCCATCGTCGGCGGCCCGATGACCATGTCGCTGATGGTGCTGGAAGTGACGCACGACTTCGCCCTGACGGCGGCGGTGGTGACGGCGGCGCTGTGCTGTTCGACCATTATCCGCGACAAGTTCGGCTATTCGTTCTCGACCTGGCGGCTGCACCTGCGCGGCGAGGCCGTGCGCAATCCGCGCGACATCGGCTGGATGCGCTCGATGACGGCGAGCAGCCTGATGCGCAGGAACCCGGCGCAGATGTCGGAACACGCCTCGATCGCCGAACTGCGTGAGCATGTGGCGCTGGGGTCGACCAGCCGCGTCTTCCTGACCGATGAAAAGGGCGATTACCGCGGCATCGTGCCGACGGCCCAGGCCTATATCGAGACGCTGGACGTCGATACGCCGCTGTCGCAGCTGGCCAAGCAGACGGAGGTCTATGTCCGGCCGGACATGGATGTCTCGGCGATCCTGCGCGTGTTCGAGGACTTCGGCGTCGACGACCTGGCCGTGGTCAACGAAGAGCACCGGCTGATGGGCATGCTGAGCGAGAAATACGTCAACCGCCGCTACGCCGAAGAACTGGAGCGGTCGCAGCGCGAGTTCTTCGGGGAGTAATTCCTAGAACAGACTCAAGGTTTCGCCTGCCTTGGGCGGCGGCACGTCTTCCGTGAGACGCAGCGGCGCCGGTTTGTACAGGTCGGCACGGCCCGTGCGCATCCAGCCTTCCCAGGCGTCGGGTTCCAGGATCACCGGCTCGCGGTCGTGGATGTCGCGCATGTCGTCGCCGGCCGGCCGCGTCAGGATGCAGAAGCTGGTCACATCGCCGTCGGCGCATTGCGCTTCGTCCCACAGGCCGGCAAAGGCCAGCGGCTGGTTGTCCGCCCGGGTTATGCGCCATTTGCGGCGGTCGCGCGCCGGGCCCGACCATTCGTTGAAGGCATCCGCCGGCACGACGCAGCGGCGGTATTTCCACGGCCCCTGAAAGGTGCGCTTGCCGGACGCTTCCTCGACACGGGCATTGAAGGTCGAGGCCTTCCAGTCGCGCAGGGAGCCGCGATACCAGAACGGCACCAGGCCGAAGCGCGCCTGGGCGACGCCGCTGGTCCGGGTTTCGGAATCGTGGACCAGGATCGGCGCGGCCAGCGAGGGTGCAATCCTTTGCGTTTCGACGATTTGAGGTGAGCCGGCGTCGCGCTCGCGTTTAAGGTTCAGCAGTTGCAGGTAAAGCCGGGCTTCGAAATGTCCACACATGGGGCCTAGATGGACATCGGGCCGCGACAAGTCAAACCCGTCGCGGCCGCATCGTCCCCCCCAACTTCCTCCGGGAAGTTCCCCCTGCAAGCCCCGGTACCAGGGAGTGATCCCGGGGCGCGCCTCAATAGCTCAGTTCGGGCGCCTTATGCCTGAAAGTGACAATCCACTCTTAGGCGTGAGGCTCAGTTCAAATAGTCCTTGGGCGGGCGGAAATGATGCCGCAGCGTTTCCTCCAGCCCGGCGCGCTTGCCGTCGCAATATCGCGTCAGATAGTCGTCGAACATCGCCTTGACCCGCGCCGCCAGCGCCATATCCCCCGCGCGTTCGGCCGTGACCTTCAGCTGCTCCAGCTGCGCCAGTATATCCATCGCGGACTCGTCCGGATCGGCGGCATTGTCTGGACGCAGGCGGGAAGCCATGGCCGGGATCGTTTCATAAGCGATTGTTTGCGTTGTCGATTTCAGCATATCGCCAGGCGTGTCGCCATCACGGATTCTCGTGATGCCTATATGATCAAGACTGGGCGATCAGGGCTGGATGTGGCCGCCCATGATGCCCTTGACCACCGCCGTGACGCGGTTGGGCGCGTCCAGCTTGTGGAAGATATGACGTATGTGGGTGTCGACCGTGTTGCGGCTGATGCTCAGGATAAGGCCGATGTCGTCGTCGGTCTTGCCGGCGGCGACCCAGGTCAGGATTTCCTTCTCCTTGGCCGACAGCACCATGGGCACCACGCCTTCGTCGATGCGGGCGTACAGCCGCTTGAAGGCGGCGTAGAACTGGGTACAGAAGGCGTTAAGCAGGTCGAGGCGCGGCTGGGTGGCGTCGGCTTCCAGGCTGGACGCCAGGCCGATCCCGGCGATCAGGGCGCGCCGGTTGCGCAGGGGCACGCCGACGCCGTGGTGCAGCCCGGCCTCTTCCGACAGGCGCATGAAGCGGACCTGGGCGCGGGAATAGTCGGACGTCTTTTCCAGTTCGTCCCAGGTGAAGGCGTGTTCGCGCGCCGCTGCCGCCAGCAGGACGGGATCGATGCGGATGCAGTCGTTTTCGACGTAATAGGCCTGCCAGTCCTCGGGATAGTTCTGATAGAGGCCGTGGGTGTTCAAGGCCGGCGGCAGGTCGAAATCCAGCGGCGCCGAAAAGACCAGGCGGTCGTAACCGTATTGGCCCACGGCGCGGCTGAGCAGGCCGAACAGGGCATCGCCATCCGCCGCGCGGTTGGTGTCGGTGACGAAGTCTTCGAAGCGGTACAGGTCGGAACGATCGGGCATGACGGGTACGGTAAACGCCGGATACGGATATCACGGCGTCGGCGTTTCGTCTTTGCCTTTTAAGGCCGCGGCATGGAGATCGTGCTCCATGCGTGTGACGGCGCCCTGGGTCGACAGCCAGATGACGATTTCGGTCGACAGGTTGACCACGGCTTCGATCACCTGGTTGAGCGGTGAGGGTTTGAGATTGTCCGCGGCGTGGTGGAGATGCTGACGTTCTTCCACCTGGATGGTGGCGATCAGGTCGCGCAGCGGTGCGTCTCGATCCTTGAGAAAGGCGATCTGTGCGTCGAGATGGCGATGCACCGTTTGCTCGACCGCCTTGGTGCAGGCAAAGATCGCGTTGCGCCCCATAAGCGCAGTCAACAGGCCCAGGGCGCTGCCACCCAGTCCCCACAACCACATGGCGCGGCAGGGGCGCGACCCGCGCAACGGCATGGCGTCCAGGAAGTGCCGGCAATGCTCGATCTCGTGTCCGAGCGTCGTTTCCAGGAAGGGCACCAACGGCGGTTGCAACCGCCGCGCCAGCCACAACTGGGCACGATAGATGCGGATCGCGCCGTATTCCCCGGCGTGATTGACCTTGAGGATGCGCGAGAGGGTGCGCCGGTCGCCGGGGCTCAGCTCAGGCATGACGCTACACGGTCGCGCAGATGCGGTACTTCCTCGGCCTCGAACCACGGATTACGCTTCAGCCAGATCTGGTTGCGTGGCGATGGATGGACCAGCGGGATGAAACCCGACGGCTCATATTCGCGCCAGGCCTTCACCGTTTCGCCCAGGGTCGCCTTGCGCCGCTCGCCAAGATAATAGGCGTGGGCATAGCTGCCGATCAGCAGGGTCAGGGCGATATTCGGCAGGGTCTTCAGCACCGGCCCATGCCACAGCGGCGCACATTCCGGGCGGGGCGGATTGTCGCCCCCCTTTCCGCGGCCGGGATAGCAGAAACCCATGGGGACGATGGCGAATTTCGACGGGTCGTAGAAGGCCTCGGGTTCGACGCCCAGCCAGTTGCGCAGGCGCTTGCCCGAAGCATCGTCCCACGGAACGCCCGAGGCGTGGACCCTGGTGCCCGGCGCCTGGCCGATGATCAGGATGCGCGCCCGTGGATCGCCGGCGTGCACCACCGGCCGCGGCCCAAGCGGCAGAAAGGCCGCGCAGACCCGGCAGGCGGCAATGCGGGCGAGCAGGTCGCCTTCGATCAACTGCCCTGGACCTCGCGCAGCAGCGAGAAGCCCGAATCGCCGTCGACCCAGGTGTCCTTGTCGCGGACGATGGCCTGCGGCGGCAGGTTCTGGGTCTGGACGCCCATGCCGTCGAGCTTGCGCACGGCGGTGCCGATGGCCATGAACTCGATCAGACCCTGGCCGATCTCGATGATGTAGGTCTTCACGCCGACGACTTCCTCGGCGCCGATGCTGTCGGCCTCGCGCTTCAGTCGGTCGATGCAGTGCTCGCGGGCGTCGTGGACCAGGGTGGTCAGTTCGGAGATTTCGCCGCGGGCCAGAGACTTCAGCGCCGAGAAGATGCCGCCGACGACCCCAAGACTGTAGATCGAGGTCGACATCAGCAGCTTGACCGGGGCGTAGCCGAGCGAGGCCATGGCCCACAGCTCTTCGCCGGTCAGGTCCGACGTCACCACCTGGCCCGAGGGCAGGCCGGGGTGCGTCATGGCGGTGCCGGTCATGACCATTTCGTG
>FTDB01000634.1_pt1 | contig 27767 bp, 25 predicted proteins | sample 1639741 | NCBI WGS metagenome assembly FTDB01 (sample SAMEA3914869, study PRJEB12502) | metagenome | biome: forest; material: soil | place: USA | collected 2012-03-12 | depth 0.1 m | reverse complement strand
GCTGAAGCCGCCCGGACGGAAGCCTTCGGAATAGGTGTAGTAGAACATGGTGTGGTCGGCCGGCTTCCACTGGATGCCGAAGCGGCTCTTGAAGCCGTGATAGCTGACCTTCAGGTGTTCGGCGTCGATGTCGGCCTTGATCGGGCAGGCCAGGACATTCACGCAGTTCGAAGCCGTGTGATAGACCGAGCCCTTTTCATATTCGTCGTACTTGTAGTAGCGCGTGCCGGCGGTAACGGTCAGCACGTTCGGGATGATGTCGAAGTCGAGCGAGCCGAAGGCCGCCGTCTGGTCGTAACCACGCTGGACGTCTTCACCGAAGCCGACCATGTCGCCCTTGATGCCCGGCTGGTTGGCCGTGGTGCCGGGACCTGTCTGGTCGTTGCCGACGCAGACCGGGCCGCCGCCTTGCGAGATGGCGAGGTTGTTGCCTTCGTCGCACGACGGGATGGTCTTGTAGTTGAAGTCCATGACGTCGTAGATGCGGAAGCGCTCATGGTAGATGCCGGCGACGCCGCGCAGACGCCAGCTGTCCGGCGTGCTGACACGGAATTCGTTGCTCAGGTGCGTGTTGCGCACGTGGTCGTGCCAGTTGGTGACCGGCGAATAGCAGGTCAGCGGGCCGCTGCCCATCATGCCGGCGCCGCCACCGGTGCACTCATAATATTGGCCGTAAAGCGTGCGCGAATAGTTGGTGTAGTCCATCTGCTGGTCGATGGTGCGGGTCGTGTAGGCGCCGGTATAGATGGCCTTCAGGGCGCCGATCTTGCCGTCGACCGTCCAGGCGGTGTTCTGGAGCTTGTCCTTGTCATAGGCCGGCGAGAAGGACGTGATTTCCAGCGGCTTCAGCGGCTGGAAGTCCGAGCCGTGCTCGTATTCGGCGGCCAGGCCTTCCGAATCGAGATCCTGCAGGCTTTCCGAGATCAGTAGGTCCCAGTCCTCATTGAACTGGTAGAGACCGGAAACGCGCAGGCCGCTGGTCGTGGTCGGATTCCAGTCCTTTTGCGCCAGGGCGTAGTTGTTGGCCTGGCCGGAGTTGGACAGGGTGCAGAAGCCGGTCTGGGTGCCGGGCGCCTTGCCGTCGGGACAGACGCCATTGGTCGGGTGGATGCCGAAATAGACATTGTTGTCGACGTTCGAACGCGTGAAGGTCGAGGGCACGTTGTCGATGTAGCCGCCCTGGCGGTCGTTATAGACCACGCCGCGGATGGCGAACTTGTCCTGGATCAGCGGGATGTTGATGGTGGCGTCGAGATTGGTGCTGGGCGCGCCGTCCTCGGTGATGCCGTAGCCGGCATTGACCTTGCCTTCCGAGACATTGATCTTCGGCTTGTTGGTGATGTAGCGCAGGGCGCCGGCTTCAGCGCCGCCGCCGAACAGCGTGCCTTGCGGGCCTTCGAGGATTTCCACGCGGTTCATGTCGGCCATGTACACGTCGACATTGTGCGACGGGAACTGCATCGACTGGTCGTCGAGATAGACGGCGACGTTGGGGAAGTTGCCGACCGTGCCTTGCGACTGGTTACCGGCGAAGCCGGCGCTCAGGCCGCGCATGTAGATATTGCCCTGGCCGGGTCCGTTCTTGGCGAATTCAACGTTGGGCGTATAGACCAGCAGGTCGTCGAGCGTGGTGATGTTGCGGTCCGCCAGCGTCTTGGCCGTGAAGGCCTGGATCGTCATCGGCACCTTCTGGACGCTTTCGTTACGGCGCTGGGCCGTCACGATGACTTCGGTATTGTCTTCATCCGTCGTGCTTGCCGTCGCTGTCGTCGCATTGGCCGTTTGATCGGCCGCCTGCGCATAGCAGGCCACAGGTGCGCCGAGGACGAAGGCAAGCGTCGTGATCGCCGCTCCGTTCAATAAAAACCGCATGATAATCCCCAATGTATATAGAGTCTGGTTGCCGACCTTATGTCAGCAAAGAGCCTGAGACACCGGCGGGAATAGCTTTAAGGCCAAATTCAGATCAATTTCATTCTATGCATAGGGTCTATGTCTTTGAAGGCATCTCAAATACCGCAATGCAATAACTTGATGACAGTTTTTATACGTTTGTTATATTGTCGTTATAATAGTGACATATTCGGCCATCGCATGGCGGCTTCCAGCGCAATACTGTCGCCGAAAATCCACAGACGGGTCGTGACGCAATTGCGACGGCCGGGCACGCGAACCGTTCCGGAGGCGGTGCGTGGCGACAGACTCCCGGCTATAGATGCAAATATGGCGCGTCGACGGTCTTTGCCCATTCGGTCGCCTTGCGCATCAGCGGCTGGTTGCGGCGTTCGAGCGGATAAACCAGGTACGAGCGGATCGACGGTATCTCAAGGTCCGTCTGCAGGCGCTTGTAGACGATGCGTTCGTCCGGCGGGCATTCCATCGAGAAGAAAAGCGAGATGCCCATGCCGAGCGCGATGGCCTCGCGGATGGTTTCGCGAGTATGCAGTTCCTGAATATCACGCGGCGCGACCTGGGCGTCGGCCATCAGGCCCTGGATCGAGGCGCGGGTGCGTGACGAAGTTTCACGATAGAGCAGGCTGTTTTCGCTCAGCGCCCGGATATCGAAGGTCGGCAACCTGGCCAGCGGATGGGTCCTGGCCAGGGCGACGACCAGCCGGTCCTCGATGATCGGCACATACTGGAACTGCTGGTAGACGGGAGGATCGGTCAGGACGGCCAGATCGGTCTGCCCCGACCGGAAAAGTTCGAAACTGTCGCGCGCGTTTTCGATGCGCACCTGCAGGCGGGATTGCGGAAACTCCGTCTTGATGACATTCGCCAGGCCGGCGCCGAGGCCCGGTGTATCCGCGCCCAGGCGGACAAAACTGCGCTCGGGGGCATCGTGGTCGTCGAGCAGGCCCTCGATGCTGTCGAGGACGGAAAAAAGCTGCTTGACGTCGGCCATCAAGGCTTCGCCGGCCGGCGTCAGCTTGAGCGGCGGTGTCCGTCCCGTGAAAATCGAAATCTGATGACGATCCTCGAAGGCCTTCAATTGTTTCGACAGGGTCGACTGGGACAGGTTCAGCCGGCGCGCGGCCTGGTTGAAGCTGCCTTCCTTGGCGATGGCGTAAAAGGTCCTGAGCTGGAGGATATTTACCCGCATGGTGATCTGCCCCGATCCGTTTCTGGCGCGCGCATATGATGCTGCGGGTTCGCACGCTCGGCCGGAGAAAGCTCCGCCACAATCATATTCTATCCATATGCCTTATGCATAAAATGAAATTGATCTTGCTCCCTGCATCAAGCAAGTGCCGAAGGAAGCCGTCAGCCATGCACGCTGGCAGCTCTCCCATAACACAACAGCGGCTGCCACCGAAACCGGCTTTTCGGTGTGATGCCACGGCATGACGAGGTCGCAAGTCCATGGCGCCAGGCCTTTCTGACAACGTCTCCGGCACGTCCTACGACGTGGCCGTCGTCGGCGCCGGAATCGTGGGGCTGGCCCACGCCTATACCGCGGCGAAGCTGGGCAAGTCGGTCGTGGTCGTCGAGCGCGACGCCAGAGCCAATGGCGCCTCGATCCGCAATTTCGGCTTCATCACCGTGACCGGACAGGAGCGCCATACCGTCTGGCCACTGGCGAAACGCTGCCGTGACATCTGGGCGGAGATCGCACCGCAGGCCGGCATAGCTATCGAACACGCGGGCCTCTTGCTCAATGCCCGTTATCCGGAATCGTGCAGCGTTCTTGAAGCTTTCATGGCGACCGAAATGGGCGAGGGCTGCCGTCTGCTGACCGCGGCGCAAGCGCACGCCCTGCACCCGGACGTCTGCCCGCCACACACCCTGGCCGCCTTGTGGAGTCCGCACGAACTGCGCGTCGAATCGCGCACCGCCCTGCCAAAGCTCGCCGCCTGGCTGGAAGCGGCCATGGGCGTGACCTTCCGCACCACCTCGGCCGTTACCGCCGTGGCGCCGCCGCGTCTCGAAACCTCAACGGGCACGATCCACGCCGAAACGGTGATCGTGTGCCCCGGTGACGATCTTGTCAGCCTGTTCCCCGACCGCATTGCCGCCTATACCGCCACGCGCTGCCGCCTCAGCATGCTGCGCCTCGGCGATCCCGGTTTCCGCCTGCCGGGCGGCGTCATGTCCGACCTCAGCCTGGTCCGCTACGAGGGCTACAGCAAACTCGGCGAGGCCGCTGCCTTGCGCCAGCGCCTGGAGGCAAGCCATGCCCGCCATCTCGACCACGGCGTCCACCTGATCGTCGTGCAAAGCGCCGACGGTACGCTGGTCGTCGGCGACAGCCACCACTATGACGACACGCCAGGGCCTTTCGCCAGCAGCGACAGCGAGGCCCTGATCCTCGACGAATTCACCGCCGCCACCGGCCTGGCGCCGCCGGCGGTCCTGGAACGCTGGACCGGCACCTATGCCTCGTCGTCGCGCCAGCCGTTCTTTATCGACGCGCCCTCTGATGCCACGCGCCTCGTCATGGTGACCGGCGGCATGGGCGCGTCGACCTCGTTCGCCATCGCCGAGCAAACCCTCGCCGGGCTTTATGCCGCAACCACAAGGACCACCCAATGGGCAACCACCTGAAGGCCGTCGTTTTCGACTGGGCCGGAACCATGATCGATTTCGGCAGCTGCGCTCCGGTCGAGGCGCTGATCGAGGCGTTCGCGCAGGATGGCGTGGACCTGACCTCCGCCGAAGCGCGCCATGACATGGGCCGCGCCAAGCGCGACCACGTCGCAGCCGCCCTGTCCCAGCCGGCGGTCATCGCAAAATGGACGGCCGCCCGGGGGGCTGCGCCATCCGAAGCCGACGGCGACCGCATCTATCACGCGCTGGAGCCTTTGATGGCCGAAGCCGCCGCGCGCCACACCGTCCTGATTCCCGGCGCCCTCGATGCCGTCGCGGCTGTCCGCGCCCGTGGCATGAAGATCGGCTCCAATACCGGCTATACCCGGGCCATGATGGCCAGCATTCTCGAAGCCGCCGCCGCCCAGGGCTATGTGCCCGACGCGGTGGTCTGCGCCGGCGAAACACCGGAAGGCCGTCCGACGCCGCTGATGCTGTGGAAGCTGTGGTCTGAACTGGGCGTTTATCCCGCCTCGGCCTGCGTCAAGGTCGACGACGCCGAGGTCGGCATCGCCGAAGGCCTGGCCGCCGGCTGCTGGACGGTCGGCATCGCGGCGTCGGGCAATTCGGTCGGCCTGACGCTCGCCGAATTCTCGGCACTGACGGATGATGAGCGTCGGGCGCGCGTCGCCACGGCTTCCGACGCTCTGGTCGCCGCCGGCGCTCACTATGTCATCGCCAGCGTGGCCGACCTGCCCGACGTACTCGACCAGATAGAAGCCCGCCTCGCCGCTGGCGAAACGCCAATCACAAGCCTGTCATGGCCCGAGTCTATAGCTGCGGCCTGACGGGTGCCGCGCGGCGGCACGACGATGACAGGGGCATACAGTGACCAATCAGGTGCAGCCGAAACCGCTTTCCGGATTTTCCCGCTGGCTGGACCAGCATCCGGGCTTCCTCGCCGTTTTCGGCGGGCTGATGGCCTTCGGCGTCTATTTTTCGATGTACGCCTTCCGGAAGCCGTTCACGGCCGCCAGCTTCGACGGCGTCGCCGGCATCGGCATCGACTACAAGGTGGCGCTGGTCATCGCCCAGGTCATCGGCTACGCCGTGTCGAAGTTCATCGGCATCAAGGTTGTTTCCGAACTGCCGGCGCGGTTTCGCACCCTGTTGCTGATCGCGCTGATCCTGGTCGCCGAGGGCGCGCTGTGCGCCTTCGCCGTCGTACCCGCGCCTTACAATATCGCGCTCCTGTTCCTGAACGGACTACCGCTCGGCATGGTGTGGGGGCTGGTGTTCGGCTTCCTCGAAGGGCGGCGCACCTCGGAAATCCTGGGCTCGATCCTGTGCGCCAGCTTTATCGTCTCGACCGGCCTTGTCCAGTCCGTCGGCCGCTGGCTCCTGTTGCAGCACTACGCCACCGAGTTCACCATGCCGGCTCTGGTCGGCGGCCTGTTTCTGCCGCTGCTGCTGCTGTGCCTGTGGGGGCTCAACCAACTGCCGCCGCCCAATGCCGAAGATATCGCCGCGCGGGTCGAGCGGGGGCCGATGAATGCCAAGGCGCGTGGCGAACTCTTTTCGCATTATGCGCCTGGGCTGGTCCTGCTCATCGCGCTCTACGTCCTGCTGACCGCCATGCGTGACTTCCGCGACAATTTCGCCGCCGAAATCTGGCAAAGCGTCGGCCTCGGCAATGAGCCGGGCATCTTCGCCCTCTCGGACCTGCCGATCGGCGGCGTCGTGCTGGCGGCGATGGCCACCCTGGCCCTGTTCCAGAAAAACCGCCCGGCCCTGATCGCCAACCTCGGCCTGATCGGTCTTGGCCTTGTCGTCACCGCCGGTATCACCGTGGCCTATGCCCTGCACGTTGTAGGCCCCATAGGCTGGATGATCGGGCTCGGCGGTGGGCTGTACCTGGCCTATACGCCCTATAACGGCCTGCTGTTCGATCGGCTGGTGGCCGCCACCGGCCGTGTCGGAACCGCCGGCTTTTTGATTTATGTCGCTGATTCCAGTGGCTATGCCGGTTCCGTGGCGCTCCTGCTGGTGAAGAATTTTGCTGGCCTGACCTTGCCCTGGGTTATCTTCCTGATGGCCAGCAGCCTTGTGACAGGGATCGTCGGCTTGGTCTTGCTGGGATTTGCCGGCCTGTATCTGTGGCGCAAACTGAAGACCTGACACAGTTGAAACATGCTCCAGCTTGAAGACATGGCATCGGCGTTCCTGCGCTTTACCGACCTTGACGGAAAAGCGATCCGTCTCGACCTTGACGCGCTTTCGGGCCTGAGCACGGAGGGGCGCGATCCGGTATCGGGTCAGCGAAGGCCCGATATCGCGGTCGCTGAAGATGCGGCGATATCCGGGGTCAGGGAGACCGGCGAGGGTTGGCTCATCACGCTGGCTTCGGGGCAGGTGCTGACCTTGCCGCTCGCACGCCTGATGGACTATGGCGCGCCCGGCCTCTGGCGCATCGAACCCAGGGCCTGGCCCCAAGACGGGCTAGCGAACCTGCCGGTCCATGATTACGCCGCTTTTGCCGCCAATGCGGAGATCCGGCGGCAGGTCCTGCTGCAACTGGCCGTGTACGGGTTTGCCAGGCTCGGCGGTGCACCGGTGGCGCCGTACGAGCTGGAGACCCTGATTGCTACTTTCGGGTGCGTGCGCGAAACCAATTATGGCCGGATTTTCGACGTTCGCACCAAGATGGACGCCGCCAACCTGGCCGACACGGCCCTGGCGCTGGCGCCGCACACCGATAATCCGTACAGGCTGTCGCCGCCCGAACTGCAGGTCCTGCATTGTCTTGGCGCAGCCGGCTCCGGTGGGCAGAGCGTGCTGGTCGATGGCCTGAGCGTGGTGGAAGCCCTCAGGTCCGGGGCGCGGGAAGATTTCGACCTCCTGTGCCGCGTGCCTGCACTTTTCGCCTGGGCCGATGAAACGACGCGCCTGGAATGCGAGGCGCCCGTCATCAGCCTGAAGCTCGACGGCAGCCTCGACCGTATCCGTTATAACCCCCGTTCTCTGCAGGGCGCATGTACGCCCAGCCCGGATGAACGCGCGGCCTGGCTCGCGGCTTGCAGCCGTTTGGGCGAGAGATTGAAAACAGCACCTCGCGTGACGTTCGACATGGTGCCCGGCGATATGGTGCTGATGGACAATCGCCGCCTGCTTCACGGCCGCACGGCTTTTGACGGGGCTGGCGATGTCGTCCGACATTTGCAAGGCGCCTACGCCGACATCGATGGCGTCCATTCCACGCTTCGCCGGCTGACCGAGGCGCATGTGGCCCATGAGCTTGACGCCCTTGAAACCGTGTTCGAAAGCGAGGCATTGTCGCAGGCCTATGGCGAGGACATCAGTCTTCGTGACCATATGCTGCAGGCAGCCGAAGGCGCTGTCGCCCGGCAAAAAGGGCCTGACCTTGTCGCGGCCGCTCTGCTGCATGACATCGGCTGGGGCATGGCAGGGACGCACGAAACGGCCGCCGCGACGCTTCTGGCGCCTCGGCTCGGGGAAAATGTCGCATCGCTGGTCCGCAATCATGTCGATGCCAAGCGCTATCTGGTCGCGGTCAGGCCGGATTATGCCGCAAATCTGTCGGCGGCCTCGGTCGAGACGCTCGGGCGGCAAGGCGGCCCGATGACGGACGCGGAGTGTCGCGCCTTTGAAGGTTTGCCGAATTTCCAGGACTGCCTCGAACTCAGGTATCTCGACGAGGCAGGCAAGGAAATACGGTCCCCAGGTACGACATTTGCCAGATATCGCGAGCTTGTCAGACGCTTGATGATACGAAACGCCTTGGCCGGGGCCATCAGCCGCAGATAACGCCAAGGCTTTGGTGTCCGGCACGCATCAGGCCAGGCCCGGAAGACCCTCGAAGTCTCCGGCGTCGTGGCGTTCAGCCAGGCCATCGGCCGGTTTGTTGACCAGGCAGCCACGCTTCACGCCATCTCGCGCTTCAAGCAGGTCCATCCACCGGCGGATATTGGCATATTCACCCGTCGACAGAAATTCGGCCGCCGAATAGGCGCCGTTCACAATGCCGCCATACCAGGGGTAAATCGCCATGTCGGCGATCGTATAGTCCTTGCCGGCAACATATTCGTTCCTCGACAGCTGCGTATCCAGGACATGCAACTGCCGCTTGGTTTCCATGGCATAGCGGTTGATGGCGTATTCGATCTTGAACGGCGCGTAGGCATAGAAATGGCCGAAGCCGCCGCCGACGAACGGCGCAGAACCCATCTGCCACATCAGCCAGTTCATGGTTTCGGCGCGGGCATGGTGTTCCGTCGGCAGGAAGGCGCCGAACTTTTCCGCCAGGTAAAAGAGGATCGAGCCGCTCTCGAACAGCCGTGTCGGCGGATGGGTCGAATAATCCATCATTGCCGGGATTTTCGAATTCGGATTGATGGAAACGAAGCCGCTGCCGAACTGCTGGCCTTCGCCGATCTTGACCAGCCAGGCATCGTAGTCGGCTCCGGCATGACCGGCTGCCAGCAATTCTTCGAGCAGGATGGTGACCTTGATGCCGTTGGGCGTGCCGAGCGAATAGAGCTGCAGCGCATGCTTGCCTATGGGCAGGTCGTGGTCGTGGGTGGCGCCGGAGACCGGCCTGTTGATGTTGGCGAACTGACCGCCATTCTGCGTGTCCCATTGCCAGACCTTGGCAGGCACATAGCCGCTCGGTTGATTGTCGGCGGGGTCGCTGTCAGCCATGTCATGTCTCCGTACGGTCTTGATCTACCTCATCCCTGCATATGGCGGCGGTCCTAGGCGATGCAATAGGATGGCGGTTCCACGCTTCGGGAAATGTCAAAAAATGAAGCCGGAGTCGAATATCCGGCCATATCCGGATACCGCAGGCCAGGGCGTTAACCTCCTGTCGAGCAAGCCCGTATAAGATTGCGCCAGGCGGATTTTCGACAGGGGGATTTTATGGCCGTGATTTCCGGAACGGACAAGGGTGAAACCCTGACCGGCACGGGTTCTGCCGACGTCATCACCGGGCTGGGCGGCGACGACACGCTGATCGGCGGGCCGGGAGCCGACACGCTGGACGGTGGCGATGGTAATGACACCGTGTCTTACGAGACCGCCACCGAAGGCGTCGAGGCCAGCCTGACGTTTGATCCTTTCACCACGGGCGACGCCCGCGGCGACAGCTATGTCAGCGTCGAGAACCTGACCGGCAGCGCGTTTGAAGACAGCCTCAACGGTGATGCCGATGCCAATATCCTGCGCGGACTGGCCGGCAATGACACCTTGATAGGATCCGGCAACGACGTGCTGTATGGCGGCGCGGGCAACGACCTTTACTATGCCACGGGCGTCGACGTGGTGACGGAGCAGACCGCCGCCGGACACGACGACGGCGGCATCGACACCGTCATCAGCTTTTCCTTGACCTATGTGCTGCCGGATTTTGTCGAAAACCTGTCGCTGAAAGCGGACGGTCCTTTCCTGTCAGGTACGGGCAATGCCGAGGACAATATCATCGGCGGCAACGCCGTGGCGGTTCTGGTGCTGGACGGCATGGGCGGCGACGACGCGCTGAACGGCGGCGTCGGCGACGATGTCCTGACCGGAGGCGCCGGGGCGGACGCGCTTTACGGTGACGACGGCAACGACACCGCGTCCTATGCCACCGCGACCGCGGGCGTGACGGCGTCGCTGCAAACGCCGGCCGTCAATACCGGGGACGCCGCAGGCGATACCTATGACAGCATCGAGAACCTGATCGGCAGCGCTTTTGACGATACGCTGACCGGCAACGGCAAGGCCAATATCCTGTTCGGAGGTACGGGGGCTGACCGGATGGCCGGTGGCGCCGGCGACGACACCTATGTGGTCGACGATGCCGGCGACCGCGTTTCCGAAGCGACGGCGTCAGGTACAGATGCCGGCGGCACGGACAGCGTGGCGGCGAGCGTCACCTTTCATCTTGGGGCTTACGTCGAAAACCTGGTCCTGACGGGCACGGCCGATATCAACGCCACGGGCAATGAACTCAACAACACGTTGACCGGTAACGCGGGCGCCAATGTGCTGAACGGCGGACTGGGCGCGGATATCATGGCCGGCGGCGCCGGCAACGATGTCTATTACGTCGATAATGCCGGCGATGTGGTCACGGAAGCGGCCGGTGAGGGCGCCGACAAGGTGTTTGCCAGTCTCGACTATGTCTTGAGCGCGAATGTCGAAAACCTGGTCCTGACGGATGCCGCCGTCACGGGCACCGGCAATGACGGCGACAACATCATCTCCGGCACGGATGGCAACAACACGCTCAACGGCCTGGGCGGCAACGACACGTTGATCGGCGGCCTGGGCGCGGACCGGATGGCCGGCGGCACGGGCGATGACACCTTCTTTGTCGATAATGCCGGCGACGTCGTGGTCGAAAACGCCGGCGAAGGCACCGACAAGGTCAGTTCCAGCCTCAGCTATACGCTGGGCGCCAATGTCGAAAACCTGACCTTGACCGATAGCGCCGTCGTCGGCACGGGCAACGGTCTCGACAACACGATCATCGGCGATGCGGTCGCCAACACCCTGACCGGCCTGGGCGGCAATGACCTGCTGAATGGCGGTGGCGGTGCTGACCGCATGTATGGCGGGGCCGGCGACGACACCTACCTGGTGGACGACGCGGGCGACCGTGTTTCGGAACAGACCGTTGCCGGGATCGACGACGGCGGCAAGGATACAGTGCAATCCTATGTCGGCTTCCATCTCGGCGCAGGTTTGGAAAACCTGACCCTGCTGGGGGGAGCGGCGATCAACGCCACTGGCAACGAACTGGATAATGTGCTCGTCGGCAATATCAACGACAACACGCTCAACGGCGGCGCAGGCGCCGACCTGATGTCGGGCGGCAAGGGCAACGATACCTATTTTGTCGATAATGCCGGCGACATCGTGGTCGAAAACGCCGGCGAAGGCGCGAAGGACAAGGTCATCGCCAGCCTGAGCTATGCCTTGGCCGACAATGTCGAGAACCTGACTGTCACAGGCACAGGCGACTTTACGGTGAGCGGCAATGTCCTGAACAATATCCTGGTCGCCAACGCCGGCAACAATCTCATCGACGGCGGCGCGGGCGCGGACCACATGTTCGGTGGCGCCGGCAACGACACCTATATCGTCGATAATGATGGCGATCGGGTCAGCGAGCAGGTCACAGGTTCGGCCGACGATGGCGGCACCGATACGGTCATGGCCAGTGTCACCTATCATATTTTCTCATTTGTCGAGAACCTGACCCTGACCGGTACCGCCGATATCAACGGCACGGGCAATCAGTTCAACAACGTGATGACCGGCAATTCGGGCGCGAATGTGCTGAATGGCGGCATCGGCGCGGACACCATGTCGGGCGGGCTGGGCAATGACGGCTATATTGTCGACAACGCCGGCGACATCGTCATTGAGAATGCCGACGAAGGCACGGACAAGGTGCTGTCCAGCATCAGCTATGCACTCACCGCCAATGTCGAAAACCTGACGCTGACCGGCAGCGCCAACCTGACGGCGACGGGCAATAGCCTCGACAACGTCATTTCCGGCAATGCCGGCAATAACAAGATCGACGGCGGTACAGGCGCCGACCGCATGTACGGTGGTGCCGGTAACGACACCTATGTCGTCGACAATGCCGGCGACAAGGTCTCCGAAACCCTGACCGCGGGCCATGACGATGGCGGCACCGACCTGGTTCAGGCCTCGGTCAGCTTTATGCTGGGCAATTTCGTCGAGAACCTGACCCTGACCGGCGCCGGCAACATCCCGGCTACCGGCAACAGCCTGGCGAACATCCTGACGGGCAATGCCGGCGGCAATACGCTTAATGGCATGGCCGGCAACGACACCCTGACAGGCGGCGCCGGCGCGGATATCTTCCTGTTCGGCAAGGGCAGCGGCGCCGACACCATTACCGATTTCAAGACATCGCAGAACGATACGATCGATGCCACCGCCTATCACGGCATGGCGCACACGATCACGCAATCCGGCGCCGATGCCGTTATCGATTTCGGCGGCGGCAATACGATCACGGTCAAAAACGTGACGGCGACCAATTCAGCCTTCCTCAGCCACGTCTTGTTTTAAGTCCTGGGCGCGTTGTCGATCCAGGCGGCAAAGTGGTCGAGAAAGCCGGACAGGAACGTCGCCGTGCCTGGGTTGGCGACGGCGCCGTCGGCATCGACCAGGTCGGGCTTGAAGGTGATGTAGACCTCCGGCCCGCCCATCACGACGGTTTCGACGATCACCAATGAGCTGCGCAACTGCGACTGCATCACCGCCGTGCCCTGGCTGCCCGGCGAAGCACCGCAAATGGCGACCGGTTTGCCCTTCCAGGCGTTGTGGCCATAAGGCCTTGACGCCCAGTCGACGGTGTTCTTGGTCACCGCCGGCATCGAGCGGTTATATTCCGGCGATACGAACAGGACGCCATCTGCGGCGCTGATGTCAGCCTTGAGCCCGGTCACCTTGGCGGGTGGGTCGGCCCACAGATCGTCATTGTAAAGTGGCAGGTCGACATCGAGATAATGAAACTCGAATTTGCCGGCCGCCAGTTTTTCCAGCGCCCTGGCCAGCTTCATGTTGAGCGAATCACGACGCAGGCTGCCGACGACCACTGCGATTTTATGCATGCTTTGCTCCTGAAGCTGAAACCGGGATTCGATTATGCGCGAGAGCGCAGCGGCAGGTCAACGGCGGGCAAGCGAAAATCAGGCTTGCAAATTGCGGGAAAATGTTCTTGATTTGTTCTGAATTTGGGACAAAAAGATGATCAAGGTCGAAATGCAATCCGGATTTGAAATATTCACCCTGTTCGAATCCGAGCCGCTGGAGGGGCTTGATTACCGGACCGGCTATATAACAATCGAGGAAGAGGCGGCGTTGACGGCCTTTATCGACGCCCAGCCGTGGTCGCTGGAATTGCTGCGCCGGCGACAGTGGTACGGCTGGGCCTATGGTGACAGCTTGCTGGGGCGGCCGGATGAATACAAGCCGCAGCCGATGCCGGACTGTTTCTCGGTCGTGGGCCGCCGTCTTTTTGCCGACGGTCATCTGGACGGCGTTCCTGACCGGGCCCTGGTCAACGAGTATTTTCCCGGCCAGGGGATCGGGGCCCACAAGGATCGCGACGCCGGGCATATCGCGGCGGTGGCCATCATCAGCCTGGGTGCGGCGGTCATGATGGATTTCACACGGTCCGGTTATCCGACGCGTTCGTATTACCTGCGGCCGCGCAGCCTGGTGACGATGCGTGGCGAGGCGCGTCACCAGTGGCTGCATGGCATTGCCGGGCGCAAAAGCGATCGTGTCGGCGGCGTGGTTATGCCGCGCGGACGACGGCTGTCGATGACGTTTCGCTATGTCGACAAGGACGACAAGGTGGTTTAGGCTGGCGGCGGGAGGCTGCATGCTGGAAGCGCAAACGAAGGCAAAGGCTTATGCGGACTGGCTTGGCGGGGAGCGTGAAGCTGCGGCTGAAATCATGGCCGGCCTTCATGCGGGAGCTTTCCGGCCCTTGCGGCTGGATGCCGTCGAGGTGATGCCGCAGATGCCGTGGCTTGCCGCCGGAGGTTATGGCGAAGACCGTGCCCTCTATACCAGTCCGATCTTTGCCGGAGACGGCGAACCGCGGACGGTGCATCTCGGCCTTGATATTTTCGCGCCGGCCGGGACGGCGGTTTTTGCGCCGCTGGCCGGGCGCGTGCACAGTTTCCGCGACAATGCCAACCCGCTCGATTATGGGCCGACGATCATTCTGGAACACGCATTTGCGAGCAGCGGTTTCGGGATATTGGTTTTTTACACGCTTTATGGTCACCTCGCCCGCGAAAGCCTGGAGGGTCTTTTCGCGGGCAAGGCCTTCGCTGCCGGTGAACGCCTGGGGTGGCTGGGTGCGGTTGGGGTCAATGGCGGATGGCCACCGCATCTGCATGTTCAGGTCGTTCTCGATCTCATGGAGTTCGAGGGTGATTTCCCGGGCGTAGCGCGAAGGAGCGAAAGCGCCCGATGGCTGGAAAACTGCCCCGATCCGGGGCCTTTGCTGGGGTTTGTGGTATGATGATGCAACGTCTTGGCCTTGTTCTGGCGGCGTTTTTCCTGGCGGTCAGCCTTCCGGCCTGCACGCGGGCGCAGGATGTGGCGGCCGGCCAGGCTTATTTCCGCGCCAACTGCTCGCTGTGCCACGACGACAGCGCCGCAAAGGCGAATTTCCAGGGGCCGCCCTTGTTTGGCGTGGTCGGGCGCAAGGCCGGCTCGGCCAATTATGACTACTCCGCGGTGATGAAGGCGGCGGGTGCGGCCGGCAAGGTGTGGACGAAGGACGAGCTCGATACCTTCCTGGCCGATCCGCAAAAGGCGGTGCCCGGTACGCAGATGCCGGTCAAGATCGACGACGCCAAGGCGCGCAAGGATGTCGTCGCCTATCTCGCCTCCCTGACCGGCGGCGATACAGCGCAAGGAACGGCGGAGACACATCAGCCGGCGACCGGCCTCGACTGGACATTGGATGCGCCCGGTGTTCATCACCGGGTCGATGTGCAGGATCTGCCGCAACCCTTTGCCACGCCATCGGCCGGCAACGGTCCGGGCTATCAGTCGCCGCCGACCGGAGCCCTGCCGAAGGTGCCCGACGGTTTCACGGTTTCGGTGTTTGCCGAAGGGCTGGACGGGCCACGCCTGTTACGCACGGCGCCCAATGGCGATCTTTACGTCGTCGAAACCGGACGTGGGCGAATCAGCGTTTTCCATAATAACAGCGGTCAGCTCAGCAGCGAACGCCAGACCCTGGCTGAAGGGCTCGACCGGCCGTTCGGCATCGCCTTCCCGCCGGGCCAGCCCCAGGTAATGTATGTCGCCAATATCGGCGCGATCGTTCGCTTTGCCTGGCCCGATGTCGGCCAGCCGCAGAAGATCGCCGACCTGCCGCCGGGCGGTGGCCATACCACGCGCGATATCGTCTTTTCCCCGGACGGCAAGACGCTTTATGCCAGCGTCGGTTCGGCCGACAACGTGGCCGAGGGCATGGCGAAAGAACCTGCCGGCGGCGTGGCGGCATGGGAAGCGACGCACGGCATGGGCGCCAGTTGGGATGGCCAGGAAGGTCGCGCCGATGTGCTGGCCTTCGATGCCGATGGCAGCCATATGCGCACTTTCGCCACCGGCATCCGTAATTGCGTGGGACTGGGCATCAGGCCTGGGTCGGACGAGCTGTTCTGCGCCACGAACGAGCGCGACGGTTTGGGCGACAATCTCGTGCCTGATTATTTCACCCGCGTGCAGGCGGGCCAGTTCTTTGGCTGGCCGTGGTATTATCTCGGCAACCATCAGGATCCGCGTCATGCCGGTGAACGCGCCGACCTGGCCGGCAAGGTCAGCATGCCCGATGTCCTGTTCGGATCGCACTCCGCCCCCTTGAGCTTTGCGTTTTATGTGCCGCCCGCCGGTGCCGATCACGCCTTTCCGGCGGAATATACGGGCGATGCCTTCGTGGCCCTGCATGGATCGTGGAACCGCGAACATCGCACGGGTTCCAAGGTGGTGCGCGTGCACTTCGAGAATGGCCGGCCTGTCGGCGATTATGAGGACTTCATGACCGGGCTGGTGGTCGACGATCATACCGTCAATGGCCGGCCGGTGGGGGTGGCTGTCGGACCGGACGGAGCTCTCTATGTCAGCGATGACGCGGCGGGGCGCATCTACCGGATTGCGCCGAACTGAGCGGTTAAATCTTGAGGCCGGCCTTGAGCGCCGCTGCGGCCAGCGCCCTCAGTTCCGTCTGGCTCAACGCCTGAAGCGGCGACATTTCGATTGACATATCGGTGAGGCGGCCCGCGGTCATGCGCAGGGTTCGGTCGGCAAGGCGTTCGATTTCAAACGCATCATGGCTGACGTAAAGGATCGGCACGGAGGTGAGCGCCGCGATCATCGGCAGGATTTCGTCCTTGGCGACGGTATCGAGGCTTGACAGCGGTTCGTCCAACAGCAGCAGAACGGGTGATGAAAACAGAGCGCGGGCCAGGGCCACGCGCTGGCGCTCGCCGCCCGACAGGGTTGCCGGGTTTCGCGCCAGCAGGGGCGAAAGGCGGAGGGTTTCAAGGATGCCGGCGCGATCGACAGGAACGCCGCCATTGCGTTTTTGGGCATAGTCGAGATTGCCCTGCACGCTCAGATGCGGCAACAGGGACGGTTCCTGGAAGACATAGCCGATGCGGCGCTTGTGCACCGGCCGGAAGATGCGGCTGTCCTGCCAGGTTTCGCCGGCAATCCTGACGTGACCGTCGAGGCGCATCAGGCCGGCAATGGCGCGCAGCAGCGTGGTCTTGCCGGCGCCGGAAGGTCCCCAGATTGCGGTGATGCCGCTGGCCGGCGCGGTGAGCGTCACATCCAGACTAAAGTCGCCGGCGCGACCCTTCAGGGCAATGTCGATCACATCAACCATGCATTTTTTGCCCGAGCTTGCGGTCGACGATCAGCAGGGTGAGCAGGACCGCGAAAGCGAAGATCATCAGTCCGCCGGCCAGGGCATGGGCGCCGGGCCAATCGACTTGTTCGACCATCTGGTAGATACGGATGGAGACCACTTCGGTCTTGCCCGGAATGGCGCCGCCGATCATCAGCACGACACCGAATTCGCCGACCGTATGAGCGAAGACGAGCAGGGCGGCGGTGAGGAAGCCCTTGCGCGCCAGGGGCAGGGATACGGTAAAGAAGCGATCGAGGGGCGCGGCGCGCAGGGTGGCCGCCACCTCCAGAACTCGCGGCCCGGTGGCCTCAAAGGCGTTGCGGATCGGCTGGACGGCAAACGGCAGCGAATAGACGATCGAGCCGATGACGAGTCCGGCGAAGGTAAAATCGAGCGAGCGGATGCCAAGGGGATGAAGCCACGTCATCAGGGGGCTTTTCGGCCCCATGGCGACCAGCAGGTAGAAGCCCAGCACCGTCGGCGGCAGGACGATCGGCAGGGCGAGGATGGCGGTAATGACGTCCTTGAACAGGTTGCGGCTCCTTGCCAGCCACCAGGCGATAGGGGTGGCGATGACAAGGAGGCAGAGGGTGGTGACCGCGGCCAGGCAAACGGTGACCCTTATGGCGTCGCCGATCTCGCCGTTCATGTCAGGCGCCTTCCGGACGATGGCAGACGGCTTCGATATTGTAGCCGTCCGGATCGAGCACGAAGGCGCCATAATAGCTGGGATGGTAATGGGCGCGGATGCCGGGCGGACCGTTGTCGCGCCCGCCCGACGCCATGGCGGCGCGATAAAAGGCATCGACGGCGGCGCGGTCCCTGGCCTGGAAGGCGATATGCAGGCCATTCACCGGCGCGCCTTCGTCGATCCAGAAGGACGGCTTGCCATGGTCACCGAAGCCGGCGCCTTGCGGAATATCCATGACGATGCCGAAGCCAAGTGGCGCGAAGGCGGCCGTGTAGAAGGCCTTGCTGCGCTTCATATCGCTGACCTTGACGCCGATGTGGTCGATCATGGCGCGATGCCGTAGCCGTAGGACTTGATGATGGCGATGGCCTCGGGGCTTTTGAGAAAGGCGAAATAAGCCTTCGCCGCCGGATCGCCGGCGCCGGGCGTCAGCAGAACGGCCTGTTGCTGGATCGGTGAATAGTCATCTTTCGGCACGACCCACAGCGAACCGCGCGGCGCCTTGTAGATCTGTGACAGGGCAATGAAACCGAGATCGGCCGAACCACTGTCGACGAAGCTGAAGGCCTGGGCGATCGACGTGCCCTTGACGATTTTCGGTGCGGTGACGTCATAGACGCCGAGTTTGGTCATGGTCTCGACGGCGGCCGTGCCGTAAGGCGCGGCCGCCGGATCGGCGATGGCCAGGTGCTGGAAATTGCCCTTGGCCAGCATATCGGAGACATCGCGGCCGGGCGTGGCGCTCCACAGCACCAGGCCGCCATAGGCATAGACGAAGCGCGTGGTCTTCACGCCGTAGCCATCGGCTTCCAGCCTGGCCGGCCGGTCGGAATCGGCGCTGAGGAAGACCTCAAAGGGTGCGCCGTTTTCGATCTGGGCCAGGAAGCCGCCCGATGGGCCGAAGCTCATGATCACGTGGTTGCCGGTTTTCTTTTCGAAGACGGCGGCAATATCCTTGGCCGGGTCGGTGAAATTGGCGGCGACGGCGACCGTGACGTCATGAGCCGTCGCCGGCAGGGCGCAGGCCAGGGCGAACAAGGCAGCACAGAGAACGCGCAACTTCAGCATGGCTTATCCCCATTTCAGAGCCGTAGCCAAACCTAGTGCATTTCCGGGCGGTCTGCACGCCGGAAGTGGCTTGTCGCCAAATTTTCACGCTACCCAAGGGCTCCGAAAGCTTCTATCCGTGCCCTGCTCGATAAGGATCATGATGATGGCGATAGCTCAGGACGTTTTGCAGGCACGCATCGAAGCCGCCTTTCCCGGCGCGGACGTGACGATCACCGACTTGGCCGGTGACGGCGATCACTATCGTGCCCGCATCGTGGCCGAAGCTTTTCGCGGTTTGCCGCGCGTGCGCCAGCACCAGCTGGTCAACAAGGCGCTGGCCGACCTGCTGAGCGGGCCGTTGCATGCCCTGGCGCTGGAGACGGTGGCGCCCGAGTAAGTGGCGCAGCCCTTGCAGGAGAGGGGCATCCGGTTCGTGAGTGTTCCATGCTGAAGATTTTCGCTGCTGTTTTTTTGCTTGTCTTCGCAGGCGTCGTGCCTGCTTCGGTCTACGCCGCGCCAGCTTCGGGAAACCCGGAAGACGTGCAGGCCTGCTATAACGAGGCCACATGGCCGGTGACGGCAGGCCCGGCCTATGCCTATGGCGGCGCGCGGGTGCGCGAGCAGAAGCGCAACGGCTTTAACCACGACGTTTTTGCCATGAAGGCGCTTTGCCGCCAGATGGCCTCAACGCGTGCCGACAAGGCCGGACTGGCCAGGGATTGCGGTCGATATATCGCGAATATGCTTGATGTTCATGGTGAAAAGGCCAGGGCGCACGCCCTGCGAACACACGATATCTGCCAGGCGATGACCGGTCAGTCGATCGGTGATGCCGGCATTTAGATCGACGGCGAAGGATCGCGCTTCAATCGCCTGAGGCAGAAGGTCGAGCGCGTGTGGCGGATGCCGGGGAATTTCATCAACCGTTTGCGCAGGAAAGCTTCGTAAGCTTCCGTGCTTTCGACTGCAGCCATGATGACATAGTCGTATTCGCCGGTGGTGAGATAGGCGTCGGTCACTTCCGGCAGCTGCGCCAGGTGACGCGAAAAGGTCTCGATCTTGTCGTCGTCATGGTGCTCCAGCGTCACTTCGACGATGACCGACAAAGGCTTGCCGATGCGTTCCGGATCGAGCAGGGCGACATAGCCGGTGATGACGCCCGATTCCTCCATCCGCTTGATGCGCGACCAGCACGGCGTCTGCGACAGGCCGACATGGTCGGCGATTTCCTGCGTCGTCAAGTGGCAGTTCTCGCGCAGCAACCGCAAAATCTTGCGATCGATATCATCGAGGCTGTGGTCATCCTTGCCGCGGTTTGTTTTCATTTTTGTGCTTTGCACTAGAATTTCGTTCCGCGACTTCGTCGGTGCATGGAAGAATTTTCCGAACCTCTACAGCGGCGGCGCGCTCTTAGGAAGCACATTCTGGCGCGGCTGATCTAATATCGAATGCAACAAAAAAGTCTTCCAGACAATGCCACAGGATAAGGAGCGTTCCATGTTCGACCACCCCGATTACGACGGCCACGAAAAGGTTCTGATGGCCGAGGACGCCGAAACCGGCCTCAAGACCATTATCGCCATCCATTCGACCGCACTGGGGGCTGCCGCCGGCGGGTGCCGGCTGTGGGCCTATGAGACGGGGGCGCAGGCCCTGTCGGACGCCCTGCGGCTGTCGCGCGGGATGTCGTACAAGAACGCCATGGCCAACCTGCCCATGGGCGGTGGCAAGGCCGTGATCTGGGGGCCGGTGCTGCCGGAAAACCGGACGGCGTTGATGCAGGCCTTCGGCCGCGCCGTCGACAGCCTGAACGGCCAGTATATCACCGCCGAGGACGTCGGCGTGTCGGTGGCCGACATGGAAATCGTGCGCTCCACCACGAAATATGTCGGCGGCCTGGCCGGCGGCAACGGCAAGAGCGGCGGCGATCCGTCGCCCTTTACGGCGCGTGGCGTGCGCGTCGGCATCGAAGCGGCCGTTCGTGCGCAGATGGGACGCAAAGAACTGGCCGGCCTCAAAGTGGCCGTGCAAGGCCTCGGCCATGTCGGCATGTATCTGTGCGAGGAACTGTTCGACCTCGGTGCCCAGTTGGTGGTGGCCGACATCGATCCGGCCAGGGTGTCGGAGGCGCAGCGGCGCTTCGGCGCGGTCGGGGTTTCGACCGACGATATCCTGACCCAGAAGGTCGATATCGTGGCGCCGTGCGCCCTGGGCGCCACGGTCAGCGAATATGCCGCCCGCTATATCCAGGCACAGGTCGTGGCCGGCGCCGCCAACAACCAACTGGCGACGGCGGAGGCCGGGCGCATCCTGGCCGAGCGCGGCATCCTGTATGCTCCGGACTATGTGATCAATGCCGGCGGCATCATCATGGTGCAGGCCGAGCTTTCGGGGGACAACGACGCCGCGGTGGTGACGGCGCGGGTCGACGCCATCGGACCGCGTCTTGACGCTATCTTCGCGAAGGCCAAAAGCGAAAATGTGATCACAAACGAGGTTGCGGACGCCATGGCGCGCGATAAACTCCGCGCCGCAAAGAAGGTACGCGCGACGGTCGCGGCTTAAGCGCAATCCGAAAAGTGCCATGCAAGCCGTCGTGCACTTTTCGGATACATTGCGCGACACAACAAAAACACAGGGCTGGATCATGCGCGATATTCATCACTTCATCAGCGGCCAATCGGTTCCCGGGCAGTCCGGCCGCTATGGCGATGTCCACGATCCCAATACGGGCAAGGTGCAGGCGCGCGTCGCCCTGGCCTCGGCCGTCGAGATGGATCACGCGATCCAGTTGGCGGTAAAGGCGCAGGAAGCCTGGGGCGCCATGAACCCGCAACGCCGGGCGCGCGTCATGTTCGCCTGGAAGGCGCTGATCGAAGCGAACATGGACGGACTGGCGCGGCTGCTGTCGTCCGAGCACGGCAAGGTCATCGCCGACGCCAAGGGCGATATCCAGCGCGGGCTCGAGGTGGTGGAATTCGCCTGCGGCATTCCGCACCTTTTGAAGGGCGACTACACGATGAGCGCGGGGCCGGGCATCGATGTCTATTCGATGCGCCAGCCGCTCGGCGTGGTGGCCGGCATCACGCCGTTCAATTTCCCCGCCATGATCCCGCTATGGATGGCCGGTGTCGCGCTGGCTTGCGGCAATGCCTTCATCCTGAAGCCGTCGGAGAAGGATCCGGGCGTGCCGGTGCGCCTTGCCGAGCTGGCTATCGAGGCAGGTTTGCCGGAAGGCGTCCTGCAGGTGGTGCATGGCGACAAGGTGGCGGTCGACACCCTCCTGACCCATCCTGATATCAAGGCCGTATCGTTCGTCGGTTCATCCGACATTGCGCAGTACGTTTACGCCACCGGCGCCGCCCACGGCAAACGCGTCCAGGCCATGGGCGGGGCCAAGAACCATGGCATCATCATGCCGGACGCCGATCTCGACCAGGTGGTCAGGGATATCGTCGGCGCGGCCTACGGCTCGGCCGGCGAGCGCTGCATGGCCCTGCCGGTGGCCGTGCCGGTGGGCGCGAAGACGGCGGACGCCTTTGTCGAACGCATGATCGACGCGGCGCGCGGATTGAAGGTCGGGGTATCGACCGATAGCGAAGCGCACTATGGACCGGTGGTTTCCGCCGCACACAAACAAAAAGTCGAAAACTATATCCAGCTGGGCGTCGACGAAGGCGCCGACCTGCTGCTGGATGGTCGCGGATTGATGTTGCAGGGTCACGAGAACGGTTATTTCATCGGGCCGACCCTGTTCGATCACGTCAAGCCTAACATGAAGACCTACCAGGAGGAAATCTTCGGGCCGGTGTTGCAGGTGGTGCGCGCTGAAACGCTTGAAGAAGCCGCGGCCTTGCCATCGCGTCACGCTTACGGCAACGGCGTGGCGATCTTTACGCGCAACGGGTTGGCGGCGCGCGAATTCGCCGCCAAGGTCAATGTCGGCATGGTGGGCATCAATGTGCCGATCCCGGTGCCGGTCGCCTATCACAGCTTCGGCGGCTGGAAGCGTTCGGCCTTCGGCGACATGAACCAGTACGGCGAAGACGGCGTGCGCTTCTACACCAAGGTCAAGACGGTGACGCAGCGCTGGCCGGACGGCGATATCGGTGACCAGGCGTTTATCATTCCCACTATGAGTTAAGCGCCCGGCAGAGGCGCGAGGGAGAAACATGCTCAACGACGACCAGGTGATGATCCAGGAGGCGGCGCAGCGCTTCGCCTATGACCGGCTGCGCCCGTTTGCCGGCGAATGGGACGAGACCAAGCACTTTCCGGTCGATCGCCTGCGCGAGGCGGCGGCGCTGGGGTTTGCCGCCATCTATACCGGCGAGGAGCACGGCGGTTCGGGGCTAACGCGGCTGGATGCCGTGCTGATCTTCGAACAGCTGTCGCGCGGCTGCATCGCCACGGCGGCGTTCCTGTCGATCCACAACATGTGCACCTGGATGATCGACAGCTTCGGCTCGGCCGAACAGCGCGCCCGCTGGGTGCCGCAATTGGCCGGCATGGACCTGATCGCCAGCTATTGCCTGACCGAGCCGGGCTCGGGATCGGACGCCGGCGCCATGAAGACGCGGGCGGTAGCGAACGGCGATAGCTATGTGCTCAACGGCTCGAAGGCGTTTATCTCCGGTGCCGGAACGTCCGATCTTTATGTCGTCATGGCGATGGACGGCACGATCGAAGGCGAGCGCGTCTCGACCTTCCTGGTGCCGCGCGATACGCCGGGCCTGTCCTTCGGCGCCAATGAGAAGAAGATGGGGTGGAACGCCCAGCCGACGCGCCAGGTGATGTTCGATAATGTCCGGGTGCCGGCGGAAAACCGGCTCGGCGAAGGCGGCAAGGGCTTCACCTTCGCCATGAAGGGGCTGGATGGCGGGCGGCTCAATATCGCGGCGTGTTCCCTGGGCGGGGCGCAGGATGCCATGGATAGGGCGACGGTTTATGCGGGCGAGCGTTCGCAATTCGGCAAGTCCCTCAACCAGTTCCAGGCGACGCAGTTCAAGCTGGCCGATATGGAAACGGAGCTGAACGCGGCGCGGACGATGCTGTACGCGGCGGCGGCGCGGCTGGATGCGAAGGCGCCGGACGCAACGAAATGGTGCGCCATGGCCAAGCGCTTCGTCACCGATACGGGCTCGAAGGTGGCCAACGACGCGCTGCAGATCCACGGCGGTTATGGCTACCTGCACGACTATGGCGTCGAGCGCATCGTCCGCGACCTGCGGGTGCATCAGATCCTCGAAGGCACCAACGAAATCATGCGCGTGATCGTGGCGCGGGAGATGATGAAGTGAGCGAGGCGCCCGAAGTCATCATCCGCGTCGACAACGGCGTCGGCCGGATCACACTGAACCGTGCCCACGCCCTGCACAGCCTGACCACCGGCATGTGCGCGGCGATGGCGGAGGCGCTGGAAACATGGGCGGACGATGACGGCGTGCGTTGCGTGCTGCTCGACCACGCCGAAGGCACGCGCGGTTTCTGCGCCGGCGGCGACATCCGCAAGGTGGCGGAAAGCGGACGCGGCGACGGGGGCGAGGCGGAGGCGTTTTTCGCGGTCGAATACCGCATGAACGTGTTGATCAAGCGCTTTCCGAAGCCGTTCATCGCGATCATGGACGGCGTCACCATGGGCGGCGGTGTCGGCATTTCGGTGCACGGGTCGCACCGTATCGCCACCGAACAGACGCTGTTCGCCATGCCCGAGACGGGCATCGGCCTGTTTCCCGATGTCGGCGGCGGCTGGTTCCTGCCGCGGCTGGCGGGTGAACTGGGGACGTGGCTGGCCTTGACGGGTGCGCGGTTGAAGGGTGGCGACGTCGTGGCGGCGGGGATCGCCACGCACTTCGTGCCGGCGGCGGACATCGCGGCCCTGAAGGCGGACGTGCTGGCCGGCGGCGATATCGATGCTATCCTGGCGCGGCTGGCCGGACCGGTGGCGGCGCCAACCTACGGCGAGCATGCCGGCACCATCAACCGTTGCTTCGGCAAGGACAGCGTCAGCGACATCTGCATCGCGCTGAAAATGGCCGACGACGACTGGGCGACGGCGCAGGCGGAAATCCTGGCGACGCGGTCACCGCTGTCGCTGTGCGTTTCCTTGCGGCAGTTGCGCCTGGGGGCGAAGATGACCTCATTCGAGGACGTGATGCGGATGGAATATCGCATCGCCTGTCACATCACGCGCGGCCACGACTTTTCCGAAGGCGTGCGCGCGGTGATCGAGGACAAGGACAACCGGCCGCACTGGAAACCCGGGACCGTTTCCGGCGTCACCGACGCTATGGTCGAGCGGATGTTCGCGCCGCTGGACCGGGAACTGGAGCTTTAGTCATGCGCATCGCGTTTATCGGACTCGGCAATATGGGATCGGGCATGGCGGCCAATCTGGTCAAGGCCGGCCATGAAGTCCATGCCTTCGACCTCAATGCCGGGGCTGTGGCCCAGGCCGTGGCGGCCGGTGCTGTCGGGGCTGGCGATCTGGCCGGGGCGTGCGCCGGTGCCGCAGCGGTGGTCACCATGCTGCCAGCGGGCAAGCACGTGCTGGAGGTCTACGGCCAGGTGCTGGCTGTGGCGCCGGAAAGCGCTATCCTGATGGATTGTTCAACCATTGATATCGACAGCGCGCGCAAGGTGAGCGTCATGGCGGCCAAGGCCGGCTTCGCCATGGTCGACGCACCGGTTTCGGGCGGCGTGGCGGCGGCGCAAGGCGGCACGCTCACCTTCATGGTCGGCGGCACGGACACGGCGTTTGCCGCCGCACAGCCTTACCTGGCCGCGATGGGCAAGGCGGTGATCCATGCCGGGGACGCCGGGGCGGGGCAGGCGGCCAAGATCTGCAACAACATGCTGCTGGCCATTACCATGATCGGCACGTGCGAAGCCTTTGCCCTGGCCGAAAAGCTCGGCCTCGACGACCAGGTGTTCTTCGACATCGCCTCGAAGGCGTCGGGGCAAAGCTGGTCGATGACCAGCTATTGTCCGGTGCCGGGGCCGGTGCCGGCATCGCCGGCCAATCGCGATTACCAGCCGGGGTTTGCCGCCGGGCTGATGCTGAAGGACCTGACCCTGGCCATGCAGGCGGCAGGGGAGATTCATGCCGACACGCCGCTGGGCAGCCGGGCGCACGCGCTTTATGACGCCCTGTGCGCCGACGGCCAGGCCGGGCGCGACTTCAGCTGCATGATGGAGCGCATCCGCAAGGGAGGCTAGGGGCGAAGCGCCTTCAGGGTGATGGTCATCTGGCGGATGCCGACTGAGAGCAGGGCGCTGTCCTGCGCCGTCTTGGCCAGGGCGACGAAGCCTTCGTACGAGGCGACCAGGCCGGTGGCGAATTCAAAGACGTCGAGGTCGGGGCGGACCTTGCCGGCCGATTTGCCGCGCTTGAGGGCGCCGGCGATGGCAGCGATCCAGCCGTTATAGATGCGGGCCAGGCGGACGCGGAAATTATCGTCCAGAGGCGACATTTCGAGCGCCAGGTTGCTGAGGGCCGAGCCGCCCTTCACCGTGGCGTCGTCGAGCGGCAGGGCGGCGACGATGGCGATCAGGGCGTCGACGGGGTCTTCGGCTTCGGCCAGGGGCGCGATCCAGGTTTCGGCGATCCTGGGCGCGATCATCGCGTCGATCATGGCCAGGCCCAGGCCTTCCTTGCTGCCGAAATGATGATAGAGCGCGCCCTTGGTGACGCCGGCGCGGCCGATGATCGACATCAGGTCGCTGCCCTGGAAGCCGGTCAGGTAGATTTCCTCGTAGGCGGCGGACAGCAGGCCTTCGCGCGTTTTGACCGCGTTGCGTTTGGCCGGCGTCGTCGGCTTGAAGCGAATCTTCTTGGTCTCCATACCGACCAGTTTGTTTTAAATGGTTAACGATGTCAAGCCGGTAACAAAGCCTTGCCTGCTGACAGAAATTGGCATTAAGAATTTTAGTGTCGCTTCGGATAACGGGGATTCGCCATGTCGCGCGCCACAAGGCTTCTTGATCTGTTGCAGCTTCTGCGCCGCCATCGCTATCCGGTGGCCGGGGCGGTGATGGCGCAGGAACTGGATATTTCCCTGCGCACCCTCTATCGCGACATTGCCGCCTTGCAGGCGCAGGGCGCGCATATCGAAGGCGAGCCGGGCGTGGGCTATGTGCTGCGGCCGGGCTATATGCTGCCGCCGCTGATGCTGAGCCAGGAGGAGCTGGAAGCCTTGGTGCTGGGCACGCGATGGGTGGCCGACCGCGGCGATGCGCGCCTGGGCGAGGCGGCACAGAACGCCCTGACCAAGATCGTGGCCGTCCTGCCCAGGGACATGGCCGATGAGATTGAATCGTCCGGGCTGCTGGTGCCGCCCAGCCACGGCGCGCCCGAGGGCAAGGTCGATCTCAGCGAGGTGCGCCAGGCCATCCGCGCCGAGCAGACCATCCATATGAACTATATCGACCTGAAGAGCGAAACGACCGAACGGACGGTCTGGCCGATCGCGCTGGGCTTTTTCGACCACGTGCGGCTGTTGATCGGCTGGTGCGAACTGCGCAACGATTTCAGAAGCTTCCGGACGGATCGTATCCTGAAATGGCAACCGCTGGGCCAGAGATACCCCAAACGGCGGGCGGTGTTGCTGAAGCAGTGGAAGGCCACGGTGGCGACGGCTTGAGGCTGGGCGCCGCCTTCAGCCCGGCGGGTCGCGGCTGCCGGGTGGCGTTTCCGGGAGTTCGTCATCGTCCGGCATGGGGTCGAATCCGAGGGCAACCCGCCAGTTGGCGATGGCGTCGGTATAGTCGACATAGGTGACATTGGGGTCGGAGGTTGGCGTGATCTTGACGAAAGACCTGGTCGTGTCGGCTGGATTGCGAGCCGCCGGTTCGTGGTGGGGTTGGGGCGGCACGGCGGCGGGAGCGGTCTTGGTTTCGACGGCGGTCCGGGGCGCCGGTTGCGTCTGGACGGCAGCCGGCGTTGGGGCCGAGGTTTGAAGCGAGGCCGGGGCGGGCGTGGTGACAGGCTTGGTCTGGGGCAGGCCGGGCGCG